>Ga0208245_1001046_pt1 | contig 18351 bp, 17 predicted proteins | sample RifOxyC1_FD_184035 | JGI IMG/M metagenome (GOLD analysis project Ga0208245, IMG submission 184035) | Soil microbial communities from Rifle, Colorado - Rifle Oxygen_injection C1 (SPAdes) | ecosystem: Environmental > Terrestrial > Deep subsurface > Rock core/Sediment | place: Rifle, Colorado... | reverse complement strand
ATCAGGGCCGGCGATAAACGAGTCGACGTGAGCGGGATTTTATGGAGGACGGCGGACCGGCTGAATCCATTTTATTATCTTTCCGGCGGGAGCAGTCGAATCCTCTACACGTTATCGTCGATTTTGTTCCACATCGGGGTCGTTACGGTTCCGATTTTCTATGAAGGCCATATCCGGCTCTGGGAGCGTGCTCTCGACGTGAGTTGGCCGGCTCTGCCCGCCTCCGCCGCGGACGGGTTGACTCTTCTGACCATCGCGACGGGGTCTCTCTTGATTATCCTGCGGCTCGGAAACGAAGAAGCGAGGAAAACGAGCCGGATTCAGGATTGGGTCCTGACACCCTTTCTGGTTTTTGCGTTCGCCATGGGATACCTCCTCGGGCATCCCGGAATGAGCCCTTTTGGATTGAGCACGACGATCGTCATTCATGTACTCCTTGCCGAGGTTTTGCTCATGATTGCACCGTTCACGAAGATCGTTCATTGCGTCATGTTGCCATTCGCGCGCTTCGCGTCCGAGTGGACCTGGCGCCTTGTCCCGGGCGCGGCGGCTCACGTTTCGCGCACGCTCGGTGAGGAGAATCAGCGATGAAAGCCATTTTGACGGATGTCACGAAGTGTATCGGTTGCGAACGTTGCGTGTCCGCTTGTCGTAAGGCAAACGATTTAGGGCAGGAGCGGCCTTATCCCTGGAAGAACGAAGACGGTTTGTCTTCGGATCATTGGTGCTCGGTGGTGACCAAGGATGGCTACACGGTTCGCAAACAGTGTCGCCATTGCATTTCTCCCGCGTGTGCTTCGGCTTGTCCGGTCGGAGCTTTCGAGAAAACGCCGGAAGGGCCGGTTACTTATGATGGCAAAAAGTGCATGGGATGCCGCTATTGCATGATGGCGTGTCCTTACGGGATACCGCGATACGCTTACGATTCAGTCGTTCCGTACGTGCGGAAGTGTCAGATGTGCTACGAGACGCGCGTGAGCAAAGGGCTGGCGCCGGCATGCGTGGAAGCGTGTCCCGCCCAGGCCACCGTTTTTGGTGACCGCGAAAGGCTTCTCGCGGAGGCAAGGACCCGGCTCGCGGAAAATCCGGGCAAATACGTTCAGAAAATTTTCGGCGAAACAGAAGTGGGTGGCACCTGCGTCCTTTATCTGTCTCCGATCGAGCTCGATTTCCTGAGTCTCGGCAATAAGCTCGACGACCGGCCGATGCCCAGTCGAACGGTCCGTGCGATGGAAGCCGTTCCGCCGGTTTTCATCGGGGTAGGAATCATCATGACGGGATTGCACTGGACCATCGGGAGGCGAATCCGCCTGCAGCGCGAAAGGAACGGGCTCGGAGAGCCGGAACAGCACGGCCACGCTCACAAAAAGGATGGTGACCTATGAGAAAGCTACTCGCCGTCAAAGGTTCCCTTTGGTTTCTGGTCGGCGCGGCGGCGGCTATCGCTGTCTTCAGATTCTGGCGCGGAATCGGCCCGACGACAGCACTCACCGATCTCACGCCTTGGGGCTTCTGGATCGGCTTTGACGTTATGGGAGGAGTCGCTCTCGCGGCAGGCGGGTTCGTGATTGCCGCGACCGTCTATGTTTTTCACCTCGAACGTTATCACGCGATCGTCCGGCCGGCCGTACTGACGGCCTTTCTCGGCTATCTCGCGGTTGCCGTCGGGCTCCTGTTCGACCTCGGTCTCCCCTGGAATATCTGGCACATGATCATCTTCTGGAATCCGCATTCGCCGCTTTTCGAGGTTGGCATGTGCGTGATGTGCTATCTCACGGTGCTCGCGCTCGAGTTCGCGCCGGTCGTCTTGGAACTCGCCAAACACCCGCTTCTTCAGAAGATCTATTTGATCGTGAAAAAGGCGACTGTTCCGCTGGTGATTCTCGGGATCATGTTCTCCTCGCTCCATCAGTCATCGCTCGGATCGCTTTTCTTGATCATGCCGCATCGGCTTCATGAACTTTGGTACACGCCCATTCTGCCGATTCTGTTTTTTCTCTCGGCCATACCGCTCGGTCTCATGATGGTTACGACGGAGTCCCTGGTTTCTTCGACTCTGTATGAGAGCGAATACGAACTTCCGCTTCTTCAGGGACTTGGAAAAGCCTGCTCGTGGGCACTTTGGGTCTATCTTGCGGTCCGTTTCGGGGACCTTGCTGTTCGCGGCGTGCTCCCTCGCATTTTCGAGGGTGGCTTCGCGGCCAACCTGTTCATTGTCGAGATCCTCATCTGTGGCATCATTCCGGCGATTCTTCTATCCATCCCCGCGGTTCGGAGGAGCTTTCTCGGGTTGGCGGTTTCGGCTGGAATCACGGTGGTCGGGTTCGTGATGAACCGACTCGATGTGGGTGGGCTCGCGATGATCGAGACTACCGGGACCCGCTACATCCCGTCCTGGATGGAAGTCGTGATATCGCTCGGCATCGTGGCGGGAGCGGCTCTCGTGTTTTTCTTTGTCGCCGAGAACTTTGCCTTGATGCATGGCGGTCCGATGCGTAAGGATCGTTTCAAGCTCGCGAAACCGAAGTTTCATCCCGCAACCGGCGTGATCGTCGCCGATCCGTACTGGCCGGGGATCAAGCGCTATTCCTTCCGCTTTGTACTGGGCGCGGCGCTGGCCGTGACGCTCATGCCGCAGGTCGCAAGGAGCGGTAAAGCCTGGGTCAAGCAACCCGTCCACCCGCCTGCTTACGGCGATAAGATCGTGATCGACGGTAATCTGAACGACAAGGCCGTGCTCTTCAATCACCAGTCACACCTGGCGGTCGTCGAAGGGCCGGATTCGTGCGCTTACTGTCATCATATGGTGCTGACGGGCGCGCACGCGACCGGGTGTGCGCGTTGTCACCAGGATCAAAATATCCCGACGTCGATTTTCGATCACAAGCTTCATGCGGAATCCTTAAAAGCCGGCCCTGATTGTAAGGCCTGCCATACGGACCCGCGCGGGCGACCCGGGCGAAAAGATGTCGAGCATACGAAGCCTTGCCTCGAATGCCATACCGCCATGATCCCCGAGGGAGCTTTCGTTAAATTGAAGGTCCCGGGAAAAATCGGGCTTGCTCCCGGTTATGTGGACGCGATGCACGGGCTCTGCATTCCGTGCCATGAAAAAATGGATGGAGGTTCCGCTGTTCCAGGTCTCGCGAACTGCACGACCTGTCATAGTGGCGCGATTCCGGCATTCGATCCGTTAAGCCCTGATCAGCGCATGCAGGCGCTCAAAACAAAGGCTCCTGAGCCGAGCCCTTCGCCGAAGCCGTCAGCTGCGGGTTCAGCGGGGAAGTGATCGAAGACCTCTCGTTCCCCTTGAGAAGCTCTCGATAAATCAGCATTTTGATTAAGTACTGGACTAGTCCTATATTGCGAGGTAATATAGTACCAGAATAGTACTAGATAAGGTGCCCGCTCCCTCGATGGGATGAGGCGGGACTGACGAAAAGGGGGCTCACAATCATGATTCGCATCAGTAAACTGACCGATTACGGCATCGTGCTGTTGACACATTTCGCGCGGGTTGCGCGGGACGAAAGAGAGAGGACCTTCAGCGCCCGGGAGCTGGCTGATGATTCCGATATTCCGCTGCCGACGGTCGGCAAACTCCTGAAAATCCTGTCCAAAGCCGAACTCCTCGAATCCCAGAGGGGTACGAAAGGCGGCTACCGCCTTATCCGAAAGCCGGAATCGATTACGGCGGCCGAGATCATCCGCTTTATCGAAGGCCCCATTGCGCTCAGTGACTGCACCGAACATCCCTGCGGCTGTGAGCGCGCCCGCACGTGCTCGCTGAAAAGCAGCTGGCATAAAATCAACAAAGTCGTCCTGCAGGCGCTCGAGAGTCTGACCCTGGATGACATTTTGCGGCAGCATAAGGAGGAGTGATCATGAAAGTCGTGTCCCACGCCATTCGTGAACTCACGGACCGCGAATACCCGTACGGCTTTGTCACGGAGATTGAGTCGGAATCCGTTCCGCGCGGCCTTAATGAAGACGTGATTCGCGCCATTTCGCGTATCAAAGGTGAGCCTGAGTTCATGCTCGAATGGCGTCTGAAGGCGTTTCGCCACTGGCTCACCCTGAAGGAACCGCGTTGGCCGAACGTCCAGTTTGCCACGATCGACTATCAGGACATCATCTACTACTCGGCACCGAAAACAAATCTGCCGGGGACGAGTGGTGCTGAGGCGACGATCGAGGAAGTTGATCCTGAGCTGCGAGCCATGTTCGGGAAGCTCGGGATACCCCTTGAGGAACAAAAACGCCTCACGGGTGTCGCCGTCGACGCCATTGTCGACAGCGCTTCAGTGGCAACGACGTTCAAGAAGAAGCTTGGCGAGCTTGGAATTATATTTTGCTCATTTTCAGCGGCACTTCGTGAACATCCTGAACTCGTCATGAAATACCTCGGCTCGGTCGTGCCCTACACGGATAACTTTTTCGCGGCCCTTAACTCGGCCGTTTTCAGTGACGGATCGTTTTGTTTCATTCCCAAAGGGGTTCGTTGCCCCATGGAACTGTCTACCTATTTCAGAATTAACGCGGCGGACACCGGCCAATTCGAGCGCACGCTCATCGTGGCCGAAGAGGGGGCTTCGGTCAGTTATCTGGAGGGCTGTACCGCTCCGATGCGCGATCGTAACCAGCTTCACGCCGCCGTCGTCGAACTCGTCGCTCTCGATGATGCCTCGATCAAGTATTCCACCGTTCAGAATTGGTATCCGGGCGACAAGGAAGGTAAAGGCGGCATCTACAACTTCGTCACGAAAAGAGGCAAATGCAAGGGAGCGAGGTCGAAAATCTCCTGGACTCAGGTGGAAACGGGTTCGGCGATCACCTGGAAATATCCCGGTGTCGTGCTCGAGGGAGATGACTCGGTCGGCGAGTTTTACTCGGTCGCGCTGACTCATAACTTTCAACAGGCGGATACGGGAACAAAGATGGTCCATCTCGGAAAGCGGACTAGGAGCACGATCATTTCGAAAGGGATCTCGGCCGGTCACGGCCAGAACACATATCGCGGTCTTGTCTCGGTGCAGAGAAATGCGACCGACTCACGAAACTTTTCGCAATGTGATTCGCTTCTCATCGGAAACCGCTGTGGCGCCCATACGATTCCCTACATCGAGGTCAAAAACAGATCTTCGCAACTCGAGCATGAAGCCTCCACCTCGAAGATCAGCGAGGATCAGCTGTTTTATGCGAAGCAGCGCGGGATTGCGGGCGAAGACGCCATCTCGATGATCGTGAACGGTTTCTGCAAAGATGTTTTCAGGAAGCTTCCGATGGAGTTCGCGGTTGAGGCTCAAAAGCTGCTCGAGGTGAGCCTTGAAGGAAGCGTCGGTTAAGGAAGGAAGGAACGATGTTAACCATTCGAAATATTCATGCGTGTGTCGGTGAAAAGGAAATTCTGAGAGGTTTGAACCTCGAGGTTGCACCGGGAGAAGTTCACGCGATCATGGGCCCGAACGGTTCGGGAAAAAGCACGCTTGCTCATCTCCTCGCGGGCCGCGAGTCCGTCCACGTGACCTCGGGAGAAATTCTCTATCAGGGGAAGGACCTTCTTTCTTTGAATCCAGAAGAACGCGCGCGGGCGGGGCTGTTTCTCGGGTTCCAGTATCCGATTGAGATTCCCGGTGTCGGGAACGCGTATTTTCTGAAGGCAGCCTTGAATTCGATTCGAAAAGCGAAAGGTTTGCCGGAACTGGATGCTTTTGATTTTTTGGAACTCGTCAAACGCAAAATGAAGCTCGTTGAGCTCGATCCGAAGTTTCTCGAAAGACCGGTGAACCAGGGGTTCTCCGGAGGGGAGAAGAAGCGGAATGAAATTTTCCAAATGGCTGTTCTCGAGCCAACGCTGGCGATTCTCGACGAGACGGACTCCGGGCTGGATATCGACGCGCTCAAGGTTGTTGCCGGGGGAGTGAATTCGATGAGAGCCCGCGATCGTTCGATCATTGTGATCACGCATTATCAAAGGCTGCTCGATTACATCGTGCCCGACCACGTCCATGTTCTTTCTGGGGGGCGGATCGTTCGTTCGGGAGGTAAAGAGCTCGCCAGATCGCTCGAGGAAAGCGGGTACGAGGCGGCGCACCGCAAGGTCTCTGAAGGAGTTTTGGGATGAAAGCCGCCCGGACGTTTTCAAAAAACGACGTCGTCGCTTCCTATGTGAAGCAATTCGAGAGCCTCGCGCCCGGTTCTGATCCGGTTTGGCTTCGGGAAATGCGACGGGAAGCGATTTACCGGTTCGCGGAACTTGGACTTCCGTCGGCACGGCAGGAAGACTGGCGGCAGACGCGACTCTCGTCGCTTACGAAGGAGCCGTTCGTGGTTGCTTCGGACGGGGTTTGTCCGGGAGAGGTTACCGGGAAGAGAGCGCTTGATCCGGGAACCCACCGTGAGATCGAAATCGTCTTCGTTAACGGAAAGTATAGCCCCGCACGGTCTTCGTTTGCGAATAGGAACGGGCTTTCGGTTCGAAGCATGTCCGACGCGATCAGGAGTGGGGATGAACGGGTACGCGGGTATCTGGAACGAACCCGGGGCCGGGCGCTTTCTCCCCAGCCATTTCTCGCCTTGAACAGTGCCTTTTTTCAAGACGGCACGTGCGTTTTTGTTGAAGAGGGGGTGAAGGCGGGGTGTGTTGTTTACGTGACGTATCTGACGCTCGACGATGATTCGCAGCCCCAGACGCCGGCACCGGCTTCGGCGCGGTTCATTCGTAATCTGATTGCCGCCGGACCTGACAGTGCTGTCAGCGTGATTGAACGATTCGAAACGCGTGGCGAAGCCAGGCGCCTGCCGGGATTTCTTTCGACGGTTTCCGAGATTTTTGTCGGTGATCGCGCGCGTGTCGATCATTATGAGCTTCAGGGAAATGGTGGTAGTGATCACGTCGGACTTATCAGAGCCGAACTCGGAGTTAAAAGTCAGGTTTCGAGCCATTCCGTTTCAGTTCCCGGTCCGTTTGTCAGGCTTGTACGAAAAGATATCGAAGTGGTCATGAAAGGCGAGGAGGGGGAATGCCGGCTTTCCGGTATTTACGCGGGTCGAGGGGACGGTCAGCAGGTCTTCCGCACCCTGATTGATCACGCGAAGCCGTCCGGAAAAAGCGTGCAGCTTTATCGCGGTATTCTGGATGGTGCCGCGCATGGCGTGTTCAGCGGCAAGGTGATCGTGGAGCCCGACGCGCAAAACACCGATGCGAAACAGGTCAATCAGAACCTTCTTCTTTCGGACGAGGCGACTGCCCATACGACGCCCCGTCTTGAGATTCGCGCCGATGACGTAAAATGCAGTCACGGCGCAACCGTCGGACAGCTGGATGAAGAAGCCGTCTTTTATCTTCGTTCCCGTGGAGTGGGAGAGGAACTCGCGAAAAAGATGCTCACGGAGGCGTTTGCGGCGCAAGTTTTGGACGAATTTGGAAATGAAACCGCCAGAAGAGAGGCTCTTCAACTGTTCGAAGACTGGCTGCGAGGAAAGGAGGCGGCATGACGGAAAAAAGGATCATCGAAGTACGTGAGGACTTTCCGATTTTGCGGCAGCTCGTCCACGGCAAGCCCTTGACCTATCTTGACAACGCCGCCACGACTCAGAAACCGCGCACCGTCATTGATGCTCTCGTGAAGTATTACTCCGAATTCAATTCCAACATTCATCGCGGAGTTCATGAGCTGAGCCAGCGTGCGACCGGGGCGTATGAAGACAGTCGTGAGAAGATGCGACTTTTTGTGAATGCACGATCGGAAACGGAGATTATCTTCGTTCGGGGCGCGACCGAAGCGATCAACCTGGTTGCGCAGTCGTACGGAAATTCCGTACTCGGTGCCGGTGACGAAGTCATTATATCGGGCATGGAGCATCATGCGAATATCGTCCCTTGGCAGCTCGTGTGCGAAGCAAGGGGCGCAAGGCTCAGAGTGATCCGCCTCACCGAACGCGGCGAGCTGGATCTCGATCATTTCGAGAGTCTGTTGAGCCCGCGGACGAAGCTCGTTTCAATCGTGCACGCCTCGAACGCGATCGGCACGGTGAACCCGGTCAAACACGTGATCGCCCGGGCGCACGCGAGTGGCGTTCCGGTACTGATCGACGGGGCTCAGGCTGTCGCGCATTTCGAGACGGACGTGCGGGATCTGGATTGTGACTTCTATGTTCTTTCCGGGCACAAGCTTTATGGTCCGACCGGTATCGGCGTGCTCTACGGCAAGAAGGAACTTCTGGAGCGGATGCCGCCCTATCAGGGGGGCGGAGATATGATCCGTTCGGTGACGTTCGAAAAAAGTGTCTACAACGAGCTTCCGTACAAATTCGAAGCGGGTACGCCCCACATTGAAGGCGTGATCGGACTCGGCGCCGCTCTTGATTACCTTCAGGGCATAGGTTGGCCGTTGATTGTTGAACACGAACGGGATCTGCTCCAATATGCCTTGGCGCGCCTGCGCGAAGTTCCGGGGCTTCGCTTCATCGCTGACCCGTGCGAAAGAGTCGGGGTCCTTTCGTTTATGCTCGATGATATTCACCCGCACGATATCGGGACGGTTCTCGACCAGGAGGGAATCGCCATCCGGGCCGGGCACCACTGCGCGCAGCCCGTGTTGGAGCGGTTCGGAGTGAATGCCACGGCGCGGGCGTCTTTGGCCCTCTATAATACGCGCGGCGAAATCGACCGCCTGATCGATGCCTTGTTGATGGTAAGGGAGGTATTCACCTGATGGATCCATTAAGAGAGCTTTATCAGCAGGTGATCGTGGATCATTCCAAGCGCCCGAGAAATCGCGGCAAATTGGAATATTCAAACCGCAAGGCTGAAGGTGTGAATACACTCTGTGGTGACCAGGTGACGGTGTACCTCGAAGTCGAGAACGACGTCGTGAAAGACGTGAGATTTGAGGGGGGCGGGTGCGCGATTTCCACGGCCTCGGCCTCGATGATGACGGAAGCGGTGAAATCAAAATCCCTGTCAGAGGTTGAAACGCTGTTTGAGGAATTTCATCGTCTTGTCACCTCAACCGAACCCGGTGCTCAGGAACTCGGCAAGCTCGCCGTCTTTAGCGGGGTTCGTGAATTTCCGGTGAGGGTCAAATGCGCGACCTTGGTTTGGCATACGCTCCATGAAGCGATTCGGAATAAAGGCGGAGGTGCCTGATGACGACGGAACTGACGGACCGGATCTGGGACACGCTTCGCGAGTGTTACGATCCGGAAATTCCGGTCAATATCGTTGACCTCGGCTTAATTTACGGAGTTTCGCTCACAGAGGCCGAGTCCGGGTCGTACAAAATCAACATACTCATGACGCTCACCGCCCCAGGCTGCGCAATGGGAGAGTGGATCAAGCAGGATATCGAGACAAAGCTCCGTGAATTGCCGAACGTCCGGGGCGTTGAAATCGAGTTCGCATTCGATCCGCCGTGGACTCCCGAGCGGATGACCCCAAGCGCGCGACTCGAACTGAATCTGATTTAGAGGGCGCCCTCGGTCGAAAGCACGGATTGTACGAGTTCTTTCATTTTACGATAATGGGGACCTTTCCAGTAGACCCGTTTGCAACCGGGGCACTCGAAGAATTCCGAGTAGTAGGACCGGATTTCCGGTTTGAGACGTTCTTCGACCGTCTCTTTTCTGATTCTTTCGATGATTGAATTGCAGCGAAGGCACCTCTCGAAAGGGCGCGCGCTTTGGAACAGATCGAAACGACGTAGCACCTCGTCGATCTGATCTCGAGGCATGACCGACCGGATCCAGTAGCCGCGTTCGATCAGTTTGCGTTTCAGCAAACCGATATCCCGTGTCAGAAGTACGCGTTTTTCGCTGAATGAAATGGATGCGAGTTCCTGATCAGCGAAGTCCTGTCTCCAGAGGGAATCAAAACCGAGCAGCCGGAGGTAAACAGCGAGCCTGTGGAGGTGTCCGTCCAAAACGAATCGAATGTTTCGGAGCGGTTGGTCGCGAAGACGAAGAATAGGACTGATATGGAGGCTTTCGAAAACAGGGTAGACGCTGACCTGATCTCCTTCGGCAAGGCGGTACGAAAAATCGACCGAGTTTCCATTGACGAGGATGACCTCGACCTCGGCGTGCGGTACGCCGAGGGCTTCGATGACGTCTTTTATCGAAGGTGAGCCGTTGAAGGTATAGGGGATGATCTGCTGTCGCCGGGATGGGGGGAGGAAATCGTTCAGTTCCGAGTAGAAACGTACTTCGGCGTGCCGCATGGCGAGGTATTTTGCAAAAGCTGGGCGCAGCTTTTGTATGCGTTACACGATATTTAAGGTATGGAGCCTACTGTTTCATTGACCCAAGGGGATGCGCTGATCGCTGTGGATGCGCAGAGAGATTTTTTAAATGGCGGCGCGCTTCCTCAGGTGAATGCCGAGCAGGTCATTCTTTCTTTGAATCGGGCATTCGATATTTTTGAAAATGCCGGGCTGCTGATTTTCATCACTCGTTCGCTGAACTCTCCGGACGATCCCCGTTTTCAAACAGGGGGACGGGGGTGGCCACCGCACTGTATCGTCGGGACCCGGGGGGCCGAGTTTGCACCTTCGCTGCGGTTGCCGGCCACGGCGCACCTTATTTCAAAGGTTTCTCAGCAGAATGACGGGACGCCACTCGGATTTCAGGGAACTGAATTGCCCGCGCTTCTCAAATCCACGCGAATGCGACGGCTATTTCTCGCTGGTTTCGTTAAGGACGACGCTCTGGCTGATCTCGTCCGGAACGGGGTTGCAACAGGCTATGAGCTGTTTCTGTTGCAGGATGCTCTGACCGTCGTCGCTCCATCAGGACATGCTGCGCAACCCTTAGATTTAAAAGGGATCGAAGCCGTCTTCGTCCGGACAGGGGAACTTGCCGTTAGAATAGCGGATGGTGAACGGGGAGCGGCTTAAATTGTTGCATAGCGTCGAAGTTTCGACTATTCTCCCGTTGCATGAAACAGCTCGGGGATTTTTTCCTCTTACGGCAGCTCGGACGGGGAGCGACAGCACAGGTTTATCTTGCTGTTCGCAAGCAAGATCCGAACGGACCTCGGGTTGCTTTGAAGGTTTTTCACCCCGGACTATGGAGTCAGGAAGACATCCGCCGCAGGGCTATTGCCGAGTTTGACGCGATTTCCTCACTTTCCCATCCCGGGATCGTGCGCGTCCTTGAGCCGTTTTGGAATCTTGACCCTCCGGCGGTCGCGCTTGAATACATCGAAGGCATGTCGCTTGAGGAATTCCAGCGGCGACTTCCTTACATCCTTCCTGAAGTAGCGGTCCTCGTCATCATCGAAGTGCTTTCCGCGCTTGCGTACGCCCACGAAAAGGGGATCATTCACCGCGATTTAAAGCCGGCCAATATCCTCATCAGTGAGCAGGGGCGCGTTTGTGTCAGCGATTTTGGCCTGGCGAAAATGGCGGATGCGTCCCAGCTCACGATGTCGGGGACTATCTTGGGATCACCTGATTTTATGAGCCCTGAACAGGCCCGTGGAGACACGACGAGTCCCAAATCAGATTTGTTCTCGACCGCCGGGATCCTTTACTTTCTCGTGACCGGGACGCGTCCTTTTTCGCGCCATAGCCCGCTCGCGACTCTTGCCGCCGTCTGCGATGCGCAAGTTGAGCAGGTTCAGAGTCGCAATCCGAAGCTCAGTGCTGAATTGGCCAGTCTGATCCACCGGGGACTCTCGAAATCGCCCGCGCACCGGTTTGGTTCGGCGGCAGAATTTCGCGATGTCCTCATTCATTACCTCAATGGTCTCGGGCTCTCTTCGAAGGAGTTCGGCTTGGAAAAATGGGTGCGGTCACCGACGGATAATTCGCTTATGGCACTCAAGACCATTGCCGAAACTCTGACTGCAAAATGCGAAAAGCTCCTGCAAGCCGAGGAATGGGATCGGGCGCTCGGGACGATTTCGCATTTAAGCCTGGTCGCGCCAGAAAGTGCCGCTCTCCCGCGACTTATGACCGAGTTCGATTCCAGGAGAAAACGCCTGAGGCTAAGAAAATGGGCGTTGCCGGGCGCGATAACCTTCGCCGCGCTTCTAACTTCATTCTTCTTCTTTAAACCTGTTGCTTCCACTCGGCCCGGAGTAGCGGCAAAGCCTGACCCCGAATCGATTCAGAGTGCCGGACGGACTACGCGTCTGAGCGCGTCCGCTTCGACAAACGGGCCGGTTCGCGTAAGCTCCAAGAGGTCAAAGGTGGAGCTGAATGTAGTTCGATTCGATGTACCCAATGAAGTTCGTGTTTTTTGGGATGGAAAAGTGGTGAAGGGCTCGACTCTCACGGGCCAAACGAGCGGATATCACGAGGTCAAATTGGAACGGAATGGGTCGACGCCAATTGTACAAAAAGTTTACGTGAATCGCCGGGAACCGACCGTCATACGCGTTCGTTGAGGAGAGCCAAATGCCGCAATTGCTTGTTCTGAATTCATTAGATCGCTCAAAGTCCGCGTCAGAAGGCAGCGGACAAACTCGTGAACAGCGCTATGTCATTCAAAAACGCATCATGACGGTCGGATCGGAGCCCGGTCACGACGTCATCGTCAGCGCAGATTCGCCTGGAATCGTATTTTCCGTGAACTATTCGGGCGGCGTTTGCGAGCAGGCGAAGCGTCCGATGAAACTCCGGGTCAATGGACAGGCGATTCATCGGACGCTTCGCCTCAATTCCTGTGACCGTATTGAATGGAACGGTGGAGTTGCCGTATTTTCAGAAGCTTCTGTTCCGATCCCTCATTCGGCCGATTCGAAGCAGGCTCGCGGGGTCGAGCTAGGGACGCGCGCGTTGACGGTTCTCCATAATATTGCCACTGGTTTGCAGGCCCCAGGCGGCATTCAGGGTGCCCTTTACCAGACCCTCGATTCGCTGGTCGAGCTCGCGGGAGCGGAAATCGGTTATCTTCTTTCAGAGGGGCCCGGTCAGTCTGGCTGGGAACTGGTCGCCTCCGTTCAGCGGGAGAATGCTCGGGGAGGGGGCGAACGCCCCAGCAAAAAGCAGCTCTTCAGCAATACCATTCTTGAAGAGGCGCTGAAAAAGCGTGATGTCGTTTATGTCGAGAACATCATCGGGCACCCTTGGGCCGAAGCCGCTTCAATCATCGAAGCCAGGATATTTTCGGCGGCATGCTTTCCACTTTGCGTCGGTGACCGCGTACTCGGCGCGGTATTTCTTATGACACGATCAGCGGGACGATCGATTCGCCAGGAGTCGCTCTTTGAGCTGAATCTTTTGGCGACCCAGGCGGCGCTCATGCTGGCGTCCGAAGATGAACTCAATCGCGCGCGCAAGGAGAATGCGCGCCTCCGGGACCTCCTGCCTGAGTTGCCTTCCGGGATGATTTGTCGCGACGACGGCGCGCTGGCCGGAGCGGGGCCGATGTCCGAGCTCATAAAAAAAGCCCGCAAGCTCGCCCAGACCTCCTTGGGTGTTCTGATTCTTGGAGAGACGGGGACCGGCAAGGAGGTTCTCGCGCGAGAAATTCATGCACGAAGCGGCCGGTCAAAAGCACCGTTTGTCGCGGTGAATTGCGCGGCAATTCCGTCCGCGCTGCTCGAATCGACGCTTTTTGGCCATGAAAAGGGCGCTTTTACCGGCGCGGTGAAAGCGCACCAGGGAAAGTTCATCCAGGCGAATGGAGGAACGCTTCTGCTTGATGAAATCGGCGATCTCCCGCTCGAACTTCAGGCGAAACTCCTTAGGGTACTTCAGGAAAAGCAGGTCGAACCGCTCGGATCTTCAAAGCCGATTCATGTCGATGTGCGCGTTCTCTCGGCAACGCACCAGGACCTTGAGGCCGCGGTGCGAGCCGGTCGGTTCAGGCAGGATTTATATTTCAGGCTTAATGGAGCGAGTCTGCGGTTGCCGCCCTTGCGTGAACGGGGCGGCGACATTGAAGTTCTGGCAAATCATTTTCTCGCGAAGCTTGGTGCGAAGGTCAAGTTCTCACCCCCGGCGCTGGAAGCGCTCAAGGCTCATTCCTGGCCTGGCAACGTGCGGGAGCTTGAGCAGGTTGTTACGAGGGCCGCGCTGCTCACCGAAAATGACGAGATATCCGCATCCGACCTCGAGCTTCAGGTGATCGGCCGGATGGATGACGAGGCCGAGGTGTTTTGGAGAAAGCTCGGTGAACACGACAGTCTCGAGGATGCGCAGCTTGCGTTCACCCGTGACTTTGTCAACAGAGCCTTGAGTCGTTACGAGCAAAATCGCTCTGAAACAGCTTCGCGTTTAGGGATTTCTGAGCGAACGCTTTACCGTATTCTCGCTGACGCGCCTGGCAGGACACCATGACAAAATTGGCAGGACAACGTGAAGAGTGGTTCGGAATTACTTTAGAAACAGCAGTTTATGTGTGGCACTGTGCGTGCTTTCCTATGGGCCCGTGTCAAAGAACACAGGAAGGAAAATGGATATGAGAGCACTGAGGGAGCTATGGGTGCTGGCGATTGGGGTTTTCGTCGGCTTCTTTAGCGTGATTTGGGTCGCCTACGGGGCGACTTACAATTTTTATTTCAATAATTCGGAGCAGGGGAATAACAGCACTGCTTCACCTACCGTTCATGTCAGTGACGGCAAGGGCGAGACCAGCGGAGCGCCACAAGCGGCCGCGGGTCCGTCGCCCAGTCCATCACAGTTACCGATCGTGCAGGCGAGTCCGGCGCCAACGCCGGAACAGGCAGTCCCGGCGACTGCGACCGAAGCGGCTCCGGCCGCGGCGGCGCTTTCGTCCTCGAGTTCAGCGAGGTTGGCGGAGCTCGAGGCTGATGAGGAACGGCGACACGTATTTCGGCGTGTGCGGCTGAGCGGGGGCGGGGTGCTGGTCAGTCAAAGTCAGAACAAGATCTACAATAGCAGCTACTATCCTTCGAGCTCGTTCGGCTTTCACAGTCAGCAGTACGGCGCGATGGGTAATCTGGGAGTCTATTTAGCGAAGCCCCTTGCGCTGAATATCTTCTTTGGCGGATATGAGCAGAAAGGAAACGGAAAGGCCTTCGCGGGTGCTGACCTGGAGATAATTCCTTTACGCGTTTCAATCTGGCGCTTTACGGACCTGATTGAGGGAGGACTCTTGGTGGGGGCAAGTTCCATACGCAAGTCGGCGTACAATTTAGCCACCGCCCATGTGGGGGCACGTCTCTCGTTTAATCTGGGAGATCAGTGGACGATTACGGCCGCTGGTCGTGGCAATCAGGGTTACATTATGGCTGAAGCCGGAATCGGCATTCGCCTGTGAGGTTGAATATGAAAAAATGTCGTGTAGCGAATGTCGTCGTTGTTTTGTTCGGTCTGGTTATCCTGCAAGCGTGTGATTGGAGTAGCGGAGCGGTTTTTGGGAGGAACCCTGAAGAGGTGCTTGATCCATTGGTGGTCTATTTTGGAGAAGGCACTTGTTATGGGAGCAAGCGGGTGATTCGTGAGAGCCTTCGGGTGTTAAGACCGGATTGTGAACTTCCAGTTCCTCCGGTTTCGATTCTGGCTGAAGACAAAGGTGTTCTGAGGCTCTGGTTCGAAAAAAGAGCCGATCACGAAATTCCAAGTGTTACGTTTCTGACTTTTGCACCGGAATCTTACGGAAATGACAACAAGATAGCCTTTGGTTGCGTTGCTGGGTCAGAAAGCGTCGATGGGCACCAAAGAGAGGTGATCTGTACTCCGCAAACTGCTTCGCCAGTAAGTCCGGTCGACTTGCGATCAACCCAGCGCGAGTTCATTTTTTCGGTGATCGGTTTACAAGCCAAATGTGGCAGTACGGTCAATTTTTCGACAAGCTGGGACCGAGATATTCCGTGTGATTCCTCGAGCGAACTGAAATTTGGCACTTCAATAGTTCCAAGTCTTTGGGTTGATCTGGGTCACTGAGCGGATGGCAGTTCAGCATTATTCCGCCGGCGTGAGAACGTCGGCGGAGTTCTACTCCTTCTTCTCGTTTTTGCGCTCCTGTGCCCGTTCGCGTTCCCTCTGCTTCCACTTTTCCAGGATTTCTTTACTGGGCTTCTGATCCATATGGCGAATCATTTCGTAGACGTTTTTGATATCGGGAGCGGCGGCCGTCATCATGAGTTGCCCACTGAGTTCAACTGGGATGATCCGCGCAGTGGCTGGCATGAAGGATCGCGCCGTTCTCGCCATGCTCTCCACAGCGTCGGGATACTTCGCCTTGTAAGTGAGATGGTACCAATCCCAGGTATTCGGCAAGTCTGGAGCATTATTTACGTCCGCGGTCACCTTTGGGAGTAAAGTATCGCGGGCATCGCGTTGACGGACTACTTCATAGGTATTCGGTTCGCCCAAAGGTGCACGGGTAAAGCCATTGAGGTTCAAGGCTTTCGTCAAAAGAAAAGTGGCGTTCTCTTTGGTCAATTCCAGGTTGTCGCTCGCGGCGACAGTGCCCTTGACCTCAGCACTGAAAACATACTTATCGTCAGTGATTTCGCTGACTGCCTTGATGCACTTATCGATCTCCGCGCACTTCGCGGCGAACGAGTTGCTTGCGGCGGTTGCGATGGACTGTCCAGGCATTATGCCAAAGATGCCTGTGATGACGAAAACTCCGGTTGCAATAAAACTGGTTTTACGTGTCATTGGATGAAGTCCTTTTAGGGTTTTTTGGATGCATTTGCATATCGTGAACTCTCACGAACGCGCCGTCAAGGGCAGGCGTGGTGAGAAATCTGCTTGAGCAGGGTTTCTCCATGCGTGTTGCCCCGCGGTGTTTGCGGGAGTCTATACCCCGATCAATCGTCCATCTTCACAGCTGAAGTCCGTGCATGGCGTAGGGCTCGGAGTCGGTTCCGGTTCCGCGGTCGGAGTCGGTTCCGGTTCCGCGGTCGGAGTCGGTTCCGGTTCCGCGGTCGGAGTCGGTTCCGGTTCCGCGGTCGGAGTCGGTTCCGGCTGTGGCTCAATACAATATCCGATATGAATCTCGGAGTCTGAGTCTTCGAGATCTGGAATTCTGATCAAATGGCCCTTTTTGTCGTAGTCAAAGCGGAATTCTTTTCCTGCTATGGTGACACTCAGAGTGTTCGGGTTGAGATTTCGATGGGAGGGCCGGAATCCTTTACTCCCATGCAGCGGTCGCGGGAACCGATCTTTGAAACAAAGACCGGAACACGGGTTCGTTTTCACGGCGCCGGGCAGGAAAAAGTTTTCGGGGTTCATTACTTTCCAGCCGCGTTTGAGAAGATTTTGGAATTCGGGTTGTGGAGCAGGTGGAATTTTTGTGGAATCGAAGAACAGGGCATTGCCTTGTTTGCCGCAGGAAGGATCTTTGAGTGATTCTCCCGGCTCAACAGGCTTCCAGAGCATCACGAGCGAAATGTGATAACGCGGGCCCTGATAATAATCGAGGTCGATGGGGATCCGGGTGTTTTTATTCAACTCGATCAAGTGTTTCGCGCAGCCCATTTGTGTCGGGTGATCGCCATCATTGTCAACCAGGGTTTTAAAGCCGGATTTTTCCAAATACCGGAGAAGCGCGCCGTCATCGGATAAAACCGCGATCTGATACATTCCGGGGTTGTCATTCGGACCGAGGCCGATTTCAGATTCAAAATGAAGTCCGAAATATTCGTAAAGGGTGTCGCCGTTTTCGGTTTTGAGAAGCGACCCGTCCTGGGTCATGAAGCCCTGATCAAAGGGCCGGGTGGGAACGTAGAGCTGGTTAAAAAAGAGATCGACGTCCGCCATTTTGCCATAACGAAGGTAATCGGAAGCTTTCTTGAAATGGTGTTTGCCATTCTCAGCCGAAAATAGTTTTGCTTCGAGCCCGTTCAGCAGACCTGCGTTGTTTGATTTTCCGAAAGGGTCGCAAACAGCTTGGGCTGAAGTGGTTTCATCCGGAAGAGTGTAGGAGAGGCGTTCGTCGGCTGAAAAGTCGGCTGGACCGGGGACCGAGGGCGCATCTGAAACGGCGTCTTCGGGCGGGATCTCCACGCCGATCCGGGTGTGTCCGGCTTTGATCTGTGTTGAGTTAGTGACATTGCAGCCTGGCAGGACCATCGCTGTGGAGGTAAGTGCCGAAAGCGCGAATGCGACTGTGAGGCTCGAATAGGTTTTCATTTTCAGGGTTCCCATAACGCCGTCCTTTGTTAAGGTCACTTAATTATGATAACGTATCTTAACGCAGTGCGCTAGACTATTTATCTAGAATAAATTCAATGGCTTACATGGACGACTTGCGCAAACACGCAATTCCGTTTGAGAAAGAGGCGGTTCTGATCGCGATGAGCTTGATACAATTGTGCTCTTGGTGAAGAGGCCAACAGTGCAGTAACCACTTATCGATCCAAATTGAGCCAAGCCGTTTTCAGTTCCACCGTCCGGTCAAAGTCGAGCTGATACAATTCGTTCCAGC
>Ga0208245_1001031_pt1 | contig 18589 bp, 18 predicted proteins | sample RifOxyC1_FD_184035 | JGI IMG/M metagenome (GOLD analysis project Ga0208245, IMG submission 184035) | Soil microbial communities from Rifle, Colorado - Rifle Oxygen_injection C1 (SPAdes) | ecosystem: Environmental > Terrestrial > Deep subsurface > Rock core/Sediment | place: Rifle, Colorado... | reverse complement strand
ATATTGGGCCTCATCCTGGTAGTCGTTGCAGTTTATGCATGGATATCGCAACCAGGAGGAATCTGGGGATTGGGAGACGCAGCCTTGACCTTTTTTAAAGGGGGAATTGTCTGGTTCGTAATTCTAATCGGATTATTGTTCCTTGTATTGGGAATTAGCGACCTCAAAGGATAAAACCTGATATAAAAAATAATAAAGAAGAATTTAACTTTATTTGTAATTGAAGATTTTAAATAACCAGCATTTACAAATGAATTGCATCAAAATTCTCAATCTATATTTCTTATAACAATAAATAATAAAAAGCAATATTATATACATGAGTTTATGTTTTTATCCTGTTTTAATCGCTCTTGCAATCTATTAAATAACATATTAAAATGGTGAATCAATTTTTCCAGACTGAATTATGTGCAAAATGCAGAGGCAGGGGATTTTGCAAAAGGCCATGCAGAATTTATTCAAGAATAAGGGATTTTATCCCAAAAACCAAAACTCATTTTTCAGGTTCTTCTCCTCCTGAAATTTTTGTTGGAAAGTTTAGTTATCCAAATATAAATGCAGGAATTTTAGCTCCGGATAATCAATTTTCTAAATCAGAAGATAATGGGCCTGCTTTATCTTCACCAGAAACCTGGCATGAAAAAAAATTTTCAATTGAGCAGATACTTTCAAAAAGAGGTTCAATGGTCTATGGAAGATTTAAAACAGAAGTCAAGCAAGTTAGAACTGCTCCAAGATTATTATCTTTAATGCAGGAAATATCTTTGGCCTATAAATCAGTTTCTACTGAATTTTTTCTTAAAAAACCTCCAAAACAAACCTTGGAAATAAATAAAAATCTTCCAATAATAGGAAATCCTGCCCCTCTGGAATTTGCAAGGCTGGAAGAAAACCCCCAAGTAAAGCCAAAAGTAGATTATCTTGTTTCAGATACAGATTCCAAGGCAGCAAATTCTATAATAGAGCTTCATAAATCCAATATAGAAATAACGAATATAAACAAAATTTTAAGCGCGGGATTATTAGGATTAAAAACCCAGAGAAAATTAGTTCCGACAAGATGGGCAATAACTGCTGTAGATGATACAATTTCTAAAAATCTTCTTAAAAAAATAAGATATTATCCTGAAATAAGTGAAATTTTATTATTTAATTCAGAATATGTGGGAAATCATTATGAAATATTGTTATTGCCTGATAAATATTCATTTGAAGTTCTAGAGGCAGAAATGAGGGGAGGTTTATGGAATCAAACGAGCCATGTTTCAATTATGCAGGATTATGAATTTTTTCAGGGAAGGGCTGGCTATGCAGAGGATGTAACCGGAGCTTATTATGCAAACAGATTGGCATTGACAGAATATCTGGAAAAAATAAAAAAACAGGCAACTGCAATTTTTTTCAGGGAAGTTCGTCCTGAATATTACGCTCCTTTAGGGGTTGGAATTTTAAGAGAAGTGGCAAGAGAGGCATTTAAGCATGAGCCAGAAAGATTTACAGAAATAAGCCAAGCCTTTAAATCAGTTCAATCAAGATTGAAATTGCCAATTTCAATTTTTAAGGACAAATCAGCACTGTTAAAGGAATTTGGAAAGCAAAAACGATTAACTCAATGGTTTTGGTATCAAAAGTAAAATAGAGTTAAAAAAAATAATATTTTTAACAAAAATTATAAATTCTTACTTTACAAAGCTATAAAAACTTTAACCCTAATTAAAAAAGGAAAAACAAAGATTATGCGAAGCTTTCTTTGTTTTTATAAAAACATTTTTATCACATCAGTGCAATTAGCAAACCTTCAATTATTCCTGCAGCAACCAAAAGAGGAATTATTATTAAAAGAAAAACCTTAAGTGAAATTTTAACTAATTCCAAAAACCCTTTTTTTCTTAATTTTTTGCTGAACAAAAACATTCCAAGTTCTAGTCCAAGACCAATGCTAATAATAACAGCAGGAATTTCAAAAATACCATGGGGTAACAGCCTCCATAAAATAAAAATTCCTTCATTAAAAATGCTTTTATTCATAACAAATCCTAAAACATAGCCATTGACAATGGTTATCAGAAAAGGAATAAATCCGAATACAGCCCCAAAAATTAAGCCAAAAAATGCGCTTTTCATGTTATTGAAAATAATAAAACTGATTAATTCTAAAGTTCCAAGGTCTTGGGTTTCCTTGACAAGCTCTTCAACAACTTTTAAAACTTGTTTTTCAAATAAGCTTGGAAACGCCAGCCCAAATGAAACAGAAACTAAAAATAAAAGAAAAGCAAATAAAATATAATTCTTGGATTCTTTTAGATATTCTAGACTGATTTTAAAATTAGAATAAATCCAATTTCCGGATTTTTTATTCAATTTAGAATTTTTATTTATTTTTGCCTCTTTTTCAATTTTTTTCATTCTTATTGAATTATATAAACAGTTTTTAGTTTTTAAATTAATCGAAAATCAAGAATCTCTTAAATAAAGTTGTAGCTTCTGTGATTTGTTTGATTATTGTTTTCATTTAACAATATTCTCCATTTTCTCTTGCAATTTGATTAACAACTTTTAACAATCATCAGAAGATTATTATAATAAAATTTAAATTATAGGATAAGAAATTAATTTTCATGCATACTGTTAATTTCTCCTCTTATCTATCAAGGAAAAAATTTTCCTAAAATTTATTTCCGTTGATATAACTAATCACTTCGAAAAATATTTTTTAATCATTTCAGTTTTCCTTTTATATTTTTTCTTTAGATAATAAGCGTAAGCAAGTCCAATAAGTAATCCTCCCAGATGTGCAGTGTTTCCGATAGGGAGATTAATGAACAATCCGATTATAACCAACGGAACAATAGCTATGATTGGCAGCAGCCAAAAAGGCATTTCCAAAGGTACTGCAATTTTTCTTAATACTGGGCTAAATGAAAGCATGGAAAAAACAGCAATAAAAAAATAGATAGTTATTAAAATATCCAAGCCAGAAATCAAGCTCGATTCAGGAAATAATTGTGCCAAAATTGATTGAATTACTATTGCAATCAAAGGCCCGGCTATGAGATAAACTCTGTTAAAAGGCGTCAATAATGCCAGTAAACCCAATAAAGAAAAAATAGCTCCTGAAGCTCCAACTGCAAAAATATTTGGATTCACAAATATTTTTTCACCTATATATCCGGTTCCAAATAAATAAGACAATATTACATAAAACAAGCCTGCCAAAATGCCTGCTATTATATAAAACCAAAAAAATCTTTTCCTGCCGATTATTTTCTCAACAAAATTTCCAATGAAAAATAAAGAAATCATATTAAACAGCAAATGAGCAAGGCTGCCGTGCATGAACATGCTTGTTAGCAAAGTCCAGTAATTCCCTGAAAAAAATGCATTTGCCTGCAATGCAAAATACATGAAAACTTTTTCTTCTTTAAAAATGCCGATAAACAAATAAGAGACTATAAAAATAATAATATTAACAAGGATTAACCAGTTAGTTATGCTAAACTTTCTAAAAAAATTCTTGAAATTTTTATTATTAGATTCATTTTTATAAATTCGTATTTCTTGACTCATGTTTTAAAGAATATTTAAAAAATTTCAAATCTTTTCCTTATGTTTTTTAACGTTTTTTGATTTTTTAAGTTTTCTAAATACTGCTTTTTTAGGTTTTTTCAATTCTTTTGATTTTTTAAGTTTTTTAGCTATCTTAATTTTTTCTAGCCTTTTCTTTTTCCTCAAATTTACCCTTTCTGTTTCAGCTTTTTTAATCTTTATATTTTTCTTCTTTTCCAATTTTTCTCCTTCAATATTTCTCTCTAAATTAACTAATCGTATATCTTTTTTTAATTTAATTATGCTTCTTTCAAGATTTTCTATAACTTCTTGATTATTAGATAAATTATAAACCTGTTCACATTCAGAGCATATAAAATTATTCAGCAGAGCAACCTCTTCAGAAACTTCTATTGAACAAGTCTTGCAATAATAATATCTTTTTTCCTTTCTCTCTTTTAATTGATTTTCAAGTTTTACTAATTCTTCTTTTAAATTTTGTTCAAGAAGGTTTAATGACTGAAATATATTCAAAGTCCAAAAATAAATATACCATCCTTTCCTTTTGTCTTTTTTTCTGATGAATGAAACAAGCCCAAAATCTGACAGTTTGTATAAAATATTTCTGGTCTGATTTATTGTCAACCCCAGCTTTTTTGCAATCAAAAACTCATTGACATGTTTCTTCCCAATCAATAAATCAATGATAGGTGTTGCTTGTTTATTTATTAAATTCTCGACGATAGATTTTAAAAATTTTATTTGCATTTTTATAGTAAGTTTTAATCGAAATTATAGTGTCAAAAAACTTCTAAGAGTTTTTTGAGCATAATCCGAATTCCATATGCTATTTTTATCGCACATTATAAACATGTGGAATTCGTACATTTTAATATCTTTCTATAAAAATGTTACCACTATAAAATTTATGTAAAACTATATATATAAAATTTGGAGAAATATGATATATGGGTTGGTTTAATAAAAAGAAAAAAGAGGATGAATTAGACGCATCTATGCTGCCTGAATTACCTGATATTTCTGAATTTAATCTGCAATCTCAATTGCCAGAAGTGCCTCCGGGATTATCAAATGAACTTCTTTCGCTTCCGCCTATTCAACCTCCATCTTTGCCGCCTATCCAGCTGCCTTTTTCACAAACAATAAATCCTCTTTCAAGCAAGCCAGTTCCAGGGGGAAAAATAATCCGTTCAAAACAACTACCTTATCAAAAGTTTAGCCCTACCAACTATCCAATAAAAGAAGAATTTATAGATGGGCTTGGAATAAGAGAAATAGGTGGAATAAAGCCCATGACAATGGAGATGGAAGAACCGCAATTTGAATCAAGCATTCATAAAAAAATTGAGCCCCTTTACATAAGGCTGGATAAGTTTGAAACAATTGTAAATTCTATCAAAGAAATGCAAAATAAAATAAGAGAAATAGAAGAACTTCTTTCCAGAACTAAAGAAATAAAAATAAAAGAAGAAAAAGAGCTGGAAGAATGGGAAAAGGAAATTCAAGGAATAAAATCAAGGATGGATTTTATTGATAAAAATGTCTTTAATAAATTAAGATAAATTATATAGAGCCTGATTAAAATTAATGGTGTGCAATTAAGAAGGGAAGAAAAAATAAATCAATGATTAAAACAGCTGAAAATTAACAATCAACTGCTCTCCTTCTTTATAACACTAATAAATAATTAAAAATGGAATCTCGATATATAAAAATTGATTATGGAGAAGCAGTCTCTGCTAAAAAAGAAATTCTATCCTCTGAAATTAATCTGCTTAATATTGCAAAGCATATTGAAAATTACAAGCAATTGAGAAAAAAAGAGCTTCTGAATAAATTAAAGCTTAAATCATTAATAACTGTATTAAAAAATAAATTAAACAGTATTAATTCATCTTTTCCAGAAGAAGGTAAAGTAAAAATTAAAGTAAAACGAACAATTGAAAGAAAAGAAACTCCAAAATTAAGGCACATGGAGGATGAACTGGAAGACATAAAAAACAAGTTAGCCAGATTGAGCTGATTGGCTTCTGAACTCTCTTAACAATTTAGTTCCTGAAAAAATTATTGGAGTATATACTTGAATTTCTGTTGCTCCAAAAGATATTCTTTCTTGAAGTCTCTCTGGGGATTTTATTCCTCCGCATACAATAATTTTTAGTTTGCTTCCACTTTTCTGAATTTTTCCATAAAATAATCTTTGAGTTTTTAAAGAACTCTCATAAACAGCATCTCCACTTGCACCCCCTTTTCCAGGAGAATAAGGTATGTATCTTGAATCATGCCTTGTTGTTGAATTAGTTAAAGTCAGTCCATCAATTAAATCATCAGCATCTTCTAATAAATAATCAATGTCAGTTTCATTTAAATCAGGGGATTCTTTTTCCCATAACTCCTGTTCAGAAAGCATATTTTCCCTAACAGTTTTTCTCATTGCTCTGACTTGTTTTTGATACTCTCTTCGTGCATCTAAACCTCCTTGAGAATCTTTTGTGTTTGGACAAGAGACATTTAATTCAAACCTATTAACATAAGGAACCTCTCTTAGAGCAAAAACTGTTTTCTCCAAATCTCTTAACAAATCATCTCCTTTTTTTCCAGGAGTTGACATTAAATTTATTGTCAGAGGAACCCTATGATTTCCATAATTATAAAGAATTTCAGCAATTTCTCTTGCTCCAATTCCAGGAAGACCCATCCAGTTAACAAGAGATTCAGTTTTATGGTATCTTCTTATTCTTGGTCTTGAATTTCCTTTCCATTCATCATAAGTTACTGTTCCAATAACAACCCTGTCAAATCCTAAGTATTTCAAAACACTTGGAGAAATTTCTCCATTTTTATTAAATCCTGCTGCATTAGAAATTTTAAAACCGGGATTTAATCTATTTGCAGAGTTATCTAAGACTAAACCTTCTAATTTAAAGGCATGTAATGTTCTGCAAAATCCAATAAATAGTTCATGCGCTTTTTCAGGATCTGTTTTTGTTAAAGAAAAAACTATTGGTTTGATTATGTCATAAAAAGCATCAAATGATTTTCTAAAAATATCCATTTTAATCTTTTAAAAATTTAGTTGGGTCAAATGCATAAAAATCCTTGTCATCCCCTTCAATAAATCCTCCTCTTAAATCAAACCTTGGGATATTTGTTCCAAAAATTTCATTAACTCTGTCATGGGTTGTTCTTTCAATTTGTTCTTTTGTAATGCCTTTTTCCATTAATTTACCTATTAAAAATTGCCACCAGGGAAGACAGGGAATTCCAGAAAAATATTGTGGCTTTTTATCTTTGTTCAACCCGCCTGTTTTTTCTTCATAAGAATGGGGAGCATGATCTGATTCAAGAATATCAATTAAATTTCTTTTAAAACAATCAAGCAACTTCTCTCTTGTTTCAGGACTTCTTAACGGAGGATTTACTTTAAGGCAGATTCCACCATGCTTATTCATCATTTCATTGTTTAATAAAAGATGCCAGGGAGTAACTGCGCAAGAGACACTGATTAATTTTCTATAATAGTCCACAATGTCTACTGATACAGGAGTCGTTACATGAACAATATGCAATCTTCCCTCAAAACCGGTTTCATGAGCAATTTTTGCTATATCTTCTATAGATGAAATTTCACAATCTTCAGGCCTTGCATAGCTATGAGTTATAGGATTTTTTGAGTCCCATAATTCTGAATGCATTAAAAAATCTTTTTCACAATGAACATCAACAACACCTCTATATTTAATTTTTAAAAGAGTTTCAAAAACTGTTCTTTGCTGGGAAACTTCGGTAACATTAAGTTTTCTAAAAGAGCTTCCACTAAAAGTTGTTCCTGCAAATAATTTTAACCCCGCTGCAAAACTTCTTTTTCCATTATTAACTGCATTATTAAATGAATACTCCTCTGCACATCTTGCAGCTTCCTCAATTTGAGAAGGTTCATAAGTTAATCCAAGAAAAACTCCATGATAAACAGGGCTTGGATGCTGTTCTGCTACCAAAACCCGCAGTCTAAAAAGATCCCTTGTAGTAACAGGAGGATCAGAGTTGGCAGCCATGTCAAAAATACCATGAATGCCTCGTCTTTCGCAAACTCTCCTTGCATGAGCTATTGTTTCCTTATGGCTTTGATATCCATCTCTGCAATGAACATGACTATCTATCATAACAAATTCTAAAATCTAAATTATTTAAACATATAGTCAAGGACGCTGATATTTTCCCAATTCATGCGCCTTGACTTATTAGAGAAAAACTAATACAAGGAGAAAAACTTATGTCTTTCTCTATATATCAAATTATATTACTACTTTTCTCAGATAAAAATTTGCAATAAAAGTTTATAAAGATAATTTTCATTATAAAATAATGGAAGATTATAAAAAAGAGTTTATAGATTTTTTACTGGAAAAAAGTGCATTAAAAGTTTTTGAAAATCCATCAGATGATAGAACATTAAAAAGCAAAAGACCTTTTTCTACCTGGTTCGTCAATATAGGAGATTTTAATGATGGAAATTCTTCAGATAAATTAACAGGATTTTATGCTGATGCTATAATTAATTCTGGAGTTCAAATTCAAACATTATATGGAATCCCTGATAAAGGTGTTGCACTTGCAACTCCAATTGCAGTTGCAATGGCAAGAAAAGGGCATAATATTAGTTGGTTTTTTTCGAGAAAAGATGAAAAAACTCATGGAGAAGCAACTAATTTAGGACCGGAGGACAGAATTAAAAAATTAACAGTTGGAAGAGCTCCAAAACTTGATGATGCAATTGGCCAAATAGATGATGTCTTTACAGCAGGAGATGCAAAATATGAAGCAAATACTTTTTTGAAGAGCTTAGGAAGAGAAAAGTTACTATTACTTGTTATTGCTGTTGACAGGCAGGAAGTTGCTATTGACAGCAAAGAAGCAATAACTGAATACGTAGAAAGAACTGGAACTCAAGTAAAATCTATAGTAACTGCATTAGATGTTTATGATAGATTAGAAGAATCAAAGGCAGTTTCACCAAAAGCACTTGAAAGATTAGCTGCTTATCTAAGAGTATATGGAACAAAAGAAGCAAGAGATGGAATTGTAAAAAGAGCTGGAAAATTAGAACAAAAAATAATTACAAGAGACAGAAGCGTTATTCCTGCATGCGATGTCGAAACTTTAGAACAATTTGAAGAATTAGTAAAACAAACTGCTGATGTTGATGGAATTGGCGGATATAAAATTGGATTTGAGTTAGGATTAGGATATGGTCTTCCAGCAGTTGTTGCTGCAGCAAGAAAACATACTAATAAACCAATAATTTATGATCATCAAAAAGCAGGAACAGATATTCCAGACACTGGCAGAAATTATGCAAGAGTAATGAAAAGAGCAGGAGTAGATGCAGTTATATTCTTTCCTCAAGCAGGTCCAGAAACAGAAAGAGCATATATACATCAGGCTCTAGACAATGGATTAAATGTTATTGTTGGTGGAAGAATGACACATCCTGCCTATTCTGTTAGTGAAGGAGGATTTATTACAGATGAAGGTGCATTAGATATGTATAGAATTGCAGCAAGAGCAGGTGTAAATAATTTTGTTGTTCCTGGAAATAAACCTGAAGTTATAAAACAAGTCAGAGATTTTGTTGAAGCAGAAGGAGTTACTCCTGTATTTTATGCTCCCGGATTTATTGCACAAGGTGGAAAAATTGAAGAAGCTGCAAAAGTTGCAGGAGATAGATTCCATGGAATTGTTGGAAGAGGAATTTATAAAGCAAAAGATATGCATTCAGCAGCATTAGAACATACCTCTCAATTATAATCTGCGTAGTATCCCGATATTACTTCGTTTTAGATTAGCCTGATTATCTTTTACCATTTTTTATAAATTTATTAATTTAAATCTTAATCCTATCCATACAGAAGGATCAATTTTCTTAATAAATGCTTTTTCAGGAGTTTCGCCTCTTCTATACTTCAATGCTCCATGAATCTTATTGTTATACCAAACTCTAAACTCTTCTGCTGATTTGAATTTATGTCTATGTTTTTTATATTCTTGAAACCATCTTTCTATCTTTCCATTTGTCTGAGGGTTTTTAACCCTCGAGGGAATATGCTTAATCCCTAAGGAATTAATATGTTCAACAAACTTATGATAAGCTTCATCATTATCATTTTTCTTATTCCCAATAAACTGTGCATCTCTATCAGTATTTATTGCAATTATAAAAGGAGCAAGCTCTCCAAGATTATTTCTAGCTGTCTCTAGTGCTTTAATCGTATTCTTTGTATTTGCATTGTCAAATTCCAACAAAGATAACATTTTTCTAGAAGCATCATCTTCAAACCCTATGGTTTGTTTACCTAGGTATTCTGTCCAATCTGCATGGAGCAGACTTAAACTATGATCTCGTTCATACCTGCATCTTTTTCTTTGCTTTTGTTTCTTTGGATTAGGTTTTGAATACCCTCTTTCAATCATATAATAATGCATTTTATTTTGAGGAATATTTATTCCATAAGCAGTCCTTATATGATGCCTAAGCATCATAGCTCCAAAATAAGTTTCACTATATCCTTTGTCAATTAATGCTTTTTGCTCTTCGGTAAGACATATTTTAGGTCTTCTTTTCCAATTCATTATAGGATAAGAATTAGTATCTTTATATTTTTTAACAAGAACCTGAATCCATCTTTCAGAAGTCTCGTATATCTCTGCTATTTCCTTACAACTTTTGTTTCCTTTTACAACCTGATTAACACTCCACCTTATCTTTTTATTATTTAACTTTACCATTAATTCCCTAGAATTCTCTAGGCGAACTAATTTTCGGATACTACATGTAAAAAAGATAACCAATAATTTTAAAAACCCTGTTTCAATAGTAATAATATAATGAAAGCTAAAATTTGGGGGTTTCCCCATCACGCGAATTAAGAACAATAATTCTAGCTTGGCTTTTAATTCTGGAACATTAATTAACAACAAGTTTTTTAACCCTTCAAATTTAAATAAACAGCAGAATTTATCAAATAAATTCTGTGGCTTAGAAATTCTTTTTAAAAGAAGAATTTCTAAATTAAAGTATGGCGGATGTAGCTCAGTGGTAGAGTACCCGACTGTGGCTCGGGTTACCTGGGTTCGATTCCCAGCTTCCGCTTTTAAAATGAAGTCGAATGGAAAAAATAATTCTCGGAGGGTTGTGGTAAGATGACAGACAAAAGTCTTGATTGTATTCATAATTCCAAAAAATTCAGGGTTAAAATGTAAAGCAGAAGAAATTGTTAAAGAATACAAATATGAAAAATTAGTTGAAGTAAGAGGAGAAGATGTGCCCTTAGTTGTAAAGAGATTGATTGATAGAAATAAAAATGTAATCGGAATCACTGGGGAAGACTTATTTAAAGAATTTCTTTTGAACAATAAGAATTCTAATATTAAAATAATTGAAAGAATAAAATGGGATGATAATAATTATTTATTTAAAAAACCAGTTTTGTGTCTTCTTGGCCAAAAAAATAAAGAATTAGTTGATTTACCTAAAGAAATAAAAATCTGCATAAACTCAAAATACAAAGAACTTGCAAAAAAATTATGTACAAATCTGCTTGAAAATAAAGGTTATATAATTGAAAAAATTTATGCTTCTGGTACTACTGAAGAATTTTTTATTAACAGCATAGTTGATTTAGTTATTGATGTTGTTTGTACTGGAAAGTCGGCAGAAAAGTATGATTTAAAAATATACGATAAATTATTTGAATCAGATATTGTTGTTGTTGGCAATGAGAATAAGTTTGAATTAGAAGATTTATATAAGATAATATGCCAAAAAATAAAATCTGAAGAAAAAAATTCATATACTCTAGAATTAGCTAATGATATAAATTTATTAAAACGTAAAATAATAGAAGAAACAGGAGAGGTTGTAACTGCTGACTCGAAGGAAAATTTGATATGGGAATTTTCTGATTTATTTTATTTTCTCTTAGTGTTTATGGCAATAAATAACATAACTCCAAATGAGATAAATGAAGAAAATGAGAGAAGAAATAAAGAAACCTTAATAAATCAAGATAATTTAAATAAATTGAAAGAGAATAAATAATATGAATATTGAAACAGTCAAGGGGTTCAAGGATTTTACAGGAGAGGAAGCTGAAAAGCGAGAAGAAATTCGTAGAATTATTATTGAAAATTTTGAATTATATGGATTTCAGCCAGCAGAAGCTCCTATAATCGAATATAAAGAATTTGTAGAGGGTGATAATTCAAATGACAAGGCAGTGTCAAGTATTTTTAAATTACAAGATAGAGGAAAAAGAGATCTTGCCCTAAGATACGAATTCACTTTTCAGCTAAAAAGGTTGATGAGAGACAAGAAACTCCCATATAAGCGATATCAAGCAGGGCCTGTTTTTAGAGATGAGCCCATCTCTGGAAACAGATTAAGGCAGTTTACTCAATTAGATCCCGATATAATTGGCTCAACAATAAAAGATGAAGCCGAAATATTAGCAGTTGTTAAACGAATTTTAGAGGAATTAAATATCAAGTTTACTATTTTTATTAATAACAGGAAACTTCTTAATGAAATTTTAGAGAAAAATAATATTGAAAATAATAATTGGGAAAATGTAATAAGAGAAATTGATAAATTAGATAAATTGGATGAAAACGAAGTTAAGGAAAATCTGAAGAAATTTAATGCAGAAAATCTATTATCAGTTTTTAAAAAATCTGAATCTTATTTTGAAAAATATGAAAATTATTCGGAGGTTAAAGAATTGAAAAAATACTGCAAACTTTATAATGTTAATGTAAAATTTGTTCCTTCTCTTGCAAGAGGTTTATCATATTATAATGGAAGTGTTTTTGAAATAAAATCTGAAATAAAAGAAACTATTACAGCAGGAGGAAGTTATATGTTTAATGGGGTGCAATGTACAGGAATATCTTTTGGACTTGAAAGGCTTTCAATATTAACAAAAATAAAATTGAAGAAGAATAAAATTTTGATAATTTCAATTAGTCAGGATAAAAAAGCAATAGAAATTTCTGAAAAGCTTAGAAAGGGAAAAATTCCATGCATTATATTTTATAATAAGATAAGCAAAGCCCTTGATTTTGCAAATTCCTATCAAATTCCTTTTGTAGTCTTTATTGGAGATGAAGAAGTTAAAAAAAAGAAATTCAAATTAAAAAATATGAATTCTGGAAAGGAGAAATTAATTGGAGAAAAGGAATTGATAAAAGAATTGGGAAAACCTGTTAATTAACACATAAAAAATGCTCTTTGCGTACGCTATGGACTTTAGCCCATAAAAAGCAAAGGCATTTTTTGGGTGATCAAGAACCAGACACGCCATGTGGCTTTAGCCCATGGTTCTTGACAACAGCAAAGCTTAAAAAACAGAGATTGTAAAGATTCTAATGTCAAAAACAATACCAACTTTAAAAGAATATTATGATAAGGTATCTTGTGATTTAAGACCCAATCAGGCACAAAGATTATTATCAAACATTGAGGAGCTTGTCAGAGGAGCTGTATTAGACCCTTCTGAAGAAATAAGAGCTGGATTGATTAAAACTTTAGGAGAAGTTTTTCCAGATATTCTTCTAGCAGGTTTTGCAGCAGATAGTCAACTATATTTGACTTTTGGATATGAAGGAAATAGGGGAGTATTTCTTATTTGCGATATGCCTAAGGAATATGCCGGAGGTAAAAGCAAACCTCATAGATTCAACATATAGAAATATGGAATTATTTTTTAACTTTTATAATCAGGTTCTTTTTAGAGAATCTGTCATTGTTCTCTTCTTTTTCATAAATCTCTAAAATTTTAAAACCTGTTTTTTTCAATAAATCAATTAATTCATCTTTTGAATAAAGATAATAATATCGCATATGCTCTTTTCCATCTTTTTTCCAGCTCATATAAATATCCCCTTTTAGTCCTTTGAATCTTTCATCTTTTGAATTCCAGACACTAATCAATGCTTCTGCATCTTTCTTTAAAACTCTGTAAAACTCCTTTAAAGAATTTTCTCTTTGTTTTTTTGTTTCTAGGCAATGTAAAGTTGCAATAAACAAACCATAATCAAACATTTCATCTTTGAAAATATTTTTATCCAATTTATCAGCTTCTGATTTAGAGAATTTTGCATTAACTCCTTTTTCTTTGGTTATTTTTTCAGCTGCTTTTAATTGTTCAGATGAAAAATCAACCCCATAATACTTAAGACTATTATTTTTAATCATATTTCTTCCGCATCCACAACCAAAATCAATGACAAGCCCTTTTTTCCCTTCCAAAAACTCCTTAACTTTGAAAAAAGGCTCTTTTTTGTAATTAACCCATAGTTCACTTATAGAATCCCAAATTTCTTCTTGATTTGGCTGTTCATTATTTTTCAGGTATTCTGATTTTGATATGATTTTTATAGGTGTTGTCATGTTTGTTTAAAGAATATAAATATTTATAAACCTTTAAGATAAAAAATAATTATGCCACTTTATGATATGCATTGTCCAAAATGTCTAGAAAATAAGGGAGAAGAATTATTTAGAACTTTCGCTGAATATGATGATGTAACAAGAAGACCTTCATGTGAAGAATGCGGAGATCATTTACAAAGAAAATCTGTCCAAGGATCTCATAAAAAAGGAGTTGTACAACCCTTTGTATCACAGTTTTATATTTTAGGAAGAGGACAATAATCTTCTGGTAATGTTCTATTATTAATGCAATAATTGAGAAGTTATGTTGTAAGATGAACATTTAAGATAAAATGTCTTTCCCACTCACTTTTACCAACCCATATATTATATCATTTAATTATTAATAAAACAATTATAAGTAAGGAGAGTATGATTATAGAAGCAATCGTTAAAATAAACCAGGACCACTCTAATTTTTAAGAATTAAAAATTAGGCCTTCTTTTATAAACAGAATAAGTTAAAACTCCCAAGTCCTGCCTGTGAGAATATCCATCTTTGATTATATTCAAACCTACTTTACATTGTTTCATAGTATCATTCTTTTTTGTAAAATCGTAAAAAGACAAGCCTATTTTTCCATTTTGAGTTTCTATTGGATTAAATCCTGGAAGAGAAAGCAAATTTTTTACCATTACACTTCTTTTAGATGAATTTAATAACAATATAAGAAGATTTCTTATATCAGGATGATTAATTGATCTTAAAACATCTGCTGTTAAATCAACATAGCTGTCAAAGTAAACTTCTGCTGTATAAGCATCAATACCTTTTTTATAAACAACATCTTCAACAGAAAGAACATCTTCTGAAGATTCTCTTAAAGTTTTAATAACTTCTTCTGATAGTTCAGGGTTATCAATTAATTTTTTAAATAGAAATTTTCTTACTGAAATTTTTTCAGGATGCCTTTTTATAAAATTTCCTAATATTATTTTAGGAAGATGAATTTTTTCAAAGCTTTGTATATATATTAGATTGTAGTTGTTCATTTCTCCCCTTCTTTCGTTTTGATTCTTAATTTTCATTGCAAACTAACAATTAAAAGTATTTATAAATATGATTATTGAGTAGAATATATTATATAATGAATTAATTAGATTAAATAATGCTCAAAAAATGAAACTTCCCCTTAAAAACGAAATAAGAAAACAACGAAAATTTGATAAAATTTTCGAGCTTTCTAACTTTTATACTATTAAAAATGAAAATACCAAACAAAGACGAAGTTAGAAAACCAAGCAAGACTCTTGCAGGAGTCACTCCTATTGCAGTCATGGCTAAGCCAAAAAAATGCAGACATGGTGTTTGCCTCTATTGTCCATCTTTAAATGTTCCGCAATCTTATACTCCAAAATCACCTCCTGTGCTTCGTGCTGAAAGATTAAAATATAATCCTTATGAACAAATAAATTCAAGATTAAAAGCCTTTAAGTTAATGAATCATCCGACTGATAAAATAGAGCTTATTGTTATGGGTGGAAACTTCCTGGAATATCCTTTGAATTACCAGTATAATTTTATTAAAAGATGCTATGATGCATTGAATCAAAAAAAATCCAAAAATTTAAGCGAAGCTAAAAAACTAAATGAAACAACTAAACACAGATGTGTTGCATTGTGCATTGAAACAAGGCCAGATACAATAAATGACACTAAAAATTTTTCAAAGAAAAATTTTGGTGCCCCCGAAAATAAAATTTTCGAAGGAAAAGAAATACAAAAAATATTGAATTTTGGATGCACGAGGGTTGAATTAGGAGTTCAATGCCTTGATGATAAAATTTATAAAAAAATTAACAGGGGGCATGGAGTCAAAGAAGTAATTAAAGCAACAAAAACATTAAAAAATTATGGATTTAAAGTGGGTTATCATATTATGCTGGGATTGCCCTATTCTAATCCTATCAAAGATTTAAAAATGTTCAAAGAACTTTTTAAAAACCCTAATTTCAAGCCTGATCAGTTGAAAATTTATCCATGCCAGGTTATTAAGGGAGCTGAATTGGAAAAATTATACAGAAAAGGAAAATACAAGCCTTATTCCAAAGAGCAGGTAGAGGATTTGATAATAAAAATGATGAAGATAATTCCAAATTACTGCAGAGTAATGAGAATAATGAGAGAAATTCCTCCAGATTATCTTACAGCGGGAATTTTAAGAATTGATTTAAGAAAAGACATAGATGAAAAATTAAAATTTTCAAAAACAAAAATAAAGGAAATAAGATTCAGGGAGATTGGATTTGAATTAAGAGATAACACAAACTCTTTTGGAAAAATGCTTTATCCAAAAACTAAAAAAATAAATAGTGAGTTAAAATTAAAAATAACAAAATATAAAGCGAGCCAAGGAGATGAATATTTCCTGGAAATGGTGAATAAGAATAATATCTTGTTTGGATTATGCAGACTAAGAATTTTTGATAATAAATCTTTTCTCAGGGAACTTCATGTTTATGGGCCTTCTTTGTCATTAAAACAAAAATCAAAGAATGCTTTTCAGCATAGAGGACTTGGGAAACAGCTTATGAAAAAAGCTGAAGAAATAGTTATAGAGAATAAAATTCCTGAACTAAAAGTTATTTCAGGAGTTGGAGTAAGAAAATACTATGAAAAATTAGGATATAAATTGGATAAGAATAATGTGTATATGGTTAAGAGGTTATAATAAAATTAGGTTAATTTCCGTAGTAAAAATTAGAAACATAATTATTATTTAAGTGATAATTTCACCAGTGATTTTTTTATCATAATTTTTCCCTTATTTATAACTCTTTGTATTAAAAAAAATAAAAATAAAAAATTAAATTTAAATTGCTTCTGTTGTGATTAATTTTTCAGGCCCTAAATCACATTGTGTTCCACTAATAATTGGAGCTAATTGAAGTTTGTCTCCAGCGTTCCAGGTTACCACATCATTATAGAAAGTTGTTGTATTAAGTTCTCCCCCAATTAAAACTTTTTTCCCAGTATCTGCACTATTGACAAAAACTCTTGCTGTAAAACTAGCAACATCAGGAACTCCTGTATTTCTTCTTATTTGTATTGCTCCGGTTGTATTTGCTTTTAATATAACATAATTCATACCAATACAGCTTGTTTGGCCTTTTGCTTGTTCTCCTCCTCTGCTGACTGAACTCTGGACAACCTGCCAGACAATAACAATTGCGGCAAGAACCAATAGGATAATCAGGACTGTTGTTATAATTTCACCTTGTGCTTTTTTTAAACTCATTTTATAACCTCCTTTCATCCTTCTTTTTAAACATCAAAAATCTTTTATGGATTCTTGTGGTCAAAAAATTTCCTTTAGGAAATTTTAAATCATTTATTAAAATACCGAAGGTATTTTGGTTTATAAAGATTTCCTCTGGAAATATTTATCCTTAAATTTTAACTGAACTTTTATCCTTTGTTAAACCTGTTAAGAGCTTCAAAAAAATCTTTTTCAGAAATGACCTTGTCAACTTCAGATATTCCTCTTTCTCTGACAAAGTCTACAAAAACTTCTCTTTTATATCCTCTTTTTCTCAAAGAGGCGATAGAAGGAATTCTTTCATCTTCTTCTCCTTTAAAAACTCCCTTATCTATGAGTTCATTTATTTTTCTTTTTGATAAAATCAAATCAGTAAACTTTATTCTTCCTATAAAATGAGTTTTTGGAAATTTTTTATTAAAAATATCAAATATCATTTTTTGCCTTTTTGCATTGTCCATATGGTCTTTTCCCCTTATTATATGGGTCATTTTAAGTTCAATGTCATCAATTGCCACAGATAAATTCATAAGAGGCCATACTTTATATTTGCTTTTTTTCAAAGGATGTTTATGAAGATTAATCCTTGCCAATGGAAAATCTCTCATCGCAGGGTTTGGATCATCTATATCAGATTTAAATCTCAAAACAGCTTCGCCTTCTTTGTAGCCTTTCTTATCAAGCATTTTTTTCCATCTTTTTAAATTTTCTTTTTTATCTAACAATCTGCATGGACATGGCAGATTATTATTAATAAGTTCTTTAAATTTTTCATTATCGCAAACACAGATATAAGCACTGTTTTTATCAATAAGTTTTTTACAGTATTTGTAATAAATTGGGATTCTATCAGAGGCATTAAGATATTTATATACATTTCCAAAAATCCAATCACAATCTCTTTTTATGTTTTTGTAGGCATTTTTCAAGCAAGTCTTAGGGTCTGTGTCATCGATTATTACATAAAATTTTCCACCATATTTTTCAACATAAAGAGAGTTAGGAAGATTTGAAATTATATGCCCTATATGAAGAGGACCTGAAGGTCCTGGCCTGTATCTCATTATCACCCCTGTTTTTTCATTAACTTCTTCTAATTCAGGAAGCTCATCCCCTCTTTCAGGCCTGTGACCAATCAAATTTTTCCATAAAATAAATTCTTTTTTCTGTTCAGCCAAAGAAATTGCATTAACTTCCCTCAGTATTGCATTAACCAGAGGCATGATATCTTTTATTCCATCTTTTGCCAGGCCATGATTGAATAAAAGAT
>Ga0208245_1001029_pt1 | contig 18637 bp, 17 predicted proteins | sample RifOxyC1_FD_184035 | JGI IMG/M metagenome (GOLD analysis project Ga0208245, IMG submission 184035) | Soil microbial communities from Rifle, Colorado - Rifle Oxygen_injection C1 (SPAdes) | ecosystem: Environmental > Terrestrial > Deep subsurface > Rock core/Sediment | place: Rifle, Colorado... | reverse complement strand
ATTAAAGTGTGTCGAAACTATTCCTGTAGGTGCCAATCCCGGAATTCCCAACTCTTCTCCGAAAAGAACTTCCAGAGGAGATGTTGATTCATATCCAAAGAAAAGTCTGTCCAAATCATCCAGTTCTTCAAATACTGAAAAAAGGTTTTGACAAGTTAAAACATCTGAAAATTCCGGATTTTGAAAAACATAGGAATGCCCTGCATACCAAAATCTGTCTTTTTTATCCTTAATGGCAGCAACGGACAAAGATTTGGTTCTTGAAGCAAGTGCATGAGTTGCTTCGTCCATCAGCTCATCAAGGTCGTCGCGGGAATCCCAAACTTCCTCTTTAGCCTTAACCTCATCAACAATACTCATTTGTTTTTCTTCCATCAACTGGTTTATATAAAATTTCATTGCAACCGGTGTAGGGATACGTCCTGCGGAGGCATGAGGTTGTTTTAGAAAATTTAGCTTGGTCAAAGAAACCATTTCATTTCTAATAGTCGCCGGGGAAACACCCAAATTGTATTTTTTATCGAGAGCTTCGGAGCCGACAGGTTCGGCAGTGGCGATATATTCGTCAATTATTGTTTTTAGTATTTGTGTTTGTCTGGATGTAAGCCCGTCAGTCATAGTTCAATTTTTCTTCGTTCGCTCACACCCATATTGCTAAGCAAATCGAAGTGTTAGCAGTATGATAGACCGAGTGCTAAAAGTTGTCAAGTCCCGCTTGGAGTGTCTGAGGTAGATGTAATTGGCTCCTCCTCTTTTGCCGGTATAGGAAGAGGAAACTTTTTGAGAAAAATGCCTTTAGTGAGATTAAGAAAATACTTTGCCTCATCAACCTTAAAAAGCAGGGACAGGAGAGTGTAGATTATGATTCCGGCCAAAAAAGTGACTACCGTCAAAATAATCAAGTTCCCCGTGTAACGGGTATCGAGCACGAATTTTTCAAAAGGAAAATTATTTGTGGCATCAATCCCTCCCAAAAACGAGAGTCTCTTGACCCAAACTGATTTATCAAAAATTTTGAGCATAAAATACATCGCGCCTCCGGAAATTACGGATGCTACAAAAATTTTTAGGGTATGTGCAATGAATCTTAAATTGACAATTTTCCCGATCCTTTTATTGATGAGTATCATCAACACCACCGCTTCAACCAAGGTACTTAACGCAAATGCCGCAGCCAGTGACCAAACACCCAAATGAAAACCTTTAACTAAAATAAAATCGGTGGCCACCAATATTATAAGTCCGACAAAAGAGACTTTAACCGGGGTTTTTGTATCGTGTAACGCAAAAAAGGAACGAACAAGTATCGACATTAAAGTCTGGAAAACTATAGAAACGGCAAATACCGAAAGTACTGTTCCGGTTTGCACGGTGGATGCCCAATTAAAAATCTTGGTTCCATAAACAAGCCTGACAACAGGAATTCTTAGTGCAATCAAGGCTGCCGCCAAAGGTAGAGTAAAAAACACCGCCTGGTAAATTGCGGAGAGAAGAATCTTTCTGAATTTATTATTATCCTCGGCACTTGAAAGCATGGGTAGAACCGCCTTTGCAAGCGACGTCCCAAAGAGGGTTACAGGAAGAAGTTGTAACGAGTTTGCAAATGTGTAGTAAGTATAAGAAGCCTGGGAAATGATTGACGCCAAAAAAAGTTCCGCACTTTTTCCAATTTGGTCAAAGGCTAAATCAATTACCCTCGGAAAAGCCAACTGACCGATCTTTTCTACACCCTCGTCAGGTTTGAAATCCCAGGTAAACCTAAATCCGAGTTTTCTCGAAAGAGGGTACTGAATTATAAAATGAGCAAAAGCGCCCACAACTACTCCCACTGCCGGAGCCGTTAAACCAAGACGCGGTGTAAGAACAACTGTCCCCAAAATTATCCCTAAATTGTAAAAAATGGGTGCTAGGGCAGGAATTAAGAAGCGTCTTAAAGATTCTAAAACACCGGTCAAAACATAACTAACCACAAAAAATCCTTGAGCCACAAATAGAATTCTGGCAAGAAACGCCACCTTTTCATTTTCCACAGCGTCGAACCCAGGCGCTATTACCGAGTAAATTTGAGGTGCAAAAATTGCTATAACAGCTACCGCCACAAAAAAAATTGCAAGACCTATCGAGACGACTTTGCCGGCGAGTTGCCAAGCTTTCGCCTCACCTTCTTTTAGGGTTCTCGTAAATACCGGTATAAAAGCTGATGAGAAAGTACCAAAAACCAAAACTTGAAAAATTGCGTCCGGAAGTCTGAATGCTGCAAAAAAAAGAGAAAGTGACTCCGGGTCGAAATAACTTGCCAATACTCTTTGTCTGATAAGTCCTAGCACCATGGAAGCGGCGATCATGACCATGATAAGAGTGGCTGCAGAAAGAATGGTGTTTTGCTGTGAATTAATAATTTTTTTACCCTTCGCGATTAAATCTTCCATGTCTCTTCTTGATATTCTAGCTTCTTTGCCATATACTAACAACCGTAAATTAAACCAATATGCCAGTAACAAAAACAGCCAAAAGAGCCCTCAGGGGTTCCAAAAATAAAACAACGGTAAATAAGCTTTTGATAAAAAAGCTCGAGATTGCTGTTCGCCTTGCAAATAAATCCAAAAAAAGCGAAGAAATTAAATTGGCCACCTCACTGGCTGATCGTGCTGCAAAGAAAAATATCATCCACAAAAACAAAGCTGCCAGGATAAAATCCCAGCTTTCTAAACTGGAACAAAATAAAACTTCTAAAAAAGAGCCCGCAAAAGCTGCTAAAAAAGCTTCCACAAAGAAAAAGTAAAACCTCCTATCTCAGAGCTTCTTTCACACATTTACATGTGCTATATTAAATTAGACTATTTGCCGTTTGATTTGTATTTGTAAGTTTCGTCTATTTAGATTCGAAATCGGAATTTGGTAATTGGAAAGTCGAATAAACCAAGAAATGCCCAAAAATAAAGCTATCAATCTATTACCACTTGAGGAGTTTAATGCTTCAACTGCGGGGCGTGTTTTAAGATGGGCAACTGGTACATTTCGTGTAATTGTTATTGTTACAGAAATGGTTGTCATGGCCGCGTTTTTGTCACGATTTTGGCTGGATGCCCAAAACTCTGCCCTAAACAATTCAATTAAAGCAAAAAGTGCACAAATATTGGCGCAAGCCGATCTGGAGAAGCAATTTAGAGGAACCCAAGCAAAATTAAGTATTTTTAATAAAATAGCTCAGAGCAATAAAACTTCATCCCTGATAGAAAAAATAACAAGTAGTGTCCCAGGTACTGTTACTCTTTCAAGGATATCCCTGACACGAGGCGCAATAGAAGTACGAGGCTCGTCACTTTCGGATTATGACATTTCCAGACTGGTTGTAAACTTACAAGGTGCACCGTTCAAAAGTGCTGAGCTGGGTCAGGTTGGTTCATCGGAAAAAAATACGGGAGAAATTGATTTTGTAATTAATATTAAATACTAAATTATGGCAACCGGTTGGAGAGGTTCATATTATCGGTATAAGGAATTATTCTTAAACATATCTGTCCTTTACAAAAAAAGGGCAGACTTACGTGCATTCTTGGAAATAGTTCTTTCAATTGTTGCGGTAATAGTTTTTGTGATGTTTGCGCTAAAACCTACCGCTCTAACCATTATCAGTTTGGTTCAACAAATCAAAGAGGAAAGGAAAACTTTGTCAACTCTTACTCAAAAAGCCAATGATTTGCAAAAGGCCGGTACCCTTTTAGCCCAAAATCAAAGATATATCGATAACATTAACACAGCCGTTTCCTCAGCCCCTGCTCCTGATATGTTTATGAAACAGATTGAAGGCTTATCAGCCAGACACAGCGTTGATTTGATGGGACTCGTTGTCAGTGACGTCGTTTTGATCGGAAGCCCTAAAACTATTAGAATTTCAGGTGAGCTGGAACCCCTCCCTGAAAGTGCCAACGAAATGGGATATTCAATTAGTGTAAAGGGTAGTTTTTCAAACATAGATAACTTTATGAAAGAACTCGAAAAACTAAGGGTAATTTCAACCATAGATAGTGTGACGGTTAACTCTTCCGTTACTGAGTCCGGAAGGGTCATAGTTGCTGTCATTTCAGGTAGGGTTCCTTATCTTGGAAGTAGTAAATAACATGAAGAAAAATTCACTCCCGAAACCAATAACAATATTGATATTGACGCTTTTGACCGCTCTTGTCTGGGTAGGTTTAAATATTTATAGGTCAATTGCGATTAAACCGGCAGCCCCGGTTTCGGAAGATATCCTCAAACCGCTAAATCCCACTCTTGATACGGAAACCATACAAAAAATAGAAGCCGCTATTTTTATTCAAGATTCGGAGGTTCCGCCAATTAGTGTTGGAGGAACTATGAATACAACACCTATTCCGTCTCAGACACCATTACCTACAGTCGCACCCGAATCGTCGCCCAGTGCCTCACCTGCACCATGATCAGAAAAAATAAAATTCCCACTATTTTAGGAATAATACTGCTTTTTGGCGGTGTGTTTGCGGGTGTGTTTCTTTTAAGAAATAATCAAATATTTAAAATTGGGGCAAGTCCTACGATAACTCCCCAAAATGTCAGATTAAGTAACTTTTCCGATTCTTCAGTTACAATTTCATGGATAACTGATGACAAAACAGCAAGCTTTGTCTCATACGGTGTAAACGAAAATGTTGGCGATGTAATTAGTGAAACAGAAGACGATCAAAAATTTTCTACACACAGCATCACTATTACAGGGCTTAACCCTGAGACAAATTATTACTTCAAAATTAACTCAGACGGCACGACTTTTGATAACAACGGCATACCTTGGCAATTCGCAACAGGCAAGACATTACCAATGAACCAAACGACCATTCCGATTTCAGGATCTATTATTACTGCATCGGGAGAAGCAGTGGGACGAGCAGTCGTCTATATCACAGTATCCGGCTACACACTCTCCACTGTTACTTCAGAAAGCGGTACTTTTGTCTTACAACTTGGCTCCGTGAGAACACCCGATCTTGCCGGATATGCACAAATAGTCCCCGCCAAAACTTTACTGGAAGTTTCTGCAACAACCCAGGATGGGGAAGTGGCAACTGCAAAAATCTTTGCCCAATCAGCAAACCCTATACCGGCGCTTGTCGTTGGCCGCGATCAGGATTTTAGAAGTTTGGAACCAAGTCTTGACGGTGACAATCCAAACGCTGATTTAAATCTTCCCAAAACTGCGAGTACAGAATCTAAATTTAATATTAGTGGTAAAAAGACCGAGGGTTCAAAAACTGTTACATTGGAAAGTGTTTCTGAAGGAGAAATAGTTTCAAGCGACAAACCCGAATTCTTTGGAGATGGTCCTGCCGGAACCAAAATCAATATTAGTGTCCATTCAGAAACCCCCGTATCAGGCACTTCTACCGTTTCTTCCACTGGTTCATGGAGCTGGTCCCCCCCTTCAAATCTATCTCCAGGAACACATAGTGTTACTATTTCCTGGATTGATACTTCAGGAATAAAAAGAACACTGACCAGGAATTTTATAGTTCAGGCCGGGGAGTTACCGGCATTCGTGGCAACGCCGTCCGCCATAACTCAAATTTCTACCCCTACACCAACTGCAACACCGGCCAGGACATCCACACCAAGACCAACCAATTCCGCAACGCCAACAGCAACACCGATTGCATCAAAAAGCCCAACTCCAAAACCAACCAAAACACCTACTCCAACTACGGCATCCTTGCCGCAATCAGGAAGCTTGACTCCAACCATTTTGCTGTTTATGATGGGATTAGCGGTGATAATGTTTAGTTTCAGTACTTGGAATGTGTCCAATAGAAAACCGTGATTAAGAATTATTTAACCTAAGTTATATGCCCAACCAAAATCAACCCAACCCAAGCCAAGACCAACCACAAAATAACTCAGGTACAATTCCCTTCTCTCCGCAGGCAGATTTACCACCCCTTCCTCCGGAATTTCAAAGTCTGACAACATCCGCACCTGCCATCCCGACCCCGCCCTCTGCACCACCAGGAGAGTCTGGTTCCGCGGCGCCCCCTTCCCCAAATTTTTCGAATATAGCACCGGCATCTTCTCCAAAGAAAAAATTCGGAACCGGAAAGATAATTGCCACGATTTTGGGAATATTTTTGCTAGTTGGAGGGGTTGCCGTTGCTACTTATACGGTTGGACAAAAGCAACTATTCCAACAAAAAGCCTCGGGAGAATCTTGTAGTAGCGATTCCAGAACAGCTTTCGTATGTAAAGGAAAGTTGGTTGGTGATATCGCACAAAGTTGTTGGAAAGGCTTTGGAGATTCGGACCCAAATAATGATACCTCGCTTAAATGTGAGAGCTCGGGTATCACAGGCAATGATGGAAATCCTCTTTGTGCCGCCATGGAAAGAAGTACTCCCGGTGCCTGCGGTAGTGGAGACGGTGGGGGTGGAGGATCAGCCACCTGGCCACCAAATGGTGCTGCCTGTCATTCAGTGAGTGGTAATCAAACCACAATCGGAGGTTGTATAACTTTCTTTTGTCCAAATGACTGTAGCGGATCATGTGGAGAGAATGATCCGGGGGTCTACTGGGAATTTTCCGCCAGCTGTAGCGATTCATCTCTTGGGAACTACTGCGGACAAATTGATACTGTGGATGTCAATAAAACTTACTGTATCCCGAACGAATCAATATATAAGGATTCCAGGATACAATGTGGTGGAGGGTGTATAAAGCCTGCTCCACGCACAGCCGACCCTACACCAACTGTTCCACCAACCATTCCTCCGACCCTTCCACCAACCATTCCTCCAACTGTTGCACCAACTCCTACCGCACCGGCTCCGTTTTGCGCCGCTATAACTACTTATGATTCTGATTGGAACACAATTTCCTCTACCCAACTTTCAGCTCTCAAGGTTGGGGATGCTGTTAATTTCTGCGTCACCGGCTCTACCACATCAGGAAGTTTTGACATGGCCAGATTTATTATTAACGGGGTTCAACAAGCCGATACAACTATGCATAAACCGAATTCAACCGCATTTTGTCAGACCTATACGATTCCTAGTGGAACAGCAACCTTTACAGTATCTGGAAGCATTCACCACCAGACATTGGGGTGGTTTTAAATAAAATGAAAAAACCTATTGGTAAATTGGGAACAACTTTGATAATACTTTCGACCATTGTCCTTGCGGGTATTGCTATTTTTACAGCTTTCAGACTGTATCAACTCCGTCAGGAATCAGTGGCACCAAATGTTCCAAGTAGTTTTCCGAAAGCAGAAAACGTTACCACCTCAACAAATAATTGCTCCCTATCCTTTACGATTTCAGTCACAACACCCACGGCTACTGCTACTGCAACTGCTACGGCATCTGCGACCCCGAGAATAACACCCACGGCTACTCCTACGGCTACTGCAACAGCCACAGCCACTGCAACACCGGCTTCAACCACTCCTACGGCTACACCTACTGCAACTGCGACGGTGGCAGGTACTCCTAGAGTTACAGCTGTTCCAACACCTACAGAAGCGGCGCTTCCAGTGTCCGGCACAAGTTGGCCAACGCTTTTCGGAGCCGGATTTGGAATACTCATAATCCTTGGTGCCATATTATTGGTACTCTAATCCTCTTGTGAATAAAATCTTCTCTTCACTAACTCCAGGGATAGATTTCGTTAAAACTTACTTATATAAGATTGTTTTTGTCGTTATCTCCATTGTTATTTTCTACTTTGTTTACTGGATTACCAGCTACTCGCTCAAGAAGTTAAAACCTGAGATTTATTCGTATTACCCTTTTGATAAATTCTTTCCAAAATCAGGAAAGTGGTCTATTTTCTACTTTTTAATAACAATTGTCTTTTTGGGAATTTTGGTTTACGCAATAATTAAAGGGGGATTCTACCTGGCTCCGGCTTAGGAATTAAGTTATCTCCAACTACTTACCCAGTAGTAACTTTTATCCAACCAAAGCGGAATATTTAAACCAACCCAGTGCGGATAGAAATAGACAAAAGTCAAGAAACTGATAAACAAATAGGTAAAAATTAATTTTGGAGTTCGCCTTAAAACATAACCGGTAGCAATTGCCATAAAAGGAATTGAAGGTAGGTAGTGATACAAAAACATTATTCTGGGCGAAGCTGCCCAGGGAGCAAAAAATATCAGGTAACAAAAAACTATCAAACCAAGTTTTTTGTTTCTTTCCAGATAGGAAAATACTGCACATATGGCGACGGAGGCTATTCCAAACCAGAAAACAAAAGGGTTTCCCATGGCATATATTCTTGAAACATAGCCTCCTATCTCAGAACTGGTATAGAGGTATATCGGCCTGATTAAAAGCGGCCATGTCCACCATTGAGACGTATACGGATGTGTTGCATCGAGGCCTGTGTGGTACCACCACATCTGTTTCTGCATACCCCACCAAATCGTCAGATTGTGTCCAGTTGTAAACATTGGTAAGTAGGATAATAAGTAAATCGTAAACGGTAGTAAGGCAAACCACAAAATTGAAGGCCTAAATTTATTTGTTCTTTTGAGCCATAAAACAAATATGATTGGTACTGCCCAAAGTGCAGACCACTTTGAAGACAGCGCCAGTCCAAACGAGACAGCTGAAAAAAGATCTTTCTCTTTTAAGAAAAAATAAATCGATAGTAATGAAAAGAAAAGAATATAGCTATCATTCATTCCGATTCTACTCATTACCAAAGGCAGACCGTCCAAAGAAAAAACAGCAGCAGAAATAAGGCCCACTACCTCATCTTTAAGTATTTTCTTTGCAAGTAGATAAACCAACAGGACCGATCCCACTCCTAAAATTGCCCCAGGAATTCTCCATCCGAATGGGTCTTGACCGAAGATTGACATCCCAAATACCATTCCCAATTTAGCAAAAGGAGGGTGTGTCCATTCGTAAGCAAAACCTTGCGGAGGGGTGTTCCACCATTCCCAGGCTTTTGTGGCTTCTTCGCCCATCATTACCTTTGCAGTGAAGGCGTGATAGACCTCGTCAAAATATGTCGTTGAAGGGCTACCTAAATTAATAATGCGCGTCAAAAAGGCGAATGCCAAAATCAGGTAGAGATAGGTTTTAGATCTTTTTTTCGTAAGTTTTATGTCCGGTAGTTTTACGGATAAACTTTTTTTGCTCTTCATTTTTATTATTGATCTCCTTATCAGCAAAAGTGCTTTTTCCCATGATGTTTTTCTGTCTATTAAGATCAAGTAAAAAACGTAATAGATCCGGAAGAATTTGAACAAAATTATTGGAAACCCAGAAATGAGAATAGACTAAGTTCATAACATAAATTAACGAAAAACCTATATAAGGAAGCAGAAAAATTGGGTTATCAACTACCGCAATGGCGAGAGGAGCAAAAACCGGAAGCAGGTGTCTCTCATGCATTCTGGTAAAAAACATAAAACTTGCAGCAAAGACGAATGTTATCAAGAAGTAAGGTGAAAGTTTTTTCTTTGCACGCCTAATACAAAGAATTATTGTTGCGGCAATAATCATAATGTAACCGCTAAACTGAAAGTAAACATTGTCAGGTTTCCAGAATCCGGAAAGTCCCCAAAAGTTGAAAGCGTTTACTGATGTATACGGATATTGGCCGGCAGAAATATTTAATCTGGTCAAAACAAACTGAGGCAGGTTCCCTTGTGTAAACGGTATGAACCCAAGAATAAAAACAAAAAGCCCGGTCAAAAGATATTTTGTAGCTTTTAAAAGCCCCCATTTATTCTTAAGCATCATCATTAAAATCACCGGCAAAATGAATGCGACCTGGGGCTTTATTAAGGTTCCAAATGCAAGAATCGCAGCCGAAAATATATATTTACTATCCAAGAAATAAATTGCTGTAACAGATGCAAGGGCAGTCAGAGAGTCTACCTGCCCCCAAAATGTTGAGTTTGCAATAATGGCCGGATTAAAAATATAAATTATCGCACCAAGAATGCCCCACCTCTCACTTTTTTGTTTCTTCAAAATCTCGTAAATTACATAGCCCGTGACCACATCTGAAAGAATTGCCGGGATTTTGTAAAGAAAAACCTGAGGAAAAATATTTAAAAGGTTAATTTTCCCCAATCCCCATAAAAAATATAGATACCCCGGCAAATAATCACTCCAGCCTTTGTAAAAGTCTTTAAATCCATTCCTGGCCAATTCCATACTCCAGGAAACAAAAGTACCTTGATCCAATTGTAAGGTTCCAAAAAAAGATAAAGAGAGTCTTAAAAAGAGAGCGAACGAAAGGATTATAAGAATGTTTTTGTGTTTACTAAAGAATTTCATAAATTTTTATTCCATTTTTGTCGTAGACTTTATCAAGATCCTTATTCTTGTCCAATAAACTTTCTGCGTTTGGAAATTGGGATCTTTCTTCGTTTCCCAAAAACACATACTTCGCCCCGTATTTTAGCTTTATTTGAGATACACTGCCAGATTCATAAACTTTTGTTACGTCGTTAACTCTTGAAAAGACATTGTCCTGACCTAAATCAAATCCGTGCGAGTACGGCCAATTGATATACGAAATAATACGAAGACGTCCCCCTATATCAGTTGGGGAAGAATGTACCGAAGGAACAGTTACAAAAACTGTCTTTTGTGGAGTATTGGACCTAACCCACATTCCGGATTCGTAATCCGGGTATGAATACCCACTGCTTTTGTTTAAATATGAATGAGCCATCAAATTAAATGAGGTGATTGAAGATGAAAATATTAAAATTACAAAAATAATAACTGACATCCTTTTGTGCTTGGAGCTTGCAAAATAAATGCCCAAAAGAACACAAATTAACGGGATCAAATAATAATAAAACTTAAGCATGTCGAATTCATATAATGTAAATTTCATGATAAGAGGTATCGTTAGCAATAAAAGAGATAGTAAGGCAATAGAAAGTGTATATATGTTCTTTCTGGTGGTCTTTAAGAAAAGACTAAATATGTAGATTATAAAACCGATACCAAGATTGCCAATCAAAAACCGTATATACCAACTAACTTCGTGAGTTTGCCAAGGTCCCCAAGAAAAACTATCAAAAAAGATCTGAAACATGGATCTAGTTCCGGCCTTAGCGGTTATGATAAATATTCCAATTATAAGTGAGGGCAGAAAGAAAACCAAAAAATTTTCCAAAACCTGGCGAATCCGTACTTCTTTAAAAAATAATTTTAATAGATGCAATATCCCAAAGAACATCCAAGCAATTAAAAAGCCGAACATCTGGAACCTAAGGAGTGCTCCTGTAATTACTCCGGCAACAACAAGCTTCTTTCGGTCAATGTTAATGTCCACTAGCAATAATATAATCAAAGTTACCAGGGGGAGTCCTGCCATCATTGGCCTATTTTGTAAAAAATAGTCAGACATGGGCACCATCTGTAAATAATCAAAATTAAAGTTGAAGGGATTACTGGTAACCATGGATATGTAGTTTCCTTTTTGCTCAAGAATAGTTTTAAAGAAATCAACAAAACCAAGGTTGCCATAAAAGACTGAACCGATTGCAGAAATAAGTGAAAAGATCTTCTTTTTAGTTAATTGATAAGTTAATGCGAAAACTGAAAAATAAAAAGTCATTGCCCAAAAAGGATTTAGTATTGTTAAAACCTCCGGGAAAAAATTACCGAATAGCGTATTTACAACCGCAGCATGGAAATCCGAAAAATAGTAGTAACTCAAATTCTGGCCGGAAAAATAAGGCGCCTGTGGCGGAAAATTACCTTGCGTAATACTTTCTACTATTGAAAGATGCATCGCGGTATCCTGCCAGTTTGGACCGCTCATTACAAAATAGTTGTTATGGAGATTGAAAATTGCCGGGCGCAAGACAATAAAATAAACAGTGTAAATTATCAATCCGATTATAATGATCGGCAGAGTTTTTTTTAGTTCCCCGTACTTAACGGGTTTTCTCTTAAGAACTAGATAAAAAAATCCTACAATCAAAAACAAAAAACACACCAAAAGAGTAAATCTGCTCAGTCCAAAAATTAAACCCACTAAAAAGGCTAAAAAGGTTGAGGTCACCGCACTACCAGCAAGATAAAGGGGAATTTTTTTCCAAAGCGGAAGATGAGGTAAAAAAAACTCAGTGGCCAGATATCCAGGAATGAAGGTGGTGAAGAGTATGCCGATTAAGAGATATGTATAATTAATCATGCTTCAAAAACTAAAGTTGCAAATTCCTTGGCCATTGATTTTACTGCTCTTTAGCCTTGCCACCTTCTTGGTATACCTGGCAACGTCAGGTGGAACAACCCCTTATGATTATTTTACCAGGCTTGGGGCAGCATTTTTGCAGGGAAAATACTACCTAACTTCCAATCCTCCTTGGCTAAATGAGCTTATACCAATCGGTGTGGGTAAATTCGCCGTGGTTTACCCCCCGTCACCAGCAATTTTATCAATTCCCTTCATCATAGCCTTCGGACAAAATTTTCAACAACAAATTCTGGCTCATATTATGGGAGCGCTGGGTGCGTTTGTCTGGGGACTTATTGCATACCAGAGATCAGGAAAGAAAATTGTTTCTCTGTGGGTATTTCTTCTGGTGGCATTTGGAAATATTGTCTGGTTTTTAGCAGCAACAGGTTCTGTGTGGTATTTAGGACAAGTTTCTGCATTCCTTTTTTTGTCGTTAACTATTTACGAATCTTTAAATAAAAGGAGGTGGGGGTTGGTCGCTTTATATTTTGGGTTGGCTATCCTGTCAAGGCTTCAGGTGGTTATGGCTTTACCAATAATTCTCTACCTTAATAAAAATTATATAAAAATATTGGCCGGGCTGACTGTTTTTGGGATCGCTTTTGCATTCTACAATTATCTGAGGTTTGGAAATGTTTTTGAAACCGGATACGGCCTTATCCCCGGAGTATTAGATGAACCTTGGTATCAAAAAGGGATTTTCGATCTTTCATATATCGGATCTAACCTTAAGGCTATGTTTTTATCCGTTCCTATTATCAAAAACACATTTCCTTATATAACACCCTCCTGGGGAGGTCTTTCAATATTCATAACAAGCCCCGTGTTTATTTATTCGCTCTTTGCTTCATCAAAGTCCAGGGAAAACATGCTCACCTGGCTGTCGGTTTTCCTGATTACACTTGTTGTTCTAATTCACGGCGGAACAGGTTTTACTCAATTCGGTTATCGCTACGCAGTAGATTTTTACCCTTTACTACTTCTGCTAATCATAAATGCAATTGACTCAAAAAAACTTTCTTGGCACCACTGGCTACTTTTGCTAGTTTCCATTCTGGTTAATTTGTGGGGGGTGGTTTTTATTAATAAATTCGGGTGGGTGGGTTTTTAATCTTATAAAGGAGAGCTGGCATTTCTATTTTCGAAGGCAGAGTTAAACCATTTCTGAATTTCTTCCCATTTTCCATTGCCCGCCTTGGGGATTAATACATACAAATTATCGTAAATTGGACTTGTAGGGGGGTGCTCTAAAAGAGCCTCGGGAAGAATGTTCTGGTGTATATCGCCACTACTATCATAGGCAAGGCGGGCCAAATCCCCTGCGGTGGGTAACTCCACATCCGTCTCAACATACTTTTCAATAATCAGGAAGATTTTTGAAATAGCACTTGGTGAAAATAAAACTTTTGCGGACATAATTTTATCTTTTATTGCCTTAATCACTTTTTGCTGGCGCGCCTCCCTCGCAATATCAGTACCCTCATCGCCTTCGGCGTGGCGTGAGCGAACAAACTTTAACGCAGTTTGGCCGTCCATTTTTTGAACCCCTGCCTCAAAACTAATTACCTCGTAACGACATGCATAAGTTTCTCGCGCAAGGGAGTCATCCTCATCGCCTTTACATGTGTCATTTTCTTTACCTTCAATTGGGTATAAATTATCCGTAAAACCATTTTCAACGTTTACCTCTATTCCTCCGATTGAGTCGACAATATCTTTAAAGGCAGAAAAATCAACGACAACACCATATTGGATTTCCTGTCCGGAAACTTCTCCTGCAACCTTTTTTGCAAAAGAGATTCCACCCCCCGTTTCTTCAACTGTATAGTAACTTGTCCCTTCCTTACCCCAATAGTAAGCAGAATTTATCTTTGCCCTTAAGTCCGGAATCCAAAGGTCCCTGGGAATTGAAACTGTGGATATTCCTGATTTCTCGAACGGGATAGATACAATAAACATGGTGTCGGTCAGGTCTGCCCCCTCATGAATTCCGCCAGACTTTCCCATTACTAATATATTCACCGCCCCCGATTTAGAAGTGATCTGGTCAGTAGACGGGACTACAAAGTTGTAAAAGGCCTTTGCTACTAATGGATATTTATAAAATAAGATACCCACGCTCAAGATAATTAGTATTAAAACTCCTAAAAAGACAAAGAGAATTATTTTCCAAAAAGATGCCTTTGTTTTATCAATTTCTTTTTCCGGTCGCTCTTTAATTTGTGTGAAAGAAACTCCCTCGGAATTTCTCGCATCACGTTCCCGTGACCGGGAATGTGTTGTAGAATGATCAAGCATGTTAGACACTACTAGTATAGCTGGTTTAAACCAACAACAAAAAGAGGCGGTTACATATAACGGTGGGCCGCTTATGGTATTAGCAGGGGCAGGCTCCGGAAAAACTAAAGTTCTAACTCACCGTGTAGCATATTTCATTTCCAAGGGTTTAATAAAACCTGAAAACGCTTTACTTTTGACCTTTACCAACAAAGCGGCAAACGAAATGAAGGAGAGAATCTTTAAACTGACCGAAGGAAACTCACCAACCACTGGAACTTTTCACTCCTTTTGCGCAAAAATTTTAAGAATTGACGGGGAACATATCGGCATACCTAAAAATTTCATAATTTACGATGACAGCGACCAAAAAGAAGAGGTCAAGGAAATAATGGAGAGACTAAACATCTCAACTGACCAATACAATCCGGCTTCTATTTTAAACGGTATTGGCGAGGCAAAAAACCAGATGTTAAGCCCCGCCGAATATATAAATTTTGTCAGAGGTGAATGGCAGGAGGTAGCAGCGAAGGTCTATATTGAGTACGAAAGGGCATTAAAGGAAATTGGGGCACTTGATTTTGATGATCTACTCATAAAAACCGTCACACTTTTCAAAGAGATTCCGGAGGTTTTACAAAAATGGCAAAATAGGTTAACTCACATTTTTGTAGATGAATGGCAGGACACTAACAAAATTCAGTATGCGTTGACAAAGCTTTTAGTAGGTAAGGGAAATAACATCACCGCTGTCGGTGACGCATCCCAATCTATTTACTCCTGGCGCGGAGCAGATTACCGAAACATTAACAATTTAACGCGTGACTACCCTAATGTTAAGGTGGTCAATCTCGAACAGAATTACCGCTCTACACAAAATATTTTGGACGCTGCCAACTTGGTAATATCGAAAAATACGGGGCATCCGATTCTTAAACTTTGGACTGAAAAAGAAAAAGGTTCAAGGATAAAACTTTATACCGCCAGAAATGGTTTTGATGAAGCAGATTTTGTAGTAAGCACAATAAATGAGTTAATGCTTAACTCGGTAAAATACTCCGATATCGCTATTTTATATAGAACCAATGCCCAGTCTCGTGTTTTGGAAGAAGCCTTTCTTCACGCCGGAATTCCATATGTTCTGGTTGGTGGTGTCAAATTCTACGACCGTAAAGAAATTAAGGATGTATTGGGTTTTATAAGATACATTGTTAATTCAAAAGATACCGTTTCTAAAAAAAGAATTGAAAAAATAGGTAAAAGAAGATTTGAAAAACTAGAAAATTTTAGAACAGAAAACCCCGATTTGGAAGGTCTAACAACTCTGGATATCTTGGATGTCGTCATCCAAAAAACTGATTATCTTGCGCTTTTTCAAAAGGAAACTGAAGAGAACTTAACGCGTCTTGAAAATTTGAAGGAACTTCGAAGTGTGGCAACGGAATTTCCGGATATCAATGAATTTCTTGAAAACGTTGCCTTGGTTGAGGCATCGCAGGATTCAAACAAGCGCGTAATTCCCAATTCTCAGTTAAAAGACTGCGTTACTTTGATGACTTTACACGCAGCTAAAGGATTGGAATTCCCAATAGTTTTTATAGTCGGGATGGAAGAGGGGCTTTTTCCACACAGCAGATCGTTGATGGATTCCGGTCAAATGGAGGAGGAAAGACGTCTTGCCTATGTTGGAATTACCCGCGCAAAAGATCAGCTCTTTTTGACCTATGCAAACTCCCGCCTCTATTTCGGTGAAAGAATCAGTAACCCACCTTCACGATTCATTACAGACATCCCGGAAAATTTACTTGAGGGGGTTGGGGAAAACATAAATCCGGTGGATAATTTTAAACTTGATTCGGTTGATGATATTAAGGGAACATTTGATGATATCATTGAAAAGTACCTGGGACACGAAAATGAATGATCTAGATAAGTTCGCTACACACCCCCTACAAACAAGTTTTTGGGGGAAGTTCAGAAAAGCCTGGGGGAACGAAGTTCTGGAAACCAGGTGGGGAATTCTTACCGTTCACAGGCTCCCCCTCACTTCCTACAAATTAGCCATCTTTGAAAAAGGTCCGACCCCAACTCAAGAAATGTTGGCGGATCTTAGAAAGATTGCCAAAGAAAACAATATCGTTTTTGTTAAACTCGAGCCCAACTGCTTAAAATCAGAAAATTTAATCAATTTAGTAGAATCCAACGGTTCCGTCCCAGGTAAAAGATTCTTTACCCCCACCACATTCTGGATTGATTTAACAAAATCCGAAGAAGAGCTTCTCAAAAGTTTTTCAAGTAAAACCCGCTACAATATCCGGCTTGCTCAAAGAAAAGAGGTTGTCGTAAAAGAAGATAATTCCGATAAAGCCTTTAACAGATACCTGGAATTAACCAGGGAAACTACCCTTAGACAAGCATTTTTTGCCCACAGTGAAAGATACCATAAGCTTATGTGGAAGATATTAAGAGAGGCAAATATTGCCCATCTTTTAACTGCTACCTACCAAGGGGAAATCATTACAACCTGGGTTCTTTTTAAATGGCATGATTTTTTATATTACCCATACGGCGCATCAACTGAAAAATACAAAGAGGTAATGGCAAATAATCTAATGATGTGGGAGGCAATAAAATTTGGGAGAAATTTGGGATTAAAGACGTTTGACCTTTGGGGTAGGGAGGAGGGTAAGGGATTCACTAAATTTAAGGAAGGTTACAATCCAAAGGTTATAGAATTTTTGGGAACTTGGGACTTGGTGGTCAATAAACCTATTTATCAAATATACACATTCGCTGAAAAATTACGCTGGAAGATTCTTAAAACCTCAGCAAAACTTGGGCTTTCAAGGAATAGATTTTAACAATGGTTGATATCCGCCAAACCCTGTCTTACGCGAAATACTTAAGAAGCCTTGGTTGGGTAGTTGAAAGAACCGGAGAAATAAGCTATTTCATAAAAAAGTTTCCGCTCCTGGGTTCTTTGTTAAAAATCCAAAGACCGGACGAAATCAGAATGGATACGATAAGTAAATTATGCCGAAAACATGGTGTTTTTCAAATAATTATCGAGCCAAAAAACGACTTGGATGCTAAATATTTAATATCCTCCGGCTTCAAACTGGCTAAAGATACCTACCTACCGTCAAAAACACTTCTAATTGACTTGACCGAGTCTAAAGAAGACATCCTCAAAAAGTTTAAAAAAGACGCGAGACAGGCAATTCGAAAGGGAAGTGGTCTAAATATTAAAGAATATTCGACCCCCGACGAAATCAGAATATTTCGGGAGGGATGGAAAAAATCCGTTAAATTAAACAGATTTGTACCACCAACTGAACAGCTTATAAAATTAAAAAAAAGTTTTCCACAATCGTATTCTCTATTCCTTGCGTCGCACAATATTGTTGGCAGAATTATAGGAGGAGTGATTTTCACGACTTCTTCACACGAAAGATCAAACTATATCACTTATTATTGGCAAGCATTCACAAATAACGAGGGTCGCACTACCCTCTCCCAATACTCTCTCCTCTGGCAAGGAATACTATGGGCTAAAAAGAATGGTTACAAGATTTTTGACTTCGAGGGAATTTATGATCCCCGCTTTCCTAATAGAAGCTGGAAAGGTTTTACCCACTTCAAACACTCCTTCGGGGGCAATGAGGTTGAATATCCCGGATGTTATACCAAGCTTAGGCTTCCAAGATGAATTATATTTGCTTATTGATGCCTATTTGTCAGACTTACAGAATAGGGAGAATTCGCAACCGGTTTGACAAAACATGTGGTTACTACATTTGAAGTCACTCTTTTCTATCTCTTCGCGGACTTTAGATATTTCAGCCACAGCACTTTCCAACTGTTTCATACTGCGCACGGTTGATAGTTTTTGCTGTTGATCAAGATAGTATAACGATAACCTAATTTTTTCAGGAATCTTAAAAAAAGGTTCCGTCGGAATTTTATTTGCAGCTAATGCATAAAAAGAAAGCTGTAAATTTTTATCAACATCTTTTTGGGTCGGAATCGTCGCTCCGGTTTTGTAATCGATAATCTCTATTTCCCCACCTCCCAAATCATCTACCCTATCAAACCTTCCACCAATCCTCAGATTATTTCCCAAGGGAATTGT
>Ga0208245_1001026_pt1 | contig 18666 bp, 18 predicted proteins | sample RifOxyC1_FD_184035 | JGI IMG/M metagenome (GOLD analysis project Ga0208245, IMG submission 184035) | Soil microbial communities from Rifle, Colorado - Rifle Oxygen_injection C1 (SPAdes) | ecosystem: Environmental > Terrestrial > Deep subsurface > Rock core/Sediment | place: Rifle, Colorado... | reverse complement strand
TCTTTGGAAAGAAGCTTGCGCTCTTTCGTGTAAGATCTGACGCAAACGTGCCGGAGCTTACGGCCGTACCCCAATTGGTTCCGTCCGTGCTGACGTAGAACTCATACTGAACGATGGTACCGTTCAAGATGTCAGGATTCGCATCCACCTTGGGTTGATAGAGGAAGCCTGAAATATTGTAGCTCGACCCGAGGTCCACCTGGATTTCGTGTGGCGGCATCGGATTCGCGTTTGTGTATTCGGTATGCCAGTAGGTCGCGGGATTTCCGTCGAACGCGTTCGCCCCGCCCTTGTCCCCGTCTTTCGGATCGACGGATTCGACGCTGTCGACGTATTTCAACTTCCATCCGGCCTGTGAAATGATCTCGGGCTGGGGCGGCGTTATCGGCGCTATTGTCGGAGTCGGAGTCGCTGTTGGGGTTGGCGTCGGCGTCGGCGTCGGACTGGAAGTCGGGGTGATAAGAATTGCGCTGACTTTGGCGTTATCCACCCTCGTTGTGAAGACAATGTTAATGGCGCCGTTTGAAACATTCACCGGGAAGGTAAGGTTATAAGGAGCATTCCTTCCGACTCTGGCGAAAATATCGAGGCCGCTGACGACCCTCGTCCCATTAATCGAGACGTCGAATACGCGTCTGCCGGCGGCGGTCCAGTAGAGTTCGGCGAACCGCAACATCACGCTGTAACCGCCATTATCCACCGGGATCGTATAGGAGAAGTTTCCGTAACGCTCACTTTGGTAGAGCGTTGGGCTTGACGTTCCGTTTATGGTGTTGGTGAAAACTGCGGTCCTTCCACCGCTGAAATTCGCATCGGCCTTATACAGGATGCCGGAACCATAGTTATAGGCCGGGCCGCCAGCGTTGATCCCGAAGGTCGGTGTCGCTGAGGCTTGATTCGCGGCTAGGACGGAAATAAACAAAAAAATTGTACAAAAACTCGATAAAACGCGTAAAAAGGTAAAACCCATACGTTCCCCCCGATTCAAGTTAGATATTCTTATAATTGTAGTACGAAATTTTTAAAAATACAGTGTGTCGTTTTGGACAGCACAGGACTCCGATGGGCACTTTTTACCTATGAATGAGCGTTAATTTCTTGTCGGCTTCGGGTTCTCGCGCTATTCATGTGGAAATACAGCCGTTTCGTATAAGCCAAGAATGGGCTTGGCGTTTCTACTAGGCACCGAAATGCCTATCTACAAGGCGGGAATATGTCTCAAAAGTTCGTATTTTTCTTATTTTTTCTCCTTACTATCGTAAATGGTATCTTCGTTTCAGTTCTTCCGGCTGCGGAGTTGGCGCCGGTTTTCGAGCAATTGAAACAAAGCGCCGTCAGTTATGAGAACAACGGGGCGATCTGCGAGCAGGTCACGAGGCTTAAGCTGCAGGAGCGTTTTCCTGAGCGGGGTTTCAGAGTCGAGACCGGAATCGTTTACGGCGAAGACCGGCGGACGATCGGTGAACTCGATGTTGTCGTGTTCAGGAAATCGGACGATCAGGCCATTCTCATTGCCGAGGTGAAGTGTTGGAAGAATCTCCGTAGTGCCATAAAAAAAGCGCACGACCAGAGGGCCCGGTTCCAGGGCGTAATTCAGCAGGGCTTGCCGGTTGATTTTCGTTCGGCAAAGGACCGATTTGATCTAAACCAGTTTTCGGGCTCACCCGAATTTATCGCCGTATCTCAAAAAGGCGGTGAAAGCGCCGGCTTCGACATGGGCCTGGATTTCACCCTCGAGGAGCTGATGACTCTTCGATCCTGGTTGCTTAGGTGTCAGGCCAACCGTGAATGCGCGAGCGAGTAGCGTAGACTTGCATCGGTGTTGCATGCTGTAGCGATGCATGAGGGTTGCTCAGGGACTTCTCGCGGCCGCGGCGGTCTGGTTATCGCGCGGCCTGATCAGGAAAACGGCCAGCCGACGCTGGGACCTCAGTTCCAAGGTGGTTCTGATTTCGGGGGGCTCGCGTGGACTTGGTTTGGCGCTGGCGCGACGCTTTTCGAGGCTTGGCGCTCTTCCGGCGATTTGCGCGAGAAACGAAGAGTCGCTCAGTCTTATCAAGCAGGAATTCGAGGCGCAGGGCAAGCCGATCCATGTGTTTGCTTGCGATGTGAGTGATCCTGAACGTGTTCGTGCCTGGATCAGTTCCGTAATCGAGCGGTTTGGCCGTATCGATATTCTGGTAAACAACGCCGGCATTATCCAAGTCGGGCCGGCGAGCGCGATGAGACCCGATGATTTTCACGCGGCGATCGACACGATATTTTACGGCACTGTCAACTCGACCCGTGAGGCTTTGCCCGAGCTGACGAAAGGCAGGGGCCGGATCATCAATATTACCTCAATCGGCGGAATCGTGGCGCTCCCGCATCTTCTTCCTTATACTTGCGCGAAGTTCGCGATGTCGGGGTTTTCTCTCGCGTTGGCCGCGGAGCTCAGGCATCGCGGTATTTTGGTCACGACAGTCGTGCCCGGTTTGATGCGAACAGGCTCTTATCTGAACGCTCTGTTTAAAGGCAGGCGTGAAGCGGAGTTCGATTGGTTTTCTTTGGCCGCGACCCTTCCCGGTGTTTCGATGAGTGCCGAAAGAGCCGTCAATAAGATCATCGAAGCCGCGCGCGAAGGCCGTCCGTTCGTGACGATTGGATTTCCGGCCAAGGTCCTTAGGCTGGTTCATGCGCTTCTTCCCGGCTTTTGGGTGCGATTCATGTCAGGTGTTGATCGGTGGCTTTTGCCGGAGAGTTCCGGGCCGACGGACAAACCGGGCAGGAACATTCTTGTTAGCGCGCGTCCGTTTTCCAGGCACCTCATGAAGCTTGGCCGAAAGGCCGCGCGACAGTATCGCCAGGCCGGCTAATCGAAAGGCTGATCAGCAGTCAGCAGTTTATTTTAGAATCAGCGGTGTCCGTTGCCGCGCGGTGACTCATCTGATCTTGCGAAAAGATACCCGCGACGTGATAGATCGGCATCACATAAGCGATTCCCATCCCGGGCGTATCCAGTTTACCGGCGGCAACGACCGCATCGAAAATTCTGGGAGTTTCGTTTTCGGTGCAAACAATCATGACGACTTCTTTTTCCGGAACAATGGCCAGCCCAAGCAGGCCGAGGCGTTCTCTCAAACCCATTCCGCGCGCGAAAAATACGGTCGCCCCCCCTGCTCCGGCCGCTATCGCGGCTTTTCCGATGCTGTCGCCTTTTCCACGTTGAATAATGCAGGTAATCAGCTGAAATTGAGCTTTGTTTTGGTCGTTCATTGAGAGAGCGCCTCCATTGATCGTTTTTCACATCGTTTGACGTATAATCCAAGCAGAAGAATGTTGAGGACCGGATAAGCCGAAGCGAGAGCCAGGATGCCGAATCCCTCGGCGAATCCAGTCGCGTGGCTTAAGGCGATCCCGATGGATATCTTCAAGGGCACGGTGACAGGTCCCGTGGTTACCGCGCCGCCATCCCAGGCGATGTTCACGTATTTTTCATCATTAAATAAGGTGAGCACGAAAAGGAGCACATAGGGTGGCAACAACAAATAGAGCAAGTCGACGTGGTATACGACCGAAACTATCCCGAGGCCCGCGCCGACTCCGACCCCGACGGCAACAGCCTGGCTGAATAACCACTTTTTAAAGGCGCCTTGAGTGACGTCTTCGACCTGCTGTCCAAGCAGATTGAAGGCGGGTTCCGCGAGTGTCGCTCCGTATCCGAGGATGACGCCGAATAGAACGACAATGATTTTTCCAAGCTCGATCGGATAGAGCGCGTCTATCGGAGGATGGAACGAGAGCGGGAGCCGTTGGCCAACCTGATTGCCGAGTTCGGCCAACCCGAGGGAAAGACCAAAGTTGAACAGGAACAATCCCGATATCGCGAAAATTCCCGCTAGAACAAGTTGCGGCTTCGGTACGCCCTCTTCCTTTAAAACAAACCTGAGGAATGCGTAAAGAAAGACGAAGATGGGCCCTATTGCGCGAATCCCCAATGCGAACGATTCGAAAGCGATCGCGGCAATTCCGGGAGTCTCCGAGCCTTGCTTTTGTACGCTTTGTGAAACAGCGGTGAAATCAGCGCCAACCGAAATGGCATACGTAAGCAGAATGACCGCGCTGATGGGAACGATCGAAATCAGCCCCACCATCCCGAAGCCGGCCATTCCGGTATCTGAACGTCCGGTCGCGCGACAAACGCCGAGTCCGAGTGAGAGGACGAGCGGGCACAGAACGGGTCCTACGATGACGGCGCCGGTGTCCCAAGCGAGGCCGATCGCGGTGGATAGGTTTGGGTCGCGAGCGGCAATCAGGGTTGCGCTTAGGCAAATACCGATCAAAGGCAGGACCAGCGGTTTCAGGCTCCAGCCATAGATGAATCTCAGTGTGCCGATCACGGCCGCAATGCCGACTCCAAGGGAGACCGCCGTGCTCAATAGAAGGGGGCTCTTCACGAGAAGCATATAAAGGAGCGGCGCCTTTTCTGGATCGACGCCAGCACCGGCGATCTGAAGGCTGCCAATGACGGGCTCACCGAAGGCCGCCAGATTGCCAAGCACGAATGCGAACAGGAGGACCGTTCCCATTTTGCAGCGCTTCGGCAGATTATCCCCGATGTTTTCGCCCATGGGGATGAGCCCGATCCGGATGCCCTCGAGAAAAAAGACTAGCCCCATGATGACCATCATTATTCCAGCGGTTATAACTCCGGCTTGTTTGATCGTGTAGCGGAGTGCGATCAGCTGGAATGCGACGAGATAAAGGCAGACCGGTGCGACCGTTATGATCTGTTCCTTGATTTGGTGCCATGAATACGGAAGAAGAATGGCCATTGCCTGCCGGAACGTCAGTTTGATTCTGGGCAACTCGGATGTCTGATTCATATGTCGTCTGATTATTCCATACAGGTCGGACGTTGCAAGATGGACAGGGCCGTCGCGAACGAAATATAGTTGAAACATGGCAAAAAAGGTCGTCGCATTCCTGGGAAGTCCCAGAAAAGGGGAGACGTTCAGCGCCCTCAAGGTGTTCGAAAGCAAGTTGCGCGAACGGGTAAAAGACCTCGACTTTGAAATCGTCCATCTCAGGGAGTTTCGGGTTGAATCCTGTCGGGGCTGCTTTCTTTGTCTGACCAAGGGCGAAGAGCTTTGCCCTCATAAAGATGATTTCACGTCTCTCGTTCGCAATATGAATGAGGCTGATGGTGTTGTTTTCGCGACTCCCAATTACTCTTTACAGGTGACTGGGACCCTAAAGATTTTTCTCGACCGATGTGCCCATATTTTTCATCGCCCCCGCTATTTCGAGAAAGCCTTTACGGCTATCGTGACCCAAGGTGTGATTGGCGCCGGGGATATTGTCAAATATCTGGAAACGGTGGCGCGATATTGGGGCTTCGGGGTCGTCAAAGGAGTCGGCCTGACGACGCTCACGCCACGGACGGCCGCCGAAGACGCTCAGATCGAGAAACGAATCGCGAGCGTCGCTGATCGGTTTCACCGGGCGCTCACCCACCCTGCGCAACGAAAGCCTTCCTGGTTCATGCTGGCGATCTTTCGACTATCGAGGTCCTCGCATGCGGCGGTTCCCAACGAAGAGTCGTGTGACTATCGCTATTTTCGGGACAAGGGCTGGTTTGAATCCGAATACTATTACCCGGTCCGTCTGAGTGTTTTCCGACGTTGGTTCGGGGCCGCGCTTGATCGTTTCGCAACGAAGCAGGCGCTCAAGCGTCACGCCGCGCTTCCACGCGGCACTCCACCACATCACTTTCCGGCGGCACAATGATTGCTCATTCTCAAGTCCATGCAATCAGCTTGGACTGGTTCTGTTGGCCCGCTCCGCACAAAGGCTCGTCAATTTCCGAAAAACAAGCTGTTTGATGTCGTGATCATCGGTTGCGGCATCTCCGGACTGACCGCGGCATTGCTCCTGAAAAAGGCTGGCCGCACTGTTGCGGTCATCGACAAAGCATCGGTCGGCAGCGGGGAGTCAGGTCACACGACCGCGCATATCACAGAACTCATTGACAGCGGGTACCACGAGCTCATCAGCCATTTCGGGGAGAACGGCGCGCGCATGGCACGAGAGAGCAGTCGCGCGGCAATTGATCAGATCGCCAGAAATGTTCATGAGCATGGCATCGATTGTTACTTCAGCAGGGTGCCGGCATATATTTACTGCGAATCAAAAAAGCAGCGCCAAGAACTAGAGCGCGAGTTGGAGGCGCTCCACCGCGTGGGAATCAAGAGCGCCAAGCTGGTTCAAGACGTGCCCTTGCCTTTTCGAACGTTTGCCGGCGTTCGTGTGCCGGATCAGGCGCAATTTCATCCGGCGCTCTATTACAAGGGTTTGGCTGAAGCGATAGAGCGCGATGGCTGCTCCATTTTTGAGAACACATTTGCCCGGAATGTTTCGGACGGCAATCTCTGCTCAGTGGATACTGATCGTGGAGACATCCGGGCCCGGCGTGTACTGGTCCTTACGGATACGCCGATGAGCACCCGCTTTCTGATGCATACGAAAATCGCCAATTATCGCACCTATGCCCTGGCGGCGACTTACACGGAATCCGTGGCACCCGGCCTCTTCTGGGACACCGCTGATCCGTACCACTATACTCGAACTCAGGAAATGCCGGATGGAACCTCGCTTTTGATAATCGGAGGCGAGGATCATAAAACCGGCATGAAACGCGACACGAACGAATCATTCGACAAGCTGGAGAGATGGTCGCGAGAAAGATTTTCAATCAGAAACGTGCGCTATCACTGGTCCGGTCAGATCGTGGAGCCGGTAGATGGTCTCCCTTTCATCGGGCGAAGCCCTCTTTCACGCAACGTCTACCTGGCCACCGGCTATAGCGGAAACGGAATGACCTTTGGAACTCTGGCCGGAATGATTCTTTCCGACCAGGTATTGGAACAAGAAAACAGCTGGTCTGCGCTGTATGATGCCAGCCGGGTAAAAGTCTTCGGGTCCGCGACGACGTTCGTCAGCGAGAACAAGGATTTCCCCCTTTGTCTCTTTCGTGATCGAGTCTCTCCGCCTGAAGTAACCTCGCTCGAGGAAATTCCGTCCGCAGAGGGGCGCATCGCGAAAGTGAATGGGGAACGTCTCGCCGTCTTTCGCGACTCCCGGGGTGAATTGCATGCCGTTTCCCCAGCCTGCACACATCTGGGCTGTCATGTGCGCTTCAACAAGGCCGAGGAGAGCTGGGATTGCCCGTGTCATGGTTCCCGGTTCGGGATAAACGGGGAAGTCCTTCACGGACCCGCCGTCTCGGCGCTGCGGAAGGTTGATGTGCCCGAAGAAAGCCGAAAAGCCAAGCCAAAGAAAACGGCGGCATAATTACAAATTGTAATCAGAATTCATCGCTCTTCCGTGTTCGGGCTTGAGGCCCTTATCTCAGCCGCGCTAAGAACGGGGCAACACTTTGGAGGTGTTTATGAAAACTACCGTGCTGATGCTCGCCACTTTGATTTTCCCGGTTGCCACCGCGATGGCTCAGGACCCGAACGGTTTCATGCGCGTCAATTACGACTGCGACTCGGTCAGTAATTGCGCTTGTTATGAGGCCTGCACTTCGGTTTGTCGCATCGTCAATGGCGTACAGGTTTGTGATGAGAGCTGCACGACGATTTGCGATTACGCTAAGGAATAATTCCCCTTCGGTGTGGTTCTTGGCCAAAGATGGTCCTGGAGAGAACGCCAAAGCCGGACGGCCATCAATTGCCTGTTCATGCTTCTTTTCCGGCTGTGCTGATGGTACAAAATTTCCTGAATGACAGCGCTTCAAAAAGCAGAGGGTCTTTCAGGTAGCCTGATTGGACTTGGGCCATTGATCTTGGTGTTTGCCACGGTTGATTTGGTTCCGGGACAGGCAAACCGCTTTTGGCTTTCGGCCCTGGCGTGCCTCGTGATCAGCTTTTCCGGGTTCTTACTTGAGAGATTACCGAAATATTCGAGGGCTATCGGTACGATTGGTACCGCATTCCTGCTCGCGGTACTCTCCAGCCGCATCGTGGACTCGCCGACGATTGCCCTTTTGTGGATGATCGCGAGCGCAGTTTTGCTCCGTATTTTGTTCGGTTCTGGCAGCATTGAGTCACTTGTCTTGCTCGATTCGAAAAAGCGAACTTCACCTTTGGCGTCTTTGCGGCTCTGCGCATGGCTGGCCATCGTAACCTGGTTTTCCGCCGCGATCATGGGCGTTCGTCACGTTTACGCGGAGAAGATATGGCTGGCGGTCATGCTATCCGTCGGATTTTCGTTTTTTCTGGCCGTCAGATGGGCATTTTCCGAAAAACGAACGCAGATGGCGAATTTTTCGTGGCTGGCATTTTCCTTAGCCGTTTTATTGGTGTCGGCGGTCTCGTTTCACATTTCAAAGAGTCTTCTGGCGACTGTATGGATGCTGTTTCCGTTTTCGGTGCTGTTCCTCGCTACCGAGCGGCATGAAAACGTCGTTGGCTCGCTTGGAGAATTGATTTTGGAGCATCCGGCGCGATTGCTGGTGCTCAGCTTTGTTGGCCTGTCCGTATTGGGATCGATTCTTCTTTCGCTTCCCGCGGCATCCTTGGTCCAGGTTCCGATTTCGTATGTTGATGCGGTCTTCACCGCGGTCAGTGCGGTTTGCGTTACTGGCTTGACCGTCCTCGATACGCCGACTGTTTTCAGCTTTTTCGGGCAATTCTCGATCATTGTGCTGATTCAGGTCGGCGCGATCGGAATCATGACGTTTTACACAGCGGCTTTTGCGCTATTCCGACGGCGATTCAGTGTTAAGCATGAGCGCGCAATGTTGGAGGTTTTTGGGCGGGAAAGAAGGGGGGAAGTGGTTTCTGCCATAAAAACGGTTTTGAAGGTAACCTTTGCTTCCGAGGTGATCGGCGCCGCGCTCCTGGCGTTCTTCTTCGCGCAAGCCGGCGATGATCTGTCCACTGCGCTTTGGCGGGGTATTTTCACTTCTATTTCGGCTTTTTGTAACGCAGGATTTGCACTCCAAACGGCCAGCCTCATGCCGTACAACCAGAATTTTGGAATCCTGACAACAGTGGCTACCTTGATTGTGCTCGGAGGACTTTCGCCCGCCGTTGTCGTGGCGCTCCCCGATCTGATTCGCAAAAGACATCTGCCCGTTCAGGTCAAGGTCATTGTTTGGGCTTCCGGCCTTTTGCTGATCGCTGGCATGCTCGTCTTCCTTGCCTTCGAATGGGCGAACACCCTTACGGGAATGCCATTTGCGCATAAGCTCTTGAACTCCTGGTTTCAATCGGTGACCGCAAGAACCGCGGGCTTCAATTCTCTCGACATCGCGGCCTTACACCCGGCAACGACCACGCTCATGATCATTCTGATGTTTATCGGTGGGAGTCCGGGCGGTACCGCGGGGGGAATCAAGGTGACAACCGTCGTTTTGCTGTTCATGGCGACCTTTGGCGTGTTTCGCGGATTCCCCCGGGTCAATATTCTAGGACGACATATCTCGCACACCAGTGTTTACAGATCGATTGCGGTAATGACCGCGAGTGTATTCGTGGGTGGCGTCGTATTCATCTCACTTCTTGTTACGCAACAGGTTGGAGCGGCTTCGCTGCTGTTCGAGACGGTCTCGGCACTGGGAACGGTTGGGCTTTCGGTCGGCGCAACCGCTGAGTTGGATGCGATCGGAAAAATTATTGTTATGATTTGTATGTTGTTCGGAAGAGTTGGGCCGCTCACAGTCCTTCTGACGCTTGCTTCGCCCAAGCAGGAAGCTAGCGTTTGGTTGCCGAAAGAGGAAGTCACCGTAGGTTGATTGGAGGAAAGATATGAGGAGCCAGGTAATCGTTGTTGGTCTCGGTCAGTTTGGAATGGCTCTGACGAAGTCGTTGTCACAACGCGGTTCAGAGGTCATCGGGGTCGATAAGGATGAGGATAAGGTTCAAATTGCCTCCGCTTTCGCGGCCGAGGCGATCCGAATGGATGCGACCGATGAGTCAGCGTTGGCCAGGCTGGAACCGGCGAAACGGGATGTTTGCGTCTGCGCGACCGGGGATCAGTCGAGAGAGGCCGCTATCATATGCACGGCCCTTCTAAAACAGCTTGGGGCAAGGCGGATTATATCCAGGGCAAACGACGATTTGCATAAAAGGATTCTGCAGCTCGTCGGTGCCGACGAGATCGTAAATCCTGAATGGGCTTTTGGGGAGCGCTTTTCGAATCGTATTGTTTACAAAAAAGTGCTTGATGAAATGTCCCTTGGAGCTGATTTGGTGATCACAGAATTCAGCATTCCCGAGGTGTTCGTCGGCAAGACCCTGATTCAGCTGGATCTGCGACCGCGTTACGGAATGATCGTCGTCGCGATCAGGCGAGGGGCGGCTGGAACCGTTCAACTGCCTGATCCTAACGATGTCTTATCCGCCGAGGATATTTTGGTCGTCGTTTCCAAAGAGGGCGCGGTCGCCCGTGTTATGGCCAGGTCTTAAGGGATTGAGGTGGGTGTTCATTCATGAATCTTTCGCGCGACATTAAAGTTGGTCTGGCTTTACTCCTGGGACTGAATCTGATGACGGCATTCTCGTCAATTTCGGTTCTTGAGCGAATGGAGCCGGCAATCGAAACAGTCCTCAAGGAGAACGTTCGTTCACTTGAGATGGTCGAGGAAATGTTTTCAGCGCTATTTGTCCCGGCCCAGCCGGTGCGCGATACTGCGTCCAAGAAGCAGCGGTTTACCGCCGCGCTCAAGCAGGCGCGAGAGAGTGCCACAGAGGAACAGGAGCCTGTCATCATTGCCGCGATAGAATCGGCGGCGGAACAGGCCTTCGGGGGCGACGTAAGCGCGATCAAGTCGGTCGTGGGTAATCTTCAGCAGCTCGGCGAGGTGAATCGAAATGCCATGAAGCGAGCTGAAGAACGGGCAAGGCGGCTTCGGCTGGCGGGAGCTTGGGCCATGGCCATGCTCGGTCTGATGGCATTTTTGTCCGGTCTATTCGTATTTAGCCGCTTCGGAAAGCGGATTGTATATCCGGTCCAGGAGCTCGTCGCGGTAGCAACCGCCTGGAAAGAAGGAAATCGACAGCGGCGTTACCATTCGCCGGCCGCCTCAAGAGAACTCGAAGAAATCGGAAAGGTTTTGAACGCAGTCCTTGATGAATCCATGGATCGAGAGTTTGAGAATCGCCGTGAGTTGCCGCAAGACTGTGCTCCCCTGAAGGAGCGGGAAATCATCGGTGGACTCCTCGAGTCCATTTCGGCGCCCAGCTTCGTCGTTTCCTCTAACGGTGTTTTGTTATCAGCAAACGCCGAAGGAATAAGAAGATTGAGCAAACAAGATGGAACCGAGATTCGCGAGCAGCTCGCGCTTGCGCCCAAAGGTCAGGGGCACAGGTCGCTGAGCAGGGCCGCGCCGATCGGAAATTCCGGATACTGGATTTGCGAACTGAAGCCTGAGGTAGAACGGGCGAAATAGAATTGCCGCACTAGAGCTGAGACCCGTTCTCGAGGGAGCAGCTGTAAAAGTGAGTTTCGGTGTATTGAGCGGTTTTTCGGATGAAGAAAACCGCTGCGGGCGTCTGCCCCTGGAGCAGCTTTTCCGTGAACCGGATTTCAAGACTTTGATCGGAACTCACGCAAGGAATGGCGGCATCGGGTGTACATTGAACTCGTCCGATCTTTTCCGATCGAAATTCCAACACGTCTTCCTGCACGGACGCACTGACTTCAAACCCGAAACGGTCCCCATCGCCATCAACCGGGGTGCAGAGAAAAAGAAAGGCGAGAAGCGCATGCATTCTGCGAGTTTCGGAGATTCCGCTTCAAGAGTCAAGCCCAGAGGTCTTACCCGCAAGATGCTTGGTTGAATCACTGAAAGCTGGGTGTAGTAGAGAATAATCAACGTACCTGACGAGATTACGGCGAAACAGAGCGCAGTCAGGCTGAACAGGAACCTTTGCATAGGGGGCCGGAGAGCGGCGGTGTCAGTACCGCAATAACAAAGGTGATCGCCGTCAGAAATGCCGTAGTCGCCGCGACGTAAAACCCGAACCGGGTCTTCGGTTCGGGACTGTGAAAGGAAGTTGTATTCATGAATTTGCTCCGTAGAGATCTATGGGCACTCTCAATCTTTTGAACAGCTGCCGCCGACAGCTTTGCCCGTATCGTCGAAAACACCAAAACAAGTATAGCCGGAAAGCGGTGCCGGTATGACCTGAACAGTGGCCGAATTTCCAGCTTTTGATGGTGAACAACCCGCAAACACGAGGATGAATAAAAACGCAAGCTTCACGCGGTTTGTGTCTTGATGAACCGGTTTGATGAATTGCCTCGGTTCGATTTTGTGTTTCGGTCTTCGCACTGGAACCTCCCAAAAAATGTGATGCATATAACGAAGAGGTGTTTTATTCAAATGGGAATATGAGAAGCAGCGTTTCACCTCACGATTTCAAACACACTTATGGGAGCCGCCGTTCGGATCGGCTCCAGATTCTGACGTGACCCGCGAATGCGTCTCTGTGTTTTCGAAGTCTCAGCGGCCCAGCGAAGCCTTTCGAATGGAGCACGATGCAAGCAGGCATTATTCGGAACACTCAATAGGAACCTTGATCACGATTTTCTTCACGGTAGCGGGTTGATCTCCGGTCATCAATAAGGGGGTATGTGCATCCTGCGGATAGAACACGGCGAACGCGCCTGGAACAAGGCGCAGCTCGGCCCCGGGAATTTCGCTGTCTTGGAAAAAGAATTCCACGTCACGCTCGCGAAGGTATGCGTCGGAGCTTTGACACAATTCTCGGGGCTGACAAAGAATGATTTCCTCTCCTTCGAGTACGATCTGAACGTCAATGAATTGATTGTGCGCTTCTGGTTTCGCGCCTGACTTAGGACGGGTTTGGCTGGAGGCGATGCGGCCGAATATTCCGGAGTGACTGATTTGATACTCGCCCTCTTGAAAATCGGGCGAGAGCGATTTTAGGAAGCGCTCGATCTCCTTCCAAACGGGTGAATGAAAGTAGACGGACCAGTTTTTTTGGAGATCGTGGATCATGATCTACTTATAGCGAGCCGGGAAGTTTTGGGAAAGGAGTGTTTCACGGCAGGTGCGAGTTCGAGTAGAATGCATCGTATGGAAGTATCAATCTGGGTATTTCAAGGCCTTCTCTGCCGAAGAAATCGAGTTTGCCTATCCGTCGCAGACGATATTCGTGCAGAAAGAGTCGGCGCCCAAGAGCTAACCTTGAAGAACCGCAGTCAGCGATCGAATCGATGCGGCCATTTAATGGGCTGCGGCCGCACTGCTTGCGTCCTGATACGGATATTTCATGGCGCGCCGTTGCGAGTCGTGTTCGATTTCCCGTTTGATTCGAGATCCTGCTTCAATGGCGCTTTGAGCTGTTGAGAGGTCGTCCCTGGGGACAGACTTACGACACGCGCCGAACATCTTTGATACCAGTTTGCCGGTACGAATATTCCAAGTGGGGCTGGAGAACGGACCCGTGCTCTTCGGTATTTCGAGTGCGGGCACGGAAGCACCAATCCACATGGGAACACCGATTGCCGTGTAAAAGGCCGTTCCGAAACCAGCAAGGATGTTTTCATAATCCTGCGTGCTGGTTTTAAAGGCAGCCTTGTTCATCTCGGTCAACTGGTCATAGACTTTCTCTGACTCGATGCGAATCTTGTCCTTTGTTTGACGATCTTTGGCGATCCAGTAACTCTTATCGAGCGAATCAAATCTTTGTTGCAGGCGATCATATTCGTCTTGAAGCCCCTGGTGGGCCGCTTTGCGTTCCCTGACCTTTTTTGCAATCGCGCTTTCTTCGGTACGCGAAACATTGCCGCTCAGAACGGCACGGCAAGTCTCTTCTACACCGGAGTTGGGTACCCGCAGGTTGCCGTATAGATTCATGTCGCGAAGGGCTTCCTTGATCATCACAGCTTCAATCTCTGAGTCATCGAGGAGATCCAGAAGCTGCTCTTGAAAATAGGCCTGACCGTTTTCGAAATAGGCAATTTGGTATTGGGTTTCCGGCTTCGCAGAAGTGGCGTCCCTTAACTGCGGCAATGGGAATCGCGTCAGATTGAACGAATGATTATTCAAAACCTTCAAAACCCCTTCTCTTAAACTGGCTTCAATCTTGGAAAGATCTCCAACATCGAGACGCTCGCGCAGGTTCTGAGTAATTCTCCTATATCGTTTATTTTCGCTTAGGGGCTGTACCAAGTGCTTCGTGCAAGGTTTGGCACTCAACAGTTCAGCGAGTTTTTCTGGAGTTGCCTTTAAATACGGTTCAGCGACATTCTCTTTGAAAACATCTGCGAAATGGAAATTCCCAAATCGGTCAATGACACCCTGGCTTCCGCCGTCGGACCCGCCGGCAGCAGCCACGACGGGAGCAAATAGCATCATCCCTGATAAAAACGCCAAAGAGACGATGCGCCTCCTTTTTAAAATACCGCTTGTGTGATCCATGTTACCTCCTCATCGCAGCACGACGCGTGCCAGCCAATCATATTAAATCCTGTCTCATTTCAGCGTGTTAGCGGGACTTTGTTTTCTTCCTCGTCTCGGACTTGCCAACTGTCGAAGGCTTCGACAGTTGGCCTCCGTTTCCTGGGGATGCTTCATGGCCCCGTTAAATAGAAAATACCTGAGTACTCTGTTTCGAAATAGATGAATGTAATTAGTTTTAACCTTATAACTATGATTTTTGTGAACCAGTTCCGATAAGATAGTGAAACTATGAAGGAACGAATTTTTGATTATCAATCTTACAAAGTTTATCTGAATGACCTGATTCGTTCGCGTCCAGCGCGAGGGCGGGGAATGAAAACAGCACTGGCCTCGGCTGCGCAATGCCAGACAACCTACGTCTCCATGGTTCTACAAGGTGAACGGCATTTCAGCTTGGAGCAAGCCGAAGCCATCAATCAATTTCTTCAACACTCAGTAGAAGAAGCCCGGTTTTTTATTCTCTTGGTTTCTCGCGAACGCGCGGGAACGCCCGCTTTAAGGCATCGCCTCGAGAGAGAGATCAAAATTGAAATTGATAAATATCACGATCTGAAACACCGGCTCAAAGCCAAAAAGGAAACCTTGAGTCCTGAAGTGCAGGCCACCTATTATCGGACCTGGTACAATACGGCCGTACATGTCTGCCTCACCGTCGCGAAAATGCGTACCAAAGAATCCATTTCCAAGGCGCTTGGGATTCCAGTCCAACAGGTATCAGAGGCTTTGGAATTTCTGGTCTCGGTCGGCTTGGCTGAAAAACGCGCGCAAGAATATTTTACCGGCGAAAATGTGGTATTCGTGGGTAGGGATTCACCCTTTCTTACTCACCACCATATCAATTGGCGGCAGCAAGCCATACGTTCGATTGAGCTGAACCGAGAGCGCGACGTCCATTATTCCGGTGTGGTTTCACTCAGGGCGGAAGATTCTGAGAAACTGCGAAATCTTTTTCTGAAAAGCATCGAAGAGGCACGTGCAATCTGGAAGAACTCGACCAATGAGGAGGGCCTTCATGCGATATGTGTCGATTTTTTCAGAATATCGCAAGTCTGATTTCAGCGAGATCCGTGAACCTTGCCCTGCGCCGCCACCGCGTGGCGCGCGAGAATTTCGGTGAGTTTTTCGGCCTTTGTGAAGTTCCGCTTTGAGCAAGACTCCTTGCCAGAGGGGAGTATCCTGCACTCTTCGGCTGCCAAGGGAAATGTCGGGACTCGTCTTGTTCCAACTATGAGTTCGTACTCCGGGCTTTCGCTTTGAGCCGTCAGAATCTCGGGCGGCGCGAGCGAGAATCTGAGCTCGTTTGCGAGCTTTGCGATTTCCCTGCAGTTCTCTTTTCCGGGCTGAACGCGCTTTATTTCCTTGTTCCGCTTGAACCGAAGCGTGCAGCCGGAATAATTTTGCGAAACCATCGAGATCGTCCAAACCGTGCGATCGTCGAAATGCGCCCGAAGCGATATTTCAAGGGAAGAGGCAAAGCAGCTCGAAATTCCCGCAATTTTGAAAAAGACGATGAGCGCCAAGGTGGAGAGGAGCTTCATTTTCGTGGCGCTCCGCAGGTGTTTTCTCGAGCGATGGGATCGGTTTGGAAGAGGCATTCCATAATCTGGCCAACGGGCCCATGGAGCTCGTCAACGTCGCTCCTGCAGTTGAACTCGTGGCTCTTGAGATCATGAGCGTATCTGGTCTGGAAGGCGACCGCGAAAATTTCGTCAAACCATTTTCCCAAGCACGGGTCTTTTTTGTGCTTTTCGCGGTAAGCGGCGGCGGCTTTTTCCACTCGGGGGCGAATGCACTCGGCGAAATCCTTGGAAATATAATTCTTGCTGTCGTCAAGCCGAAGTTCTTCAAAACGGCAAGCGTTATGAAGACGAAAATCGCGAGCCGGGGCGCGCGAGTGCTGGCAAAGATGTCCGAATTCGTGAATGAGTTCCCGCTCGATTTGCGAAAAATGGACGGATTTCAAGAGAATAGCCTCGCTGAAAACGAGAAGGAGTCGACGAAGCTTCCCAGTCGATGGGTCGAATTCATACTGACCGCCAGCATACCAGGAATCGATCGGTAGTCCTTTTACCAGAACCAAATTTACACTTTTCATCCACTTTTCACAGTTTGAGTCGTTTCCGCAGCAGCCATGGATGAAGTCTGGATCCCTGAGTTTCGAGTAAAATAGATCGGCGGTTCTCTTGAAGACGGCCCGGCGAAGCTTGGGAGAACGACTTCGTTCGAGCTGGGCCGAGGGAGCTCGTTCTATACAGCCACCTGAACCGTACTTGCGACATAGCGAGATGGCCTTTTTACAGAGTTTTGGAACGCTGAGCGGGTTACAGAAATCCTTTTGGTGGGCTTCAAAGGAGTCGTATTCGAAGGAGATTCGAGGCGAGGAGTGCGCCATCGAACAGGCGTTGGGAGAAGCCATCCCTCGAAGGGATTGCTCCAAAGCGTGAAGCTCATCTTCAAACGTCACTTCAATTTCGGCTGCAGGACTGCCCGTACTGATGCCCTGAAGCAACGCTAAAAGAATGAGAAGCATGGAGTACCCCGTGTTCTTCTCTATTCTAGCAAAACCAGAACGGAAGGAGAAGGGAGCCGGAGTTGGTCTGAAATAAACCGATTGCAAATCGAGGGCTTATGGGTAATTGACCGAATTTGGCGAGATATGGAACGATCGCGCGGATGCGTGTTGAAGGGCTGGTTGGTTTTACGCGACCCAGCTTTATTCGTTTCTATTCTATTCAGTTATGGTCTGCTCCAATTATTTGTCAGCAATTGAAAAAACCGGGGATGCTGTTAGGCTTACTCTAATCAAGGATGAGAAACACATGAAAGCAACCTGGATTATTTTGCCTCTTGTTTCGATATGCTTTGTTGCCTGCGGCAAGAAGAGCAACGAAATCAAATCGGTCACGGGCACCGCCTCGATCGTCCTTGGTGCGACGGGTACAGAAGCCCTAACGGTTCGAAATGCCGCGTTCAAGGCAAGCGCCGAAACGGATAGCGACTACCGCCTGGTGAGTTCCGAAACCTGGCTGCTTTCCCCCGACCAAGCGAAGATCACGTTCAGAAGAATTGATTTTGTTGCCGCGGGTGGTGAATCCATTTCCGCGGGGCTGTCGGGCTGTACAGTGACATACGATCGATCGAGGGCTTCGGGCTTCAACTTGCTCGATTGCCCGTTTACGCTTCAGCTGACCTCCGAGGATGGAGGAGTATCTTATAAGGGGACGTATGTTGGCTTGTACATCTATTTTGACCGCACAATTCCAATCCGCTTGAACGGTAACCTGAGCGGGATCTACTCGGATCCGAATTCGCCGACCTTACTTCAACTCGGCAATTCTGCGGGAAATTATGTGAATTACCAAGTAGGCGGCAGCTCTGGTGATACGGTGACCTCACAAATCTATTTGAACCAGCCATTTGTCGTCACCGATACGGGTACGCCCTCGATCAAGATTGTTACGGACCTGATCCATACCATCCGCGCAGATGTTTCAGGTGGAACCGCGTCGTTCACGCCAAATTCCGGCGTAACGCCAGTGGAGTTGATTGCTGTTCCGGGCGGCTCCATGGGATACGCGGAGTACTATTCGAACGCGAACACGATCGAAAGTCTATCGATGAACACGGTTGCCGGCGGGAATTACGTGTTCGCGCGGCTTTTTTACGCCGATGAGAAGCCCGTCCGCGTCAACACTGGCTGGTTGCCCGATTGTTTCTCTGGCAATGTCCTTTACCAGGCTTTCGCGGCGGACGCGGCAACCTCACCGATACAGGATTCCGTTGGAAACCGGGCTGGAGGCTACCTGGGGCAGGCGGGTTCCGGTGAACTGGCCTGGGCTTTAGGAACGGACTGGAGATGGTCGGGCTACGGTTCCTTGATGCTAATGCCCAGGGGCCAATCGATCGGCGATTCCGTGGACCTGAAATGTCTAGCCACCACATCCGTGCCTACACCCCCGGGAGGGACCTACGCATCGGGTGCTCCGACGATACTGAACCCGAGCAATACGATCCCGTTGACATTGCTTGCGAAATAGGGCGGCGCTTTCGCGCTCTTCACATCATCTGTTTCGTAAACCGGATAGCTATTTACCTTGGTGCAGTCTTCGCAGCCACTCTCCCATAAAAAAGGAGATTCAGATGAAAATGAAGAGTTCAATGCTGGCTGTGTTGTGTGCGGGAGTTTC
>Ga0208245_1001019_pt1 | contig 18745 bp, 23 predicted proteins | sample RifOxyC1_FD_184035 | JGI IMG/M metagenome (GOLD analysis project Ga0208245, IMG submission 184035) | Soil microbial communities from Rifle, Colorado - Rifle Oxygen_injection C1 (SPAdes) | ecosystem: Environmental > Terrestrial > Deep subsurface > Rock core/Sediment | place: Rifle, Colorado... | reverse complement strand
ATTTTTTGATTCTTAAGAATATTTTTTATAAAATTGAACTCTTTAGCTGCCTTGTAAACAGAGCAATGTGTTGCAGATGCATATTTTGATATAATAGATTTCTTATGTTTATTTTGCTCATTGTTCATCCATATTTTTAATACTCTTGTTGGTTTTTGATATTTTGTAAAACCCATCTTAGCTGATTTTTTTGAGTTTGAAATTCCATAACTTAAAAAGGCATTCTGATAAACAAGAAACCTATAATGTCTCATCCTCATAACTCTTCCTCTAAAAACATCTGCAATACTCAAAGATTCATATGCCTTGTACAATTCTTCCCCACTATATTCATAAGGAATATTATGTTCAACCCAGAGAAAAATCTTATCTAATGGCATGTTAACGCTATTATAAACTCCCAAAGAAGAATTTGTAGGCATATTTTTAAAAATAAATTTAAGAGCATTAAAGATATCATTTTCTTTATCCCTTTCATCTAATAAAATATAATCTCCAACAGGATCATGGCTAAAAGCCAAGGTTTGTAAGTCATTAATTGCAGCTCTTACATCACCCTTACATCTAACAGATATTGAAATAATAAGCTGATTATCAATACTAAGATGCTCTTTCCTCGCAATGTCTTGTAATATCAAAGATATTGTTTTATAATCAAGTTCGTTAAATCCGACAAGTTTACATACCTTTCTTAAATCTCCAAACTTAGCATCCCATATATTATTTGCAGTTATAAAAATAGGGAATTGTGATTCTTTAATGAGATTTATTAGCTCTGGTAAACCTCCACGATCACTTGTAGATAAACCATCTACTTCATCAACAAGAAGAATTTTATTTTTCTTAAACAGACTTTTTTGTTCAGAAGCTGGTTTTAGTTTTACTTCTAACTGCTCCTTATTCCTAAAATCAGACGCATTTAGCTCAAAAATCTCTACATCAAGTTCATTCTTTATCACATGAGCAATGCTTGTCTTGCCAACCCCTGCACTTCCATGAATTAAAATAGCTTTCTTTTCCTTGGGAAAATTTTGTAGAAATTTATTTATTTCATTTAATGAACTTTCCTGACCTTTAAAATCTTCAAAACTTTTTACCCTATACTTCTCAGCCCAATTCAAACCATCAATCATTTTAATTAGTATAAAAGTTTTACTTTCCTCTTCCAGCTAAAATAAAACTTGCCAGCAAAGCCTCTAACTGGATAAATTCATCGCTTCCCTCAACAAGTCTAAACTCTATTTCACCTGTTCTCTCAGTTAACTTAACCTTTAATTCAGGATCTATGGATAAATTCCAAACCTCTTTCTGAATTGCTTTAATCACATCAGTTCCAGATATACTTTCCTTAAGCATAACATCTAATAATTTTTCCTTAGAATTAATAAAATCTCCTGCTAAAGCATACTCTAAAACAACCCTTATATCACTAGGTTTAGCGCTAGGAACCATTATATCTATTAAATCATGAGTTATTCTATTGCTTATAGCAGCAGTAGATTGTAATAAATTAATTGCCCTTCTGCAATCTCCTTCACAGCTTTCAAAAAGTATTTCAGTAGCTTTCTCATCTATTATTAAATTCTCTTTTTCAGAAATCTTTTTCATTACTTTTTCTATATCTTTTTTCTCTAAAAGCCTAAATCTAAAGACAGCACATCTACTCTGAATAGGATCTATTATTTTAGAAGAATAATTGCAAGATAATATAAATCTACAATTGCTTGTATAGTTTTCCATAGTTCTTCTTAAAGCATTCTGGGCTTCATTTGTTAAGGCATCAGCCTCATCAAGAAAAATAACCTTAAATGGGATATTAGAAAGAGCTTTTGTTCTGGCGAAATCTTTTACTTTCTGCCTTACAACATCTATACCTCTTTCATCTGATGCATTCAATTCAAGATAATTATCCTTCCATCTTTCCCCAAATAAGTCCTTGACAACTATCAGTGCTAATGTCGATTTGCCTACTCCAGCAGGTCCTGCAAATAAAAGATGTGGTATATTCATGGCATTTGTCAGAGATTTCACTCTTTTTACAATATCTTCCTGCCCAACAACCTCTTCAAATTTACTTGGCCTATACTTTTCAGTCCAAATATCACTCTCCATATTTCAAAATGTTTTAGTGCGTATAAAAAGATTGCTGTGATGAAATAATAGAATATACTAATAAATATATCTAAAGAAAGTTACTTAGATCTAGCCCTTCTCATTTTCCTAACTCTCTTAGATTTTCTTATCTTCTTTCTCTGCCATTTCCACCTCATCTGGCGTTTCTTTTTCCATCTTCTGCTTGATCGTTTCATGTTAATAAAATTATAAATTCGATAGAAAGATGAGAAAAAATTGCTTTATAAAGATTTGGTTTTGGATTTTTATACTTATCGTATTTCTCTAGAAACAGAAGAGTAATTTAACAAGTAAAAAGGATTAAACGGATATACTTTCGATGGCCTGGTTTCAATTACTCTATTTTTAACTAAAGAATCTATTATTTCACTAGCATCCTTTATGCCCACATTATACAAGTTCCATGCCTCTCTAATAAGCCCTGTTTCATTAAAAAATCCGTTATTTCTTGCAACAAAATTCATTAAATGCTCATAAACACTATTAACCTCTATAAGTTTATCAGATCTGCCGTTATGAACTTCAATAACAGCTCTTCCATCACTAAGTCTCATTAAAAATTAAGTCTTAAACTAATTATAAATATTTATATAAAATAAAATTCCAGTATGTTTATAATAATGTATTCTTTTTGAAGACCTTAATAATGACTAAAAAAATCTAACTAGAATTCTTGAATCTCTCACTAACATGAGACTCTAATTCTTCAAGTTCTTGTGGAGCAACCTTATCTGCATGTAATCTTCTTAGATTTCCTACAAATCTTTGTAGATATGCTTGTTCTATATTCACTCCAAGCTCTTTTGCAAGCCAAGCAGAATAAACAAGTAAATCAGGTATAACCTTTGTCTTTAGTTCTTCTGCAGAAACATCTTTTCCTTCTTGGACGTCGTGAATATAATCCGCTAACCTTCCCATTAACTTACCCATGTGAGCATAAGTATGTTCTATCTTCCTAAATCCAGAGAAGTCACCTGCAACAAATCTATCATCATAAGTGGATTGAAGTCTTTGAAACTCTTCTACTGTAAGATGCGGACTTTCTTGTAATATTTCTTTAAATCCCATATTTGAGATAATTTAATTTGATTAATAAAGATTTATATTCCAAATAACCATTTTAATAAGGTCTTCACTTTAAAGTCCTTATTTATAAATTACTTCCAATCCATTTTCTTACTTGAGATTCAGGCTGAGCTCCTAAGAATTCTGCAACTACTTCTCCATCCTTAAACATTTTAACACTTGGAATACTTGAAATTTCATATTTTTGAGAATTTTTAGGATTTTCGTCAACATTTAACTTAGCTAAAATAAATTTGCCATTATACTCTTCAGAAAGATTCTCTAAGATAGGTCCTAAAAGTCTGCATGGTCCACACCATACAGCCCAAAAATCAACAACAACAGGTGTTTTTTTAGAAGCTTCTATAACCTGCTTATGAAAATCAGAATCATTCACATCAATTTCGTGTTTTCCTGTCATAATTTTGAAAAACAATTAATGTTTATAAACTTAATGAAAGAAATTTCTTTTGTTTAGTTAGTATTAGTTTGCTTTAAAAAAGTTATTATCTCTTTTATTTTAAGTTTTATATTATGCTCTTTACCTTCCCTATCGCAATTCTCTACTAAACTTATTTCTCCCCCAAAATTGTCTTTAATAAGTCCTTTATTTTTAATAATTGAAAAGTTTTTGAATTCACATAAACTATCAGTGCACAAAGCCACATCATCTAAAATAATATCAATTTTATTTTTTAAAGGATCTGGAAGACTTGAAGCATTTCCTGCATTTTGATAAAAGCTTGCTTTACAATCAGTGTTTGAAGTACAGCTAAACATAGTCTGCATTCCTTGCTCTTCAGAGTAAACACAAACACTAGCAACATGAACACTAAAAAAATTATAAAACAAAAATCCCCCTATGAGAATTATTGCAATTATTACAATAAATATAATTCCTAAAACTTTTAACACCCCTCCAGACATAATTAAATCAGAAAAAAGATAATTATAAACCTTCTCTTCTACTTTCTAGCAAAACTCTCTGCAACTAAAATAGGAAATAAAATTGTAGCATCTCCATAAACTTTAATACTTTCCACATTCCCACGCAATTTACCCCATGAAACAGCCTCATCTGGTGTTGCTCCTGCATCACTACCGTCAAATTCCTGAGCTGTGTTAATATAAACAGCGTAATCAGCCCCATTTCTATAAAGGTGAGCATTTAATATGGAATGTTTAACAACTCCACTTCCAAGAATTATAACTCCACTTTTTTCCAAACCAGCAGTTGAATCATTCAGCCTTTTACAATCTTCAACACTATCAAGCATAAAATCCTCTCTTCCAGTTTTATATTTAAAAAAATAAATCATATCTCCCAAACTTCCATCTGTTATAGCAGGGCAATAGACTGGAATTTTATTTTTCCAGGCCCAGTAATAAATACTCCCATTATTATCTATTTTTTCTCCAAGTTTCCAGATCAATTCGCTTGGAGTTGTAATCTTACCTGTTTTCTTCTGTTCCTGATAAACTTCTTCAAGAATTGGCATTACCCATTCTTCAAATGCTAAATATCTGGAATTAGGAACAAAAATATTTCCAATTCTATTAACTGCTTTATCCCTAAGCTCTTTTCCACTAGCCTTAAAATCTCCAAGAACAAAATCTCCAAGGCATTTGATAAAATCCTCTTCAATCCCACCTGCAGTTGTTACAACAACATTCACCTGTTTTTTTTCAACCAAAAATCTAAACACCTCTCTTAATCCAGAACTGACCATATTTGATGTATATCCTAAAAATATAGTAGCATTTTCAGCCCTCATTTTGTTAACAATCTCTATAGCTTTAGAAAGCTGAGTTGCCTGAAAACCAGTAGTTGAAAAACTTTTGACAATTTCATTATAATTTACACCTTTATTAAAATCATAACCTTTAATTGAAACTCCTGCTATCTCAATCCCTTTTTTAAGAATATTTTCACGAGCAATAGAGTTATTATCAATGTTTTCCATATTAAAATTAATAGAATAGTAAATAAAATAGATTAACAAATAGGAATAGCTAATGCTTCCATGAGTTTTGTTAATCTGCAGGTATTCATAAAAAAGACTAAGAAAATACGTTTAAAAACTTTACTGAATTATAATTACCATGAAAAAGAGGAAAGAAGAATTTTACATATACTTATTTCGTCATGGACAGACGTATTATAATAAAAGGGGTATTTTCACCGGATGGAAAGATTCAAATTTAACACCATTAGGAATAAGACAGGCAAAGAAAATATCAGGTAAACTAAAAAATAAAAAGATAGATGTTGCTTTTCAAACCCGTTTAGGAAGAAGCCAAGATACTCTAAAAATAGTCTTAAAATTCCATCCAGAGTGTAAAAAAATCCTTGTAGATAATAGAATGATTGAAAGAAATTATGGTAAATTAAATGGAACTTCACATGAAGTATTTATAAAAAATATAGGAAAAAGAGCTTTAGATTTGAGAATAGAAGGAGATGCTATTGATAACTTAGATCCTAAATTAAGGAAGCAAGTTGAAAGATTTTTAGGAGAAAAAGAATATCAGATAATCCACAGAGGTTATAATATTCCACCTCCCGGAGGAGAATCATTTGCAATGGTGGAAAAAAGAGTGAAAAGTTTCATTAAATATTTGAAAAGTTTCATTAAAAAAAATCGCGTTAATGTAGCTATATCAGCTCACGGAAATTCTATAAGATTATTTATGAAAATCATGGAAAATCTGAATATTAATGAAACAGAAAAATTAACAATTCCTTATGATAAAGTTTTCATGTATAAAGTTAGTGTGTAATTATATAAGTAAATTGAAAAAAGATAATATAAAATAAATAAAACATTAAATTGAACAATTGTAAATTAGGGAAAGATATTGTATATTAAATAAAAATAAGAGGTTAAATGAGCATCTTAATTAGAAAACATCATGGAGAAACAGGCTTAAGTGGAATTGGAAAACTTGGAATAATTGGTTTTGTAAGTGCAATGGCAAGTGCCCTTGTAACAACTATCTGGGCAGTTTATCTTAATGGATTTTTAGGCAATAGTGCTTATGTTGGTTTAATTTCCACATTTTTATCACTTATTGCAGTAGCTTCATATTTTATATTCATACCAATAATTGAAAAGTCAAGTAAATCCAAATTATATATTTCTTCTCTGGCTATTTTTGGTATCTCATATATTTTATTTTCAATAACAAAAAATTTCTATTTATTTCTTTTAATAGCTATAATAACAAACATCGTTTATGCTGTAAGAATAACTAGCTTTGGTTTAATGGTAAAAGATAAATCTCCAAAAAATATTCTTTCAAGAAACGAAGGATTAATGTACACATTTGGAAATCTTGCATGGGTCATAGGCCCATTAATCGCAGGTTATATTGTTTCTAGTTCAGGAACTAGCACTCTATTCATAATATCTTCCATATTTGTATTTTTAGCTCTTGGAATAGTAATACTCACTAAAACAAAGGATGATGAAAAATTAAAGAAAGCAGATTCGAATATTTTTATTAATGTAAAAGAATTCTTTAAAGATAAACATAGAGTAATTGCATATATAATTGGTTCAGGGCCAAGTTTCTGGTGGTCTTTAATTTACCTATTTATTCCTTTGTATATAATAAATAACAACCTACCAGAATTATGGATAGGGTATTTTTTATTTGCAATACCTCTTCCCCTAATGACTCTGGAATATAAATTTTCAAGATTGGCAGAAAAAAAAGGTTTTAAATTATTTTTTAAATTAGGTTTCTTATTGGCAGCAGTTGCTTCACTTATATGTTTCTTTATTTCAAGCCCTTACATAGTTCTAAGTATATTGGTTCTTGCAAGTATTGGTCTTGCAATGTTAGAACCAACAACAGAAACATACTTCTTTAAAGCAACTAATAAAAAAACTGAGGAAAGATTTTACGGACCATTCAATACAAGAATAGAAATAGGGGGATTGTTAGGAAAATTTATACCTTCTTTATTGATTTTAATTCTTCCTTTTAACTCAGTATTTTTAATTTTTGGAATAGCAATGCTTGTTTTCTTCTTGGTAAGTTTTAAAGCAAAATAAATTTAAGATTTAATTTCTTTATCACTTAATATCTTAGTTGTAATGTAAATTCCCAAAACACAGATTAAAGTTATTAAAATTGTACTGACAAGTTGTCCCTGAATTGGACTTGACCCTGTAATTTTACCGACATATAGAGTAATAAGATCCTTCCATACCAAAGCAATCAAAAATGAGAATGCAGCAACAATAGCAGTACTTACTGATTTTCTAATCTCAATTCTAAACTCACTTATAGAAGATCTTGCCTTCTGAGCTGCAAGCTGGGCTGAAAGTCTTGCTTTCTCTTTTGAAAGTTCTAAAATCTGCTTATCTTTCTTTTCAATCTGTTTTTCTTCTGCCATTTTATAAATTACTTTATTCTTGAGAGTAATAAAAGTAGTAATGTTCCTATTACTATTGAAATAACTTGACTTATAATAAAATTTTCAGGAAACAGAAATTTATCCATTAAATTCCATACTCCTCTCCAAAATCCTACAATAGCAATTGAAGCTATTAAAATTAATACAACATCCTTAGCTTTTGTCCTCCTAAACATTTCTTCCATCATTTTAATTCACCTTCTTATTATTATGATAAATATAAATCTTCCTTTTTTTTAACTCATCAAAAAATAGCTCAGATGGAACAATGACTTCAGGAGCATAAACTCCCTTCTCAGTTATATTTTTATTCTTCAGCATTTGAGAAATAATAGATATAGGCATTCCAGTTCCGACATCACTGCCAACTCCTGGCCAGTCTTTTAAAGAGTGTATCAAACAGTCAAAGTTATGTTTAACCTTTTTGCCATTTTTCACCCCTTCCATTCTAACCCATATATCTTCAATTTCCTCATAGCCTTTAACAGGTTTTACCAATCTAAGAATTTTATGTGTTGCCTCCAATGGAGATACTTTCACATTATTAAAATCAAGTGTTTTCTCCTGTGAATCAAAACCAAGATCAAGGAAAGTTTTTATTACATTATAAGAATGTGGTGGAAAACCAGCCATATAATCTACATTTTTCAGACCTTTAGATTTATAGTATTTGGCAAAACTATAAACCTCTGAATGAACAATGCAATAAACAGTCTGTTTGCCAATTTCAGGAAATGTAAAAGTTCCCATGCACCTAAATCTGTCAGACTTTTTAAATTTCCCATTACTGAGTATTACTGGTGACTCTGTAAATTCCTGAAATATACTCTGTATAGAATAAGGAACAACAAACTTTTTGAAATTAGAATCCCAAGCAAATCCCAAATTTATAGTTTCTATTTTGTCAAAATATTTAATACCATGCCCTACTAAAACATTAGCAATTCCGGGCGTAGCCCCACAACCAGATATAGCGGTTATACCTGCTTTTTTAAAACTTTTATCCAGTGCAAACTGTTTAATTGTCATATACTGCAATCCTCCAAGATCAGTGTAGCTTTTCTTGGTTTTAAGACATGCTTTCATAATATCTAGATTAAAACTCAGCTCTGCACAGTTTACAACAACATCACAATGAGAAAAGTTAATTGCTTTTACAATTTCATTAAACTCCCTCAAATCAACTTTGTAAAAATCAACTTTTTTCTTAAATCTTTTGTTATTTAAAATCTCAGAGACTCTTGGTTTATCTCTTCCACATATTAAAACACTATATCCTGATTCTAATAAGTCTCGTGAGCATATTCTTCCCTCTTTTCCAGTTCCTCCAAATACAATAAAATCAAATTTCATTTTACCTCTCTTAATAATCAAAATACAAAAGAGAATTAATGTTTTAAATGTTATCAAAAAGGAATTATTATACTCAAAACTAATCACTAACAACTTCAATGTTTTTTATTCTTGAAAAGTGTTTTTTATTATTAGTTAATATTTTACTGCAGTTATTCTTAATCATAATAGAAGCAATTAAACAATCATTCTGATCTACCATTAAACCTTTTTTAATAAGCGAAGTCATTAACTGAGCAGAAATTTTACCACATCCTTGATCAAAAGCAAGTACATGCAATGAATTAAAAAAGTTACTCACATTTGTTCTCTCTTCTTCATTTAATTTTCCTTGAATAAAAACACCAAATATAACTTCAAATGCGTTAATTTCAGTTGTGATTATTTCATTATTATATCTTTTCAGCAATTGTACAGCTTTCTCTTTTCCCTTTAAAAAGTCTATTATTATATCTGAATCAAGGCATATCATTAGTTACTCCTTAATAGCTCTTTAGTTGATCTTTTTCTTAAATTTTCTATATTGTTTTTAATTTCAGAAATATCTTTATCTGACAATTTCTTTAAAGATCCTGCAAATTCCATGATATCTCCTTTATTTATTAGTTCCCTTCTAATAAGCTGTGAAAAACTTTCATTTTTTCTTTTCCTAGCTAGTAAAATTTTATATGCATCTTCCATTATACTTATTGTTTTTGTTGTCATACACATATGTGTACACATACACATATTTAAACTTTTCTATTTTCAAAATATATTTATACTCATAAAAATATCTTAATATATGTATAATATGAGTTTTTATGATCAGCTTCAAGGTTTCAAAACTGACCTATGTGGAAATAGCCATGTAGATATTAGGAAACTCTCTGATGAAGCTCATTCAAGATACACTCTTCCAGCAGAGATAAAAATACTGCCATGTAAACAAAATGAACACGGAGAATGGATACCTTCTAAATTAGAAACAAGTGTTGATTCTTTATAGAAAATGCTCCCGAAATCCCCAATCATGACAGATTAGTGGACTAATTGTTTAATATCTTATTATCTTAGAAGCTTTGGACTTATAAAGATCTCCCTTGTTTAATATAGACATTCAAATTAACTAGAAATAAAACCATAAATTTTCTAAAAACCTTTATAAATCGTTTAGGGATGTTAAAGGTATGTCAAAATCATATGAAGATGATCCAATAAAAGATAGAGCGAGAGAAGCTATATATAAATATGCTGACCAACATCTTCCAAAAAACAGAGAAAATTCTAGTGCGGTTTATCTATCGTCAGATAATAACAAAGAATCTTTAATTCTAGACAGATTAGGCATTCCTAGAAGCCATAGAATAATCTTAGAATCAGACAAAAATAAAGTTGCAAAAGTAAGATCTAAAAATCCAGAAATAGGAGTCTTACCTATATCTACTGAAGAATTTTTTTCAAGAGAAGCTCAAAATTACCCACCTTTTTGGTATTGTGGATTAGACTATGAATGTACACTAAATGAAAACGTTCTATCCGACATCAAAAATATTGCAAAAAATGGAAATATTATTGATGGAGGTGTAATTTATACTAATATTGTTGGTACACATGAGCAACTAAATAAAAAATCTAAATACGCCGAATATTTTTTCAAATGGGTTCCAAGCACAAAAAGAGTGACTGAAGTTTTTGGATCAAAACTGGATGTTGGAAAAGAAATTGAAAGTTTTGCAAGAGAGAGTCTTGATAATCTTGTAGGGGAAATCCCAAAAAACTATGTTTTTGACGCAGCAGATTTAGATAAATTTTTATGTTTAATGGAACAAAAGTTAATTAAGTTTTTACCAGAGGATAAATTGCAATTATTAAGAAGCTATGCAATAATTCAAGCTGTCCAACATCACCTAATACAAGAACCTGATCCGCCTTATATTTTTAATAATATAGTCGTTCCCGGAGCAGATAAGGTTATAAGAAGAATTTTAATGAATAATGAAAAAAGAGTTAATGAACTAAAAATAAATGATTTAGAAGAATATGTAAGTAGGTATGGTATTCTAGCTCCAATTACTGGACAAAAAGTTTCAACACTATTAGAATTAATAGAGGATGATAGGAATTTAAATGGTAAGACCATTAGAAAAGAAGGATTACAAATAGAGAAACATGCGATAAAATATTTCAGAAAAAGCGGCATGGGTTTTTTCCCTTATATAATTAGAGAATTAGAAACTGAAGGGTATGTAATAACAGATAGAAAATCATTTTCTTATACAAGCTCAAGAAACACTCAAATGATGCTTGATGTAATGAATGTAAGAAGAATAAATCCACGACTAAAGCTAGTATTAGAAGATATGTTAAATGAAGATTTATTTGTTTTTTATACTGAAAAAAAAGCATATTTAGGAAAACCATGGCAAGGATTAGAATCCTCAAGTTTAGATTATATTGTAAAAAGATTATCTAAAGAATCTAGAGATTATGTAGAATCTATAAGAAAAGAAGTTGGGTTTTTAGCAAATTTAGATGAAACAATTCAAGCAAATATTCACCATCAAAGAATTTGGCTTGGAAGTGGATTTCTTCAGCCGATAACTTTAAACATAGCTAGAAAATGTATTTTAGAAGGTCTGACAGATGAAGAAATATCACAAAGATATCAAATTAGAAATTGGAGAAGAATTGCTGCTTTAAGAGCTAATTTAACAAGAGGGAGAATTAATAGGAATAATAGTGTGGAAAAAGAAAATAAGCCATTAGAAAATATAGTAGAAGAAAAAAAAGAAGAGAATAACTTACCAAGAAATCTTATTCCGCGTAACTTGTATAGGAATTTACCGGATGAATGTCAGATTAGAATAGGTTATTTTATCAGGGAAATATTAGATCAGTTAAGTCCAAGAAAAAATATCAGTATTAGAAAAGCGTTTTACGAAAGCGACCTTAGAAGACTAATAGAACCATCAGTTGAACCTATAAGATTTTATGCCTTCTTTGATGATATTTCTCTAGAAATAGCTAAGAATAAAAAGATAACATCAGATCAGTTAAATGAAGCATATAGAGCTGTCATTCGAGAAGATTTAGTGAAAACTACACCTATATCATATAAATCTGATGTAAAGGAGAGGGAAATAAAAGTTGTTTCAGATAATATAAAATTAGAAGTAAGAGAATTGATTTTACAAGGAATACCAAAAGAAGAAATTTGGGAGGCATATAAAAATTATTTCACTTCAAGAAAACAATTTGGTGCTGTAATTGCTTGGGCATCTCCCAATCTTTCAAAAAAGATTAATAATAAATAATTTTCAAATCCCCAAAATTAGTCAAAAAGGTTAGATGCTCCCGCCGGGATTTGAACCCGGGTCTGAGCCGTTCTCCGAATTCTCTAGGCAAAAAACCAAAGTTTTTTGCATCGAATCAGAGTTGCAGTTCGATTAGAGAATCGTGCTGTATACTTTCAACAAGATAACAGACACTGCTCGAGAGGGCCCAATCCTTGACCACTAGACTACAGGAGCTTTCTATTATAAACAATTAAAAGAATACTATAAAAATCTTACTTATTTGCATTTTAGATCCCTGGAAGTTAACACCAGAAGAATTAATTATAGATGCTCAAAATATAAAAGATGAAAAGCAAAGATTGGTAAGACTAAGAGAAGTTAATAAAATAATTAAACTTTCTTAGTCTTCTTTCTTTTAATTAAAAGATAAAATATTACTATAAAAATACATATAACTAAAACAACTATACTAATTATATGTAAATTTTTATTAATAATATCTATATTATTTCCAAACAAATAACCCATTAAAATTAAAATTACAGACCATATTCCTGCACCAATAGCTGTATAAAATGCAAATTTAGCTATATTCATCTTTGCAAATCCAGCAGGTAAACTAATAAGCTGTCTTATTACAGGTATAAGCCTTCCAACAAATGTAGTAATGTCTCCATGTTTCTCAAAATACTTGTCTGCTTTGTCTAATTTATCTTTATTAATGAGAACAACTCTTCCGTATTTTACAACTAAATGCTCAATTAATCTTCTGCCTAAATACAAAGCTAAAAAATAATTAATAAAAGCTCCTAATAAACTGCCTGACAAAGAAGCAATGAGAACTAACCAAAATGACATTTCACCCTGAGAAACTAAAACTCCTGCAGGAATTAAAACAACTTCTGAAGGAAAGGGAATAAAACTACTTTCAATTGTCATTAAGAGAAATATACCTAAATATCCTAAGCTACCAATAGAACTAACTAAAAAACCAACAACTGAATTAAATATTTCAGATAACATTATTTCTCCTTGTTCTTTTTAGAATTACTTTTAATTGGAATAAACACTCTTTTCTTAACATAATACTTAAACAAAAACATAATTTAAATAACTATAGCCCCGCCAGAATTACCTGATTAATATTGTCTGCAAATGGTTGTCAAAAATCCCTAATTTTTTAGCACTTCGAATCCTAAAAAAGATATAGCCCTGCCAGGATTCGAACCTGGGTCCCAGCCTCCAGAGGGCCGGATCCTTGACCACTAGACTACAGGGCTATAATATAAGCTATAAAAAAGAACTATATATAAAGATTTTTAAAGATAATTTCCATTTAAAATACTAGTAAAGAGGTTAAAATGATAAGCTGGTTAGTAATAGCAATTTTAGTGATATTAATATTTTTACTTATAAAGGCACGTTATGTAAAACATAAGATGATATGGGTTATTATAATAGTAGTCGCAGGGCTGTTATATGCAGGGTATATGTTTAGCATATCCAAAGCAGATATTGACTGGAACTCTCCTCAGGGAGTTGAAACAGCAGTTAAGCTATATCTTTCCTGGTTTGTAAATGCATTTCAGAATGCAAAATCTCTTACAGGACAGGCAGTTAATCAGGACTGGAATGGTAACATTTCAGATCAAACACCCAATGGAGTAAATAAAACCCAAGAAGCAATTCAGAAAAAGTTCCATAAATAAACTCCGAAAGCTGAAAATGAAAACAATCCTTATAATAGCTGTATTTTTGTTAATGAATTTCTTTTTTATTATCTCAAATAACAATATACATTTAACAAGCATGGAAAATATATCTCAAATTTTTTCAATCTACATAAACTGGTTGCAGGAAATTGGGAAAAGCATAGTTGAAGTTACAGGAAATGTTATAAAATTAGAATGGGTTCCTCAGACAAATATCAATTCTTCCTAATCTATAGTTTTAAGCAATACAATGTTTTAAATATAATTTCTTAAATTAATTTATATGTCTCTGTAGCTCAGTTTTGGTTAGAGCGCCACATTGGTAATGTGGAGGTCCCGAGTTCAACTCTCGGCAGAGGCTTATCTTTATAAACTATCTAAGGTAATTTAAGTTATGGTTAAAAAAAGTGAAAGTAATATAATTAAATTAGAATCAGAGGAAAATTTAAAAGATAACTACAATAAACTTAAAAAAAAATATTCTCTTCCAGAATTCAAAGTGTTGAATGAAGAATTTGACATAGGAAAGATAGATTTCAACCATGACACAGTTTTAAGAGATGTAAGAAAAGGAATAATAGCTAAATGTTTTTCAATACTAAGCTTTATAGAACTTTTAATAAATCCTACAAGTGGATCAATGTTTTATATGTATCTTGTTAGAGGTTTAGATGCTGCAGATAAAGAAAAACTAAAAGAATTATTTGATAAGTTAGGAAGTATAGAAATAGATTCTTTCAAGTTAGATGTAAAATACTCAGAAGCTGAAGAGGCTAAATTCATAAAAGCAAAAACAGCAGAATGGGATAAAGAAATTAAACCAATTTTACTAAATATTGTGGATAGATTAAGCATTAACTGGAAAAAAATATCCATTAAAAAAGAAAAAAGCTACTTCGGGTAATTAATCCTTAAACAGCTCTTCTATATTCATCTCTAACAAAGAAACAGGCATTTTAATTTTAAAATTTTTTAATATTTGAGGATGTACTTCACCAAAATATCCGACAGTCTTGTTGTTAATTTTTATTTCTGCAGTTCTGCCATCAATAAAATAAGGCTCATAATTGCTAGTTTTAAGAACTTCAGTTTTAACATTTAACATTCTTCCAATATAATCTAGAATTTGTTTTAATTTTGTAAAATTACCTGGTATTAAAGCAATTGATAAATTAGTTTTTTCTTCAACACCAGAATTGCCGGAAAAAATAGTGCCTATTTGAAAAATTTCCTGTGGATATTCAACATCAACATTTTCGCTTAAAATTCTTAGAATATAATGGCTAAGATCTTTTCTTAATAGTGAATATTCAGTCTTAGAATTTTCAACTTCAACATATTTTTCATTATTTTTATTAGAATAAACTTTATTTATCTGAAATTCCTTTGTTGTAATATGAAAGCTTGAAGTTTCAAGTAAACCAAGCCCAATAAGTATATTTCTTATTTTACTTTTAATTATTTCTTCCTGTGAAATTTCTCCAATAGTTGATATTTCAGGTATTGTAGGAATTAAATTATCATATCCATATGCAATAGCAATATCTTCTATTAAGTCAACTTCATGCATAATATCTATTCTATATGGGGGAATTAAAACCTCTTTTCCATTAAACTCAAGTCCCATCTTACCAAGAAGATTTCCAATTTCCTTGCTGTTTAATTTTAATCCAAGAAGCTTGTTTGCATTTTCAAAATTAAGTTTAATTTTTTCTAAACTTAAATCAGGAATATTTTCTTTCTTTCCATTGCTCTGAACACACTCCATACTATATACTTTTCCACCAATATCAGCTAAAGCATAAACAATAATATTCACCACCTTCTTTAACAAGTCATAATCAACTCCGGTTGCTTCGATAAATACATCTCTAGTATTACTGTCTATTTTACCAACTTCATGTGAATTAATTATAGGAGGCATACTCATTATTACTTTCTTAGAATCAATAAAAACAGGAAATCTTTCCCATTTTTCAGTTAAATAACCGTACTCCTTGCCAGTAGAATGTTGTGATAAAATCTGTCTGCCATTAAGCTCTCTTGGAAATTCCAGTGGTCTGAACTTAATATCTTCTGGCTTCATTCCTTTTAATGTAACAGGAAAACTAATTTTCTCCAAAGGATAAAGACCAATTCCTCCTTTTTTTCTCTTTCTCAGCAAACTTGCTCCTAATTTTTCCTGTATATCAATAATTTCTTTTATTTTTTCATCATCAAATTTAAGTCCTTTAACAATACAAGAGATACCATAAGGATACTCTTTTGGTAAAGATTTATCAATAACAAGTTTATATCCTGATTTAAAAGAATTTATTTTTAATAACCCTTTACTCTTTCCAGAAAAACTCCTTAAAGCTCTTAAAATACCGTGTTCTGAAAGCATATCAGGTCTGTTTGGAGCAACCTCTACTTCAATTACCTCTTTCTCCTTGTCAAACCTTTCAACAGCAGTGCTCATCATACTAAGAATATGGTCAATCTCACTATCAGATTTATTTCCAATTATTTTCTTTATTTCACTTTTCCTGATACTCACAACAGTCATTTTATTTTAATACCTCTAAATTTAAGCCAACATCAAAAAAATTTAACTGCCCTTTTAATGGCTGAAAAGTTAACCTAACAGGATTATTTAAAACAAACCCGTAATTACCCCATGATGAATCTGCTAAATGAAGATTTCTATCTTTATCATGTTCTAAATCATTTTTGTATAACTTAACATCTATTAAATTAGCTTTACCAACAATTCCACCTAACGGAAGATCAGTTAAATTAAACTTTTTCATAGCATTAAAGTCCGGATTTTTAGAAGCATGAATTAAAAATTCTCCCCTAAAATGAGTATTCCAATTCCTTAATTCAATTTTCTTTCTGCCTTGAATTATTAGTTCTGCATACGGCTGTTTCAAAGACAATGCTTTGTAATTTGTTACTTCTTTTGTGTTTATTTTTTCCATAATTTCATCTCCCTTGAAATCTTAATGTCATTGCCATACAATAACCTAAGATCCTTAATTTCATAATAATCCATTAGTATTCTGTCAAAACCAGGACCCCATGCTAAAACAGGTATCCACTCACCAAGCAGTGGAATTGTTACCTCTGGTCTAAATATACCAGCACCGCCAAGTTCTATCCATTCCTTTCTTTCAGAATGCCATGCATCAATTTCAACACTAGGTTCTGTATATGGAAAATAATGAGGTCTAAATCTTACTTTTGGAAATCCCATTTTAGCAAAAAATTCCTTCAAATATCCAAGTAACTGCTGAAAATTAGCGTCCTTATCTATAACAATACAATCAGTCTGATTAAATTCAAATCCATGCTTCCAGTCAACTGTTTCATTTCTAAAACATTTTCCTATTGAGAAAAACTTTCCTCTTCTCTGTTCTTTAGGCAATTTACTCAGTTCAGAAAGTGTTCTTGCAGACAAACAAGTAGTATGTGTTCTCAATACTAATTTCATAGCCTCTTCTTCATTCCACTTTCCACCCCATCCTTTACTTCCTAAAACTCCTGATTCATGTGTTTTTTTAATAGCCATTACAGCTTGTTTATACTTAGCCAAATCTCCTTTTTTATTAATAAAAAAAGTATCATGTAAATCTCTAACAGGATGATCTTGAGCTGTAAACAAAGCATCAAAATTCCAAAAACTTTCCTGTAACAATGTACCTTTCATTTCTTTAAATCCCATCTCACTCCAGACTCTTCTGCCATAATCAATGGACTGATTTACAAAATGTTCCTTGCCACCATAAATTTTAGGAACACCAGACTCAACATCATATCTTCTAAATTTCTTCCCTTCCCATGTCCCTGTTTTTAACATTTCATTAGTAAGCTGTTCAATCAGATTAGAATCTTCTTTTATACCATACTTAAGAATTTTTTCCCCAAGATCTGAAATTTCAAATGTAACAATTTGTTTGTCATTTACCTCAATAATTTCTTTTCTTTCTTTTAAGGTATTAAGTGCAAATTTGTCCTCTGCTTTTAATTCATCAAATGCTATAGGCAGTTTATCTAAAAAAGTTTCTTCTAAACTTTTAGCTTCAATTTCTTTTTTACTGGCTGTTAAAATAATGCTTCCGTTTTTTATATCAATTAAAGCTCTTTTTTTTAAAGCTCCAAGAGCTGCCTTAAACTCCAATTCATCCAAGCCAGATTTCTTAGATCCTTCAATTAACTGGATATTCTGTTTTTCCAAAGCTTTCAATAATCTCTTCTCAGGAAGCCCTTTGTCAAAATATATTTTCCCATTTTTTCCAAGAGAAATAACCTTTTTTTTAATTACATTAAGAATTATTATTTTCTTAATATTCAAAAATTCTAAAGCTCTTAAAGCACTTACTCTCTCCATACCACTCTTATCAATAATTTTCTCAAAATTATCTTCATTTCCTTTCAAAAAGGGAAGGATTTTTCTTTCAAGAGGAGATAAAGAATGAACTAATTGGTCTAAATTATTAGTTTCTTTAGGATTTTTATCATCTTTATCTTTCATTATGTATAAAGAAGATTTCTATTAATAAAGATTTGGTTTGGAAACCTTTCCAAAAGGTTTATATTAATAAAGATTTGGTTTGGAAAATTTAATAATAACTATCTTAAACTATAACTTCATTAGTCTCGGATAAAACATTTCTCTTTACAAGCATCCAATCTAATTTAATAAGATTCTTGACAAATTCATTATCCATATTTAATTTATAATAATCTGATTTACCTACTTTTCTAGTTATTACCACAAATCCAGACTTAATAAA
>Ga0208245_1001009_pt1 | contig 18781 bp, 12 predicted proteins | sample RifOxyC1_FD_184035 | JGI IMG/M metagenome (GOLD analysis project Ga0208245, IMG submission 184035) | Soil microbial communities from Rifle, Colorado - Rifle Oxygen_injection C1 (SPAdes) | ecosystem: Environmental > Terrestrial > Deep subsurface > Rock core/Sediment | place: Rifle, Colorado... | reverse complement strand
CGCCCCTCCACGAGGTCCTCAAGAAGCCTCGCATAGGCCGTGAGCTTCGCGGAATTGAGTCGCTTCGAATAATAAGCTGAATAGGATCCGTCGAGAGTGCGCACCCGAAGGTCGGAACGATTCAAATGAAGCACTTGGAGCAGCATCCTCATCCTTGCGTCATCGTCTTTCGCGGACGTGAAATGCAGGAAATCGAGGTTATTCAGCCGCGCGGTGGCGGGGTGAAGACCGGCAAAGGCATTCCGTCGCACATCAAGCAGGGTCGTGATCCTCCCGAACCCGCCGGGCCAACGGCTCATCACAAGATCATTGATGCGATCGAGCCCTACTCTCCGAATGAGCAGATCACTGGCGGTATTATCGCTGTGGATGAGCATCTCCCTCATGAGGATCTCGACTGAAACGCGGCTTCCGGGAGGCAGGTGATTCATCAGCCCGGCTCCGTCGACGTAATCAGAGGATTCCAAATTCAAGGTTTCGGAGAGCGACAGCTTTCCCTGTTCGACTTGCCGCAGAACCTCAATGGCGACCGGGAGTTTTACGCCAGACGCAACGTACCAATATTCCTTCGCGCGAAAAGAGAACTCCTCGCCGTTACTGAGATCCTTGATGTAGAGGCCGAGCCGGCCCGGATCAGCCGCTTCGATTTTGAGCATGCGATGACCGAGGCGTTTCGTCCAAGCCGGGGTTCCCGCCCGGGCTCGCTTGGCGAAGCACGGCGCGGCGATAAGAATCAGAAGCATCAGCGTGAGAGAAACCTTGGTCTGAACCAATGAACCACCTTGACCCAGAGAAACGTGAGCCCCATTAAAAGCGCCGTCAGGACTAATGCGCGCTGATATGAAACGTTGTGCCAGTAACCCAGAAGATACCGATACACGCCAAAGATCACAATGACATGAAATACGAAGGATTGGAGCGAATTCTTGCCAATCGCCGTGATCGGCGCGAACAGCGTCGAAAGCCGCGCGCCTCCTGCGATGGCAGCCGACAATATCACGAAAGAACCGCCGAGCGTGAATAGGGCGAACCGGAGTTCGGGCGGGTGTTTCCCGACATTTTTGGCGATCGCGATCAACTCAGCATTCACATCAGGACCAGCGCTCAGCAAAAAGAGTGAGAAGAGAGAAATCCCGATCGTGAGCAAGCCCCCCGCCAGCCAGAGGCGCGCGGGGCCGCGATAACAGCGGGCGGTAATATCTCCGATAACCAGTCCGAGCAGAACGAGCGGACCTCGGGAGAGCTGGCCCCAGGAATAGTGCTTTTCGTCTTCAACGAAAATTGCCTTCAGGGCCTCGAGGCCCCAAAAATCGAATGAATGATAGAGAATATAGGCGAGCAAGCCCATTGCGACGATGGCGAGATATCTGAGTCCGTTCGTAACCCTTGCCCACACAGGAAGCGCAAACGGGAGCCACAGAAGAGCCACGGCATAAAAGCCGAGGATCTCGACGTAAACGGGAAATGCCCTGTAAAGCAGCGCATCCACGATCTCCGACCGCGGGTACTGATGGATCATCTCGACGACCGTCAGGGCTTTATACCAGAAAAATACGAGAGCGCCGCGAACCAGCAGACGCTTTCGCTTCTCGGGCCAAGCCGGCGTTCCGACATGCGGGAGATAGACGGCCCGCAAAGACATCCCGAAGACCATGATGAACAGCGTGGACGAAAACTTCGTGATGAGATGAATCGGGACCAATCCCCAGGACGGCATCTGTTCGAAAGTGAGGAGTCCCTTGATCCCATGGCTCAAGATCATCAATGCGATGGCAATTCCACGCGCGAAGTCGATTGCTTCAATTCGGCCTGTTTTCACCGTGCCAACGGGAATTGCAATGCTCGAACCGGGAGGTCGCGTGCGCGCCACTCCGCGCCAGGTACGAGCCAGGTACGCGCCGGGATGGCGAGCGTGGTCCGGAATTTGTAGCCGTTCGTCCCGATGCGGCCACTCCTGCTTGCTGTCGCGCTCATGTTCCTGGTTTCTGACGCATTTGGCTGGGAAAACTTCCCCGAGTATCAGAGCTTGAGCGAAGTCGAGCAGGAGTCCTTCGAGGGCCCTTCGACGCTGTACTCGCAATATTTCTCAGACCTGCTCGCCTATAACACTCCGCCGTCCTGGGAGTACGACTGGCTTTCAAGAGACAAAGCACTCGAGGTGAATTTCGGCAGCCTGAGCACGACTCGCTTCATGCTCGCGAACCGGCTGAAGATCCATGAGGCGATCTCGGATCGCTTCGAAGTGCGGTTCACCTATTTTGATGAATCGAACCTCGAACGGCAAAGTACCCATCACATCATCGAACTCATATTCCTGCCATGGAAACGCCTGGGTTTTGTATTTTATGGTGAGCCGGCTTTTCGTAAACCGAACGACGACACCGGGGTCGCTCTCATGCTCCGGCCGAACGATCGTCACGAAATCCGTATCTTCAACACCTTCGTCGATGTTACGCGTTTGAAGTACCCGGACAATCCCGACACTTTTCTGGAACCTGATCTTCCTTATGCTCGCGGAATCGTCGGAAGAACATGGACCGACGCAAACTTCCTGGAATACGCGGCCCGCTACGAAACGCCGACGCGCTGGCGCTTTTTCAATGAAAATTACGACTACTTCTACTGGAAATGGTTTGCCTCATTTTACGGACGGCGGCGGCTTTCGGATGTTCACGCGGCGGCGTTTCGAATCCAGTTCGACAGAAAGCACGAATCCCGTGACCCGACAGGCCCCGTAACGGCACCCGTCGGGAACTGGTACACGAACCGTCTTTCGACCTCGGCCGAATGGACCACCCGCTCTCTCACCATGGGACTCGCATTCGCCGGACGGATCTGGAACACGGATCGGGGTATCGGGTTCTACCGGGACTGGCTTCCGTACCTCCGCTTCGCAGTTCAAGATACCTGGACATTCACTTACATTTTGGCGCTGCACCAGGAATCAGGCGACGAACAGATCGGCATCCGGCCGCAATTCAACCGTGCCTTCGAGCACCGCCTGAACATCAGCTACGGGTTTTTACTGAAAGACAAAGGCCGGATCGTCCTGCTCGGCTCGGCCGATCTCGACCGTTTCGGTTCCAATAAATCCTGGGGCGGCGGCAGCGGGCACCTTCAGCTCTTCTTCTGAAGCACAAATCAGCGCATTACGAGGGTCTGATGGTTTTTTCGAAAACATCCTGAAGATCATCCGTACGCGTCGCGACGATCAGAAAGTTAAAGCTGAACATGGTCGGCCACCTGCGGGAGAGGAAAAGATGAACGGCCTCGATCGCCCTGAGGATGAACCCCTTGCCAACGAGGTCGGAAATGGGCGGAGTGAAGCCGACCTTTTTTTCGACCCGGAACCCGTACTGCTCCAGCATTTTGGTCAGCGTGCGAATGGTGAAAAGGCGCGTGTGGGTGCGATCCAGAATGCCGCGTTTTCCATAATTGAACTGGCCGAGCAACAGCGAAATCCGGATCGGCAGATAAGCGATATTCGCGGTGCTGATATAGAGTTTGGAGTGGGGCTTCAGAATTTTGAAGGTCTCTTCGAGAAAAGCCTCGGGCCGGTTCATGTGCTCGACCACGTCGAGCGCCACGCAATAATCAAAGCGCTCACGCCCCAGGGCTTCAGAGAACGGCGAATTCAGATCCATGCTCATCGCGGTCGCCGTTCCGGCGAGATCGGGCTGCATGATATCGACCGCGCAATGAGAACGGGCTTTTTCGGCGAAGCGGCTGCTCATGATCCCGCGGTTCGCGCCTAACTCCACCCCGTCCATATCGGAGCCGATTTGGGCGTGAGTCAGAACGTACTGATGAAGCGAATGCGGGCTCTTCTTGAATTGGTAGTTGTCGTTCTCGAAAAGCGCGAAATCAAAACCACGATGATAATAAAGCCCCATCTGGACCAGGCGGCTTTTGATAACCGCCTTGATGCAATCCCAGGCGTATTTAACGCCGTTCACGTGGCACACTTCATCGCCGTAATAAGTCGGAATCGAGACTTCCCGGATGTTCCAGCCGGTCGCGACCGCCTGGATAATGATTTCGGTGTCGAAGTGAAAATCGCCCGAGTTGTAAATAAACGGGATCTTGCGGAGCGCGCTCGTCCGGTATGCCCGAAAACCGGTGTGAAACTCCGAGAGGTTGGTATTCAGGAATTTGTTTTCGATGAAGGTGAGAACCTGGTTTCCGACCCACTTGTAAAGCGGCATCCCGCCTTTCAACGCGGAAGTCTTGTTCATCATTCGTGACGCGAAGACCGCGTCCGCACCGTCCGCAAAGCCGGCAATGACCCGGGGGAGATACTCGGGTGCGTATTGGCCGTCACCATGAAGCAGAATAACGATGTCGTAAGCTTTTTCGAGTGAGTAGAGGTACCCAAGTTTCTGGTTACCGCCATACCCCCGGTTGAACGGAGTCCGATAAGCCTGAATGTTCGTCGCCGGGTATTTCAACTTAACTTTTTGGGCGACTTCGTAAGTCCGGTCCTGCGAACTGTCGTCGATCACGAAAATCTCGGCAAACCGGTCCCGAATTTCAGCTGGAATTCGGTCAAAAACCGCTTCGAGCTTTTTTTCCGCGTTGTAGGCGACGATAAAGACCGCGACTTTTTGGGAGCTTAGGACTTCCTGAGCGCGATGCCTCTCTGCCTCTGAAATTTCTATTTTTGCGAGTTCCTGTATTCGACTGCTCACCTTTGTTTTTTGCCATTAAGTGCCTTGGATTACAACCGTTTAAGCTTGGAAAATCCGCTCTTGTGACGTACTCATCCGAATATCGCATGAAAGCTGAAAAAGACGCCCGACTCTTTCTACTCCTGGGCATTCTCGGGATCTTCATCAGATACCTGATGCCGCTAGCAGGGCACAACTTCGACCTCGAGACCGTGTTCAAAATTGCCCGACTTCCCCTGGGGTCCAATTATTACCAGGACGTGCCGATCTGGGCGAACTGGGGCCCGATCTGCTATTGGTTCTTTCAACTTTTTTACCGGCTGCCGGGGGGCGATTCGATCAACGGGTTTCATTATTACGCGACCGGGCTCATGACATTGGCCGATTGGACAACCGCGTGGGTGCTTTGGCGGATATTCGGGCTCAGGATCGCGATGATCTTTTTTCTGCTCAGTCCAGCGGCCATGGTGATCTCCGGCTTTCACTGCAACTGCGAACCCTTGCTGCTGGCCCTGGCCGCCTTGGGCTACTGGTTCTATGTCAAATCGAACAAGGACGCCCGGAGTGATGCGCCTTTCCCGACCTCGACTCTCGTTCTGACCGGAGCCTCACTCGCGGTAAAACACGTTTTCGCCTTCCTGCCGATTTGGATGATTCTTCGCCCTATGACCTGGCGTGAGCGTTTCAGGATCCTCTTCATTTGTTTCGGGGTATGGGTCCTGTTTCTCAGCCCGTACCTGCTTTCCGATCCCGGCGCGGTCATCCGGAACATCTTTCTCTATTCATCAAACAGCGGGGGATCGGCGATTCCAAAGCTGATCGCTTGGTCGGCCACGCAAATCGGTTTCACCGATGCAGCCCTGACATTAAGGCCGATCTGGTTTCCGCTTTTTCTGTTCATGCTTCTCGGCGTCGGCTGGCTTTTGCGAAACCGTCCCTGGAAAACGGCCTTTCTCTTTTATCCGATTTCACTCGTATCCACCTCGAGTGCGATCGCGCTTCAATACATCGCGCCGGCCTGCTTTTCGCTTGCCGCACTTCCGCGTCCCAGATGGGTACTCAGATACCTGATTATCCCGTTCCACGTCTTTTGCTTCTGGTATTATCTCGGACACTGGTCCGAACTCGGTCTCTGGGGCATTGGAAGTTGGCTCCTCGATCATTTCGATCGAACCCTCCAGCTCTACTGGAGTCCCGGCGTCAACCTCCTTCAACTGACACTCCTTGTGATTCTAACCCAGCAATTGCGGGTGATGAGGAATTCTCATGTTTCAAAACTTTCGTGAACGATCCCGCGCTGAACAGCTTCTGATCGTCACGATCGGCTTCGTCTTTTTATTCTGCCTTCTCACTTTGAACATTCCCGCCATCAGTGGTGATGAGGCCGTCTACACATTTATTTTGGAAGAAGGGAAACGCTTGCTTTCGGGCGGAGGAGCAAGCCTGAATCCGCTCATCGGTTACACCGGGCCCCTGGATTTTTGGGCCATGGGCTCGGTTTACGGAATTCTGGTTTCTCCGAATCTGCTGTCACCCCAGCCCTGGATGGTGAGAATCATACCGTTCTCGATATTCTGGATCGGGGCGTTTGTCCTTTTCCGGGAAGTCCGGATTCTTCGCGGTAATGAGCGGCCCGATCGGCAGACCTTCCCACTCTGGTTCCTGCTTTTGGCGGCCTCCTGCCCCATGGTCCTGATCTGGAGTCATGTCGGCTTTCCTCATCCGTTGCTGCTGGGGCTTTTCGCCTATTTTCTCGCGGAATCGTTTCGAATCGCGAGAACCGGCGAAGTCCGCTGGATCCGGCTCGCGCTTCTCGCCGGCTTCTCGACCGAGGCGCACACAACGGCGTTTCTGGGGCACCTCATTGTCTTTCTTCCGGTAATCACCCTTCTCGGCAAGGCCGCCCGGAGGAACCCGGGAAAAGCCGCGCTCGCCATCACGATTTATCTCGTGCTCGCTTTTCCCGTGCTCAAGAATTTCCCGCCACCGGCTTCCGCGCACGGCGAGCAGGCCCGAAGCCTCGGAGATGAACTCATCGCGTTTTTCAGCATCATGGCCGGACACCAGCCTTTCAGGTTCCTGCTTCATGTCGAACCTGTTCCGAGGATCGCCGTTCTGGGATTTCTTATATTTCTGCTGATCGTTTTTTTCCGGTATGCCGTCAGACTTTTCAGTAAGGCCCGATCTTTCGCCCAGCCGTCTTGTCTCTGGATTTGGCGCAGAGCTTTTCTCGCTCATCTGATCGGCACGTTCTTTCTGTTGGTGATGAGCTATCGGGGCCGAAGCCTGACCTTCATCGGCCATGAACGTTACTTTCTCCCGCTCGTCCCCGGCTGGACCCTTTTCTGGGCCGATGCGCTCTGGAGCTTCCTGCCGAAACGAAGGGGCTGGATCTGCTCGGCGGTGATCGCGTATTTCTTTCTCCAATTCTCGATCCCGATTCTGAAATACGGCACCGAGCACGACCCCTCGATGTTGGCCGCGCGCTGGCTCGAAAAGGAATGTCCCCGTGAACGTTGCGTTGCCTCCACTCTGGATTTCTGGAGTTACTGGCCTTTGCGCTATTACCTTCGCGGTTCATTTGGAGAAGTCGATCTGAATCTGCAAACTCCGACCTGGAAGCCGATCGAAGAATTCGCCCGAAACGGCCGTGAACTCGGCGGCTGCTGGCTGGCGGGAACCGAGCAGGATTACGCGCAAATCAGAAGCCGCATTCCCGGCCAAAAGAGGGCAGAACTTTTTATCCCGCTTCAAGATGCCGCGTCCGGCGGCTACGCCTGCTTCGCGGGAATCGAGGCGCTGTATTGGCCCTGAGCTGAAGCTTCAGCGACACTTCGTACGGTAGCGTAAAACCCGCATCGGCTCCGCGCCGGCCCCCCCGCGCGTCGACTTCGAATAAAACCAGCCCTCGTCTTGGGGCGCTCCCAATTTCGCATCAAACCGCGCCCGGCAATCCGAATCGGCCGCCCCGAACCAGATCTCCGGGTAAACCAAAATGGCGGCGAGATCGCTTCTCTCGTCCAGGTATCGGCAGAAGTCATTCCATTCCACCTCATTGAAGCAACGCTGATCCGCCCACGCGTGAAACCAGGACGAATAGGGCGGCCGTCGATACAGGTCGCATTGACTTTCCGCAAGCCTCGCCTGATATATTCCGTAAACCTTCTTCTCATGCCAGTTACCGAAACACTGGCCCGTGGTTGACTTGGGGTAATTGGGACACTGTTCGAGGGTGCAAACCCCGTTTCCGCCGGCCACGCAAAATGGCAGATCCAGGACCGTCGTTCCGGGTTCCTGCCGGATATTTTTCAGGAGATGCTCCGTCGAAGCGTGAAGCGGGGGAAGCATGTTGACGGGAAGGAGCAGCCAGCTGATTTCAACCAGTGAGAACGCGGCGAAAATCAGGACCAGCGCCTGACGGGAGCGGCGGGCCGCGAAATCACGAAACCAGGCCGTGATTTCCGGCCAGGCAAGAACGATCAAAATGGCCGTGAGCTGCGGCAGGAACTGCCCCCATCGGCTAGTGACCCGGAAGAACTTCATGAACGGAACGGTTGCCTGGATCATCTCCTGCAGGAAATAGGGACCGCCGACGCCAAAATATGCGATCGCGATTGCGATGAGACTGAGAAACGGAACAACAGCCACGACGCCCGGGCCACCCCTTTTTTTCCTCAGGAGATAAACCCCGATGAGCGCGGGAATCCAAAAAAGCCATCCGATGGTAACCACGCTTTCGGGCTTGTCGACCGGCGGAAGCGCGAATGGCAGCGACAAGCCGATCAGCGCCAGGCCGGACTGAACCAGGTGATAAGCTGAATCGAGCCAAAGTGGCCGAACAACATAGCCAAGGTGAGCAAACCATCCGAGTCCCTGCCAAACATCTCCGAGCTTCTTCATTTCGGAAACGAGGGGAATAAACCAGCGGAATTCGATGACCGCCCATATCACGCAAAGCGAAAGCGGCAAAATCGCGCCGCGAAAACGTCCCTCGATCGCGGGGCGCTGGTCGCGACGGAGCATCAGAAAAAAAACCGCGAGCAGGCAGAGCCGCAGGATGATCCACTCCAAAACCATCGGACCCCAGAAATACCCGGGCGAACCGAGAACTCCGAAAAGACAAAAGCCCCTCCAGAGCTCGAGGTTCCAGGACCAGCGTTTCTCGCGGATGAAGCGATGCCATATCCACGCATCGAGAAACAGGCTCCAGTACACCCAATGCTGCGAAAGATATTCGATGTGATACCAGATTTTGAAATGGCGGGGGATGTGAAGGACAACGACGGCGGCAGCAAGTCCCCAGGCGGCAACTGAACCAAGACCCATCCGGCGCAAAATCGCCCCAACGACAAGATAGGAGCCAAGCAGGGAGCAGGCGAAGTAAACCCAGAGGAAGGGGAATTCGCGATTCCACATCCAAACATACGCCCCTAGCCAATCACGCTCGATGGACCAGGAAAAAAAGGCAATCGGACTTCCGAACGGCGCCATGAAGAGATCCGAGACGAACGTCGGAGCTGAAAATTTGAGCAGATTTTCAGCCATGGCCCGGCGGCTCAGCTCGGAGCAAAAATCCTCGACGTAGCCGATTCCACCGACTGGCTTCACCAGGTACCAATACGCAAGGACCGCGACCAGCCCCAACCAGAACGCAAAATACGATCGTTTACGCGCGGGTGCCATGCGACCAAAGTAGATGAATTCGGGCTTTTTGGGTAGAAATTCTGGCATTGAACGACTAATTTGATCACAGATGGAAAAGAAAACGATTTCAATCTGCATCCCGGTTTTTAATGAAGCCCGGAACCTCCCCGCCGCCGTTCAGGCAATCGACGAACTTTTCAAATCAGAGCTCCGCGACTACTCGCCTGAAATCATTGTCACCGACAACGCGTCGACTGACGACACCTGGAAAGTCGCGGAAGATCTCGCCGGGACCCGGCCATACCTGAAGGCTTTCCGGTTTTCCCGCAACTTCGGATACCAGAACTCGATTTTTGCCGGCCTGAGCATCGCGAAGGGCGATGCCGTGATTGAACTCGACGCCGATCTCGAGGACCCGCCGGCGGTCATCCCGGAATTCGTCAGAAAATGGAATGAAGGCTATGACGTCGCGTACGGCATTCGCCGCAAGCGATATGCCCCGTGGGCGCTGAAAATTCTTTTCTCCGGATTTTACAAGCTGTTGAACAGGATTTCTGATTTCAGAATTCCCGAGAACTCGGGTGATTTCCGATTACTCGACAGGAAGGTTGTCGAGGTTCTGAAGCGCCTTCCTGAACGGAACCTTTATCTCAGGGGTCTCGTTTCCTTTCTCGGTTTCAAACAGATCGCCGTTGTCTATGATCGGCAGCCTCGGATTTCGGGAAAAAGCAAATTCAGAATTCTGCATTACTTCGTTCTCGCGATTGATGCGCTGACGGCTTTTTCGAAAACCCCGCTTCGGCTGATCGGCGTTCTCGGACTTCTCCTGTTCCTGCTCGCGTCGGCACTCGGCAGCTACTATCTGGTCGGATATCTGATCAACGGAACCCCTCTTCCGGGCTTCACCACCCTGGTCGTTCTGATGTTATTTCTTCACAGCGTGACCTTCATTTTTCTTGGCGTGCTTGGAGAGTATCTCAGTCGAATTTTTGATGATTCGAAGGCACGCCCGCGCGTCGTGGTTGCGGAAGCGATCAATTCCAAGGAATTCCCGAGCACACTCTGAAAACCGGCCGTACCCCCGGCGCCGCGCTCAAGCTTGCCGCAGGGATCTCCGTAACCACTCAATAATCCCGGGGATCGGTCTACGTGAAACCGGCAAAAAGAAGCCGGAACTTCGCTCAAAAACACGATCAATATTTTCGCCCCCAGGCGTCGGTAACGCGCCGATTCTCAGAAGGTGGGTTTTACCGAAGGCTTCAAAAACCGCCTTCGCAACCTCCGCAAGCCGAACCGCCTCCCCTGAGTTCAAATCGGTTTCGGAGGTCTGCCAGGCACGCGCGAGAATATGATCGAGCGCCACCGCGATATCGTCGACGTGATGATATTCCCGAAGCTGAGTGCCGGCGCTCATTTTGAATTCCGTATCCTTCTCGATGGCCGTGGCCATCTGACCCAAAAACATGTGCCGCTGGATCACGCCGCCATAGAGCGTATGCAACCGGATATGAAGAAACCTGCCATTATTCAACGGCTCGGCAGCAAGACTGCTGATAGCGCGCCCCAGCTCCAACTTTGACTTGAGATACGGATTCGAGGAGCAGGCTTCGGGAAACCGCTCAAGAATCGTCCCGAGCGTCAGATATCGCGTCCCCGGCCGCGACCGGGTCCTCTCGATGATCTCAAGCGGGAATTCCAGATTCGCTTTTCGAATCTCGGCTTCCGGCAGCTTTGGATCCGTAAGCCCACCGGCGAATACGATGTCACACGGACGATCCGGAATTGACTCGGCCGTTTTCGCGCGGTCCCACGGGATCATCAACATCGCACCGCCTCGTTCCGTGCTCTGACGGACAAACGCAGAACCCAGTCGGCCAGACGAGCCAAAGACGACGCGCATTCTTCCGGAGTGCTGTTCTGTTGATAAGGGCCGAGAGCTCAAGTAATGTCCTCCGCATGCTGGGCGGGCAAAATGGAAATCTAAAGCGGCCACACGGAAAAAGCACGGCGATTTTCTGGCTGCTTTGCCTTATTCCGTTTTTCGGCGCGACCTGGGTATGGCTTTCCGCGCTGTCTTTCGTTCCCGTCCCCTGGCCGGATGATTCGGCGTTCTATTTCGTCGCGAAAGAGCTTTTTCAATGGCCACCGCGATGGGTCATGCTCCCCCAGGCCCCTTTTGAGCCGACTTACAGGATTTTCAATTTCAACACGATGCCCCTTTATCCCATCCTGATCGGAATCGGACGGGAACTGGGTATCGACGGGAGCTTCGGCATCAAATTCTGGCCCCTCGTATTCTGGGCTGCGACGGGCTCGATTTACGTTGCGGCACTCCTCCGCGCCGGAATGCCGATTCTCGGCGCGCTCGCGATGGCGCTCGTCTTCGCCCTGGACCCGATTCATCGCTGGGGCTCGGTCCTCGTAAGACCGGAGTCTCTGGTGGCATTCTGCGGGACCGCGATCGTGCTCGGATTGACCTTCGGCTTTCCCGAACGTCTGCGCGCGCGCGGGCTATGGGACCCAATCGCCGCACTCCTGGCTATCGCGGCCTATTCGCATTTCAATGCCATTCACCTGCTTTTCCCGGTTGTTCTCGCGCTGGCGCTCGAGCCGAGAACCCTGATCCGAATCGCCAGCCGAACCCTGCTCTACCTGTCTCCCTGGCTCCTGGTGGTCGCGGCTCGTTTCAATCTTTTCGTTCATCAGATGAAAACCCAATGGACCCGCCTCGCGATTCACAACGACTGGCTCGACAGCTTCAGCAAAGCCGTTTCGAGCCTGATTTCGTCGTACGGAAGCCCGGAGAGCTGGCCTGGTGTCATGACCGCCACCTCGATCATGCTGTGGATCGCGATCATCGCCGCTCTGGCCTGGAGCGTCGTCGTGGGACTCGGGTTCACGATGCTGGCGTATGGCCGTTTGTTTGGCTGGCTCAAGAAAACGCCCTCGCTCGGGGGATGGTCCCGGTTGACCCCGGCGGCCGCCTGGGTTCTCGGCGCCGTTTGGCTCTGGGACAGTAAGCCCGAAGTCTGGTTTATCTATTACATTCACATCGCGACCTGGTGCTTTGTCGGAATCGCCGGGCTTGCACTCTGGAATCATAAACAGCACCTTGGATCAAGAGTGGCCCTGGCCTTCCTCGCGACCCTGACCATCGCCTCGACGGGGATTTTCGCTTACGTCGATTTTTCGCAGGCCATCCGGCTCGGAAACACGAAAACCTGGAACTGGACGACTTACCGCGATTACGTGGACTGCGTGGATCAGCGCCTGAGTGCTCTGGAACGGGACCTTCGCGCGAAAGGGATCAAGAGACCGGATGAGAAGTTCAGCGCCTGGTTCCCGACTTTCCCGGACATCACCGTCCAACTCTCGTTGCGACATCCGGATTGGGATCTGACCCGGACAAATGATTTCTGGGAACGCGCACATCTCGCGGTGGCCCATGGACACGCGGTCGACGCGGTCGTCGTGACTGAAATGCTTCACGCCATCGAGCGCGAGCTCTCTGCGCCCGCCTCACAATATCCGGAAATCATCTCCGTCTGGATGACCTGGCGCGAATACTTCCTGAATCGCCTCTGGAACGAACCCGGATGGAAACCCAACCGCTACATCTGCCAACGGGGCCGCTGGCAGGCGTTTTTGTTCATGAACTGAGCATGAGAACGCCAAGGCTACTTACAGACCTGTAATTCGCGCTCAAACAGGATTTTCAGGCGTCCATCCGGATCCTGCCCCGTTACCGTGAAAAGACTTCTCCCGCTCTGGTGAATGGATTTCGGATTAAATGAAATCCAAACCCCGATGTTCCCATGGCGGGTGACGAGTTTTGCCCCCTCCCTGAGGTAACGATTCAGACCGAACCGAACCGGCCAAACCGGCAAAGCCGCGTTCACGGTTTTTTCGCTCGGATAAACTCCACGCCTGTTCCGAAAACCTTTGATCCATGTCTCTGGCTTCGAAATGCACTTTGGAACCGGGACCAGATGCAGGCCATCGCGACCAATGTGACCCGAATCTTCAGAAAGAACGGCTGAATTCCATTCGGCCAGAAATTTCCCGTCCCAGGAGAGCTCTTTGGCAAGTTTGGCCGCTTCGTTCAGAAGGGTTTTCAGAAGATCGTTCGAAATAAGGGCCGGCGGATCTGTCTTGCCCGGGGGTGCCGTGCAGGACGCCGGAATGCCGCGGTTCGGATCAAGTGGGCTCGCGACGCAGGCGAAGCTGGTTCCAACGTTCATTTTCGCAATATCGGAATCGATCAATTCCTCCGAAAGATTAATTTTCAAAATAGCCTGAATAATTCCCTTGGCGCTTCCGTTGGAGTCCAGAATGGGAGAACCGGAATTTCCATGCACGATCTCGCAGTCACTCAAAAGCGCGAGCGGAGTAAACGGATCGACGAAAGACGGCAGCGCGATTGTGGCATAGACGGCCTTGCACTCGGTTTTTCGAATAAAACCTTCGGGAATGTTATTGCCGGTATACGGATCGACCTTCGTGATCCAATAGCTTTTCAGGTCTTCGAATCCGCCATGATCGAGCGGAATCGAAGGCCGCGCTACGGGATTCTTCAGTTTGAGGAACGCATAATCCTGATGAAGCACATGCTCCTCGATCGGCGAAGCCGTAAGAACTCTCGCGCAATCCTCACGAGAGGCGGCGTAAGGCCCCTTTTCCGGGAAAAAAGCCCAGATCCGGGCGGAACAATCCGAATCAGCCGGTTTGAGATCATCCGGAATGCAATGACTGTTCGTCGCGAGGAGGTCATCACTGATCAGGAAGGCCGTACACATGCCCACGCTTGCCGGTGTTGTCACCGAGATCATCGCGACGGAAGGTGAGCAATCCGTATTGGATTGGCTGCAGTAAACTTTGGTTTGCTGCGCAAGCTGCTGAGCTTCCGTCAGGTTGGCGACAGGAATGCTGTTATCGATCGAGGGATCAGGTTCATTCTTACCGCAGGCCGCAAATGTCCCCGCAATGATGAAACCAAACGCAAATAGGAAGAACTTAAACGGAACCATAATATTGCATTGCGTTGTACCTCAAGGGAGGCCACCCTGCAAAGGTTTAAAATCGCTTAAATATCATCTATTTGCTTGCGAATCAGCTTCTATTCCAGACCAGACTTCGCCATTCACCAAGAGCACGCACCTGGGGCTTGCGTCCGCCAAGGAGCGAACCGTAGCGCGCTGAGACCGGGGAAACATCTGCCTCTATCAAGCCGGAAAGAATAAGAACACCTGCGGAATCAAGTCGAGAAACCAGCGCTTCCGCGAATTCCAGCAAAACAGGTTTGAGAATATTGGCAATCACGACTGGATAGTGGCCCTGAGCCGCCGAGAGGTCTTTCGAGAAAACAACCCGATCTTCGACTCCATTGAGCTTCGCGTTGTCCAAAGCGTTGTCAATCGCGAGTGGATCGATTTCAACACCATCGACCCGAGCGCCGAGAATGGCCGCCGCAATCGAAAGAATTCCCGAACCGCTGCCAAAATCGAGAACGCGAGGACTCCGCTGCTTCTCGAGAACCCGCGGCCAGGATTCCGCGAGTGCCTCCAAACAGAGCTGCGTCGTCTCGTGGGTACCGGTCCCAAAACCCGCCCCGGGATTGATGCGAAGAATTCTGGTCTCCGCGCCATCGGACCTTTCCAGCCATGGCGGAACGATTTTCCAGAATGGCGGGACGTCAATCCCGGAAGGAGAACTCAGGAACGAGGCTTTCCATTGCGCATCCCAGTCTTCCGGAAGCTGCTCTTCAATCGGGCCGATCTCAAGATTCGTTTCAGCCCTGAGCTGCCCCGAAGCTTCCTCAGCATGCGTTTGGCTATCGAAATAGAGTTCGGCCAGTGCTTCGGTTTGACCCTCCACCCAGTCGCGCTCGCGCGGCGCTTCACCGGCGTCCACGGTCCATGACTCCGTTTCCAAGCCTTTTTCGGCCGCTTCTTCGCTGAGCAACGTGCCCTCATGAACTCCGAGCAAACCCAAACCCGAAAAACGATTCCACAAGGCTTCGAAAAAATCGTCGCGTGACAACTGCTGACTGCCCAGTATCACCCGCCGAGGAATACGGATACGCACACGAAAGGTCGACGATGCCATGTTACCCCTTGGACGGTCTGCTCAGGCCGGCGGCTGCGAATGATCGCCCGATCCGTTGTCGTTTCGGTTATCCGATTCGTTTTTAACCTTCTCATTTGCAGGTGCAGGAGTGTTCGGCAGAACCGCTGGCCTTTCTAGGGCCGGTTCGACCGGTCCGCCTGGCGTCACGATTGGCGCCGGCCTGACTTGAACTTCACCCTCGGGGGCGCTCCCGCGCGGTTCGAATCTGGGCTGAGGTCCTCTGCCGCCGCGATCACCGCGCCGGCCGAATTTCCCCGATCCACCACCACCGCCGCCGCTGCTCCCTCCCCGGCCACGGCGTCCGCGACGTCCACGACCGCCGCGATCCGGGCGATCGCCCCGATCACTGCGGCCCATGCCAGAACCCGCATTCGGGCCGCGCCCTCCCAGGTTCGTCGAATCACTCGCCGTCCTGAACCGGGCTAAAGCGGCGTCTTGCGCAGCTTGAGCGCGAAGAAAGGCCAAGCGGTCTTCCTCGTCAAAATCGTGACCCTCATGACGTCTTGAACTGCCGCCTTCCTGAGTGACACCGGCCTGAGTAACACCGGGCTGTCCAGGTTCCGAGGCGGTCGCGGTCGAAACTGCTGGCGAAACGGACGTCCCGCCGACCTCTGCCGTGCTTCCCTCGGGGGGAGGGGACAGAATCGGCACTGCCGAAGGAGGCAGCTCTCCCGCTGGAGCAAGTGGCTCTGTTCTCGGCACGACGAGAGGCCGTACCTGAACTCTCGGCTGTTCTTCGTCGCCACGATCACGTCCCCGGTCACGTCCACGATCACGCCCGCGTTCCCTGTCACGATTGCGATCCCGGTCTCGCCCGCGCTCCCGGTCTCTGCCGCGCAAATCACGACCGCGCTCGTCTTCCTGCTCACGCCCGCGTTCCGCGCGCGTTTTTTTATCACCCACCACTTCGAACTGCTCCGGGTGGTAATCCACCACTGCCTGCAGATAAATCTGTTTTCGATGGCGCCGCTCGAGGTGATCCAATGTTTCACGCTCATCAATGGCGAGAATATCGATAACATCCGGATGCGCTTGCACCAGAATCTTACTGATGTCCTTCTCCACGCCCTCACGCTCGATCTCGCGCATGACTTCATAAGCAACGGTCTGCTTGCTCTTGATGAATCCCTTGCCCTCGCATGACGTACAAGACTCGCAGAGAGTGCGGACCATCGTGTCGCGAGTTCTTTTGCGGGTCATTTCGACCAGGCCGAGTTCAGAGATCTTCAAAATCGTGGGCCGCGCGCGGTCGCGTTTCAGCGCTTCATCCAGTGCACGGTAGACCCGCTGCTTGTTTTCTTCCTTTTCCATGTCAATCAGATCGAGAATGATGATGCCGCCGCAATTACGCAGCCGGAGCTGATACGCGATCTCCTGAACGGCCTCGAGATTGGTTTTGAGGATCGTGTCCTCAAGGTTCTTTTTCCCGACAAATCGGCCCGTATTCACGTCAATCGCCACCAGGGCTTCGGCCTGATCGACCACGATATAACCGCCGGATTTCAACCAGACCTTTCGTTCCAACGCGCGCGAAAGTTCGGTCGAAATATTGTAGGCATCAAAAACCGGGATATCGCCGTGATAAAGCTCAACCTTCTGTCTCAGCGATGGCATGAAATGCGCGACGAAACGCTGGATCTCATTGTAGTGATATCGCGAATCAACAATGATTTTATCAATGTCCTCGGTCACCCAGTCACGGATGGCGCGAAGCACGGGATTGAGATCCTCGTAAACCAATGCTGGCGCGGTCACGGTGACGGCCTTTTCGCGAATTTCGTTCCAGAGGCGGGTCAAGTACTCGATGTCCTGTTTAATACGCCTCTCGGACTGCTGGCGTCCGCTTGCCGTCCTGACGATGAATCCCAGATTGCGCGGCCGATAGCGTTCGACGTACTCGCGGAGCTTCCTTCGCTCATCATCGCGCTCGATTCTGCGTGACACGCCGACATGATCAATGGTCGGCATGCAAACGAGATGTCTGCCGGGAAGGCTGATGTGACAGGTCAGTCGCGCACCTTTTGTCGCGATCGGATCTTTAGCCACTTGCACGATGACTTCCTGACCTTCTTTGAGCAGATCCTGGATATTGGCCTGTCCTCGAACCGAACGGGCAGGCTTGGGCTTGATCCGTCGATCCCTTGATCGCTGAGCCCGGAACTCGACCCGGTTGACCGGGGTCACATTCGGGCGATTTTCGGTGCCGCCCTCGGGCGCATTGGCTTCCGGCCTGTCGGTCTGAGCCGGAGCAATCTCGCCGGCGCCAACCATGGCGGCGCGATCGGAATCAAGGTTGCCTTGATCGGAGACCTGTTCTTGATAGCTCTCCGGATAGCTCTCGGGTGAACCCGTTTGCGCGGGTTTATCCTCGCCACCCCGGTCACGCCTCCGAAACCGTCCGCCGCGACGGCCTCGCCGCGATCTTCGCGGCCGGTGCTGCCCACCGCGCTCTTGCATGGCGGGATCGCCTTCGGAAACCTGTCCCGCGGGACCGGACTCGGCGCTTGCCTCTTGAGAAGCATTGCTTTCGACCGGCCCGGAATCCCGGGTCGGAGCTGCCTGTTCAGGAGCAACCGTCCCTGCGGGATCACTGCTGCCCTTGTCCTCGGGATCACCCATTCTCACCGGATCGCCGGAATCCTCTTCGTCATCCTCGTCAACGTCTCCGTCGTCAACGTCTCCGTCGTCAACGTCTCCGTCGTCCTCGTCTTCTTCGTCTTCCGATTCGTCGAGTTCGCTGTCGTGCCCTGAATCGTCGTGATCGTCATCTTCTTCCGATTCGGAAAGGTCCTCGCCTTCATCCAAATCCCGACGTGAATCCTCTTCCGGCGTGCCTTCAACTGAATCTGCCGCAACGGATACTCCGTCTGTCGCGTCTGAAACACGCGAGGCTTCGCCCGTCTCACTGGTCGCGAGAGGAGTCGGCAGCTCTCCCGGAACCGGAACCTGACCCGTTACGTTGACGCCACCAGCGCCGGAAGCGCTTTGATCGCGGCTTCCGCCGGCATCGGAAATTTGCGCAAGCGCATTCTGATCCGCCGAAGAACCCTCTTCCTCTTCCCAGATTTCGGAATGAACGAAAACATCATCCACGTACAGAAACGCTGCTTTTTCGAGTCCAATATCGACGAATGCGGCCTGCATCCCCGGCAGGACGCGTGTCACGCGCCCCTTGTAGATGTTACCCACGATTCCTTTGCCCGACGCACGTTCGATGACAAGATCCTGGATCTCGCCGCTTTCCATCAAGGCGATCCGTGTCTCGGGTAGCGATGCGTTGATGATGAGTTCAGTAGCCATAATGTCTCCCTATCGCGCGGCCACCCGAAGGCGGCCCGCGTTTA
>Ga0208245_1001004_pt1 | contig 18863 bp, 19 predicted proteins | sample RifOxyC1_FD_184035 | JGI IMG/M metagenome (GOLD analysis project Ga0208245, IMG submission 184035) | Soil microbial communities from Rifle, Colorado - Rifle Oxygen_injection C1 (SPAdes) | ecosystem: Environmental > Terrestrial > Deep subsurface > Rock core/Sediment | place: Rifle, Colorado... | reverse complement strand
TTAAATTAAGCTTAAGGTGGTATAATAAGGTTAATATATGGCAACATCTGAGCTAGATAAACTAAAAACCGAATTTTTGGAGTATGTGGAGATAGAAAAGGGTCGCAGTGTGAAAACTGTTGAAAACTATGATCATTATCTGTCTCGGTTCTTTAAATATGGTGATTTAAAGAAGGCTGGTGATATTACTGAACGTGTTATTCGAGATTTCCGATTGTGGCTCAACCGACAAAGAGGGGCTCTTTCGGATGAATCGATGAAAAAAACTACCCAGAACTACTACTTAATCGCTCTTCGGTCATTCCTCAAATTTTTAGCTAAAAGAGGGGTAAAATCATTGGCGCCAGAGAAAATAGAGTTAGCTAAGACAGGTGAGAGGCACTTAGACCTCTTAACAGACAGTGAATTGGTGAAACTCCTTGATTCTCCTAGTGGTGATGATGAAAAAAGCTTGCGCGATAAGGCTATTTTAGAGCTTTTGTTCTCCACTGGTCTACGGGTGTCTGAATTATGTTCTTTAAATAGAGATCATTTTCAAAGTGGACGAGACGAGTTTTCGGTTCGTGGTAAAGGCAGTAAGGTCCGTTTGGTGTTTATTTCTGATATGGCTAAAAAGGTCGTGAAAGCCTATTTGGATAAGCGAGGAGATATAGAAGAAGCTTTGTTTGTAAGTATTTCGCGTCATAAAATAAAATCCCCCACTCGCCTCACTAGTCGTAGCATGGAACGGATTGTTCGGCATTATGCCACTGTGGCTGGTATTCCTAGTAAAGTTACACCCCATGTTATTCGTCACTCTTTTGCTACCGATTTATTACGTAATGGGGCAGATATTCGTTCAGTTCAAACTCTTTTAGGTCACGCTAATGTAGCCACAACTCAAATTTATACTCATGTGACCAATGAGCAGTTAAGATCTGTGCATAAACAATTTCATAATAAGAGAAAAGATTCCTAATTGTTTTTAGTTTGTGTTTCATTTTTTATCTAGACCACAGTCTAGATTTTTTTGTCTTTAATCATTCATAAGTAAAAGACCAGAAGGTTGTCAATTTTTGTCTTTAGGGTTATCCACAACATTTTATTTGTCCTTTAATCTGTCTTATACCATAATAAGAGACAGATACGATTAGGTCCCTGACAAAGTGGTGCTTGTCGCCAAAAAATGTAGTTTAATTAGTTGTTTTTAGTTTTTTGAGTTAGTTTTGTGCTTAGTTATTTATCATAATAATAATTTTTTAACTTCTCTTCCCACTACAATGTTTCTATTGGTTTTTTCTCCACACAACCAATCTGTTTCTGTTTCTAGTTCTGGTTTCGTTCCTTAAAAACATTTTTTGGTAGCGGTTCAAGCATCCCCCGCCCAACCGATAATGAGGCGGTCACAATACAAAAGCCCCATCCATAGGTATTCAAATCTTGAATTTCTATGGATGGGGCTTTATTTTGTTTATTTTTCGTGATGCCTAATTAATCTACACTATGCTTTTTTCTAATTTTCTTCAATTCCCCTTGCTCTACCTCATCTTTTCTAATTTTAGCCTTATCTGACAATGTTTTTAAACCTTTTTCATCTACTTCAGATAAAGAAATAGCCTGATTTTCAAGGTATTCTTTAGTGTTTTTATTGGGGTCGTCTAATATCTCCTCCAATAATATGTTTAATATATAGCCTATTTTGGGTCCGGGACTTAATTTTAAGTTTTGCATTAAGTCGGTGCCATTTATTTTAAGCATGGTGACAGCTGTGGGCGCGCGCATCGCCTCGTCTATCATAGCCTCATATTTTCGGAGTCTATAAGGGTTTTCTTTGGGGCGGCCCATACCAATTCGGTCACAAATACGCAGTTTCATTAGATCTTCTATGTGTTCTGGGCCGACGCTGGCTACAATTCTTCTAACTGCGGATAAGGTTATTTGCTCTATATCCATGAAAAACATGTGATAACGAACCAATTTTTCTACGGTGTCGATGATTTTTTTGGAATATTTTAAGTCTTGAAGGATTTTTTTAACCATTCTGGCTCCAATTACTTCGTGACCATAAAAAGTCCAGTTATTTTTTTCTGAACTCCAACGACGAGAAGCTGGCTTGCCTATATCATGAAACAAGGCGGCTAATCGAAGCTCTAGGGACATTTGGCGATCGGCTGCGTGTTGCAAACTCCTGATCAAATGTTCCCAAACATCATAGATATGAGCTCCATTTTGAGTAACACCGATAGCTTCTGTTAGTTCTGGTACGATATAGTCTAATAAATGGTTGTTTTTAAGCATTTCTAGGCCCATCATCGGGTTATTAGACAACAACATCTTATTAAATTCTTCTCTAATTCTCTCTTTAGCTATTTGATTTAAAGTGACAGCTTTATCCTCGATCCCTTTTTTCGTTTCGGGTTCTATATTAAAACCTAATTCAGTAGCCAGACGAACGGCGCGCATAATACGCAGAGCATCTTCTTCGAAGCGGTCTGCTGAAGTCCCGACAGTTCTAATGATTTTATCTTTAATATCTTTGGTGCCAGAAAAATTATCGATCAACTCCCCTGTTTGGGGATTGTAAGCTAAAGCATTGATAGTAAAGTCTCGTCTCTTTAGGTCTTCTTCGATTGTTTCCGCGAAGAAAACTTGTTCTGGGTGTCTGTGGTCTATATATTCACTTTCGCGCCTAAAAGGGGTAATTTCAATCGTTTTAAGGCTGGTATCTGTGACTTCTTCGTTAACAACTGTGACGGTGCCAAAATTGTTTTCATAAAAAGTTTTAGTAAAGGTTTGTTCGATATCTTCTGGCTTAGCATTGGTGGTTACATCCCAGTCTCGAGGGATGCGATTCATAAGTAAGTCTCTAACACAGCCACCTACAATATAGGCTGAAAAACCCTTATTTTGTAGGGATTGTGTTATACGTGAAACTTCTATGGGGACAGGTAATTCTATTTTCATGTTTAATTTAAAGTCTATTTTAGCTTAAATTTTGCTTTTTTGCCATATTTGTTGTATTTTGATGAGGCTTACTTAGTGATTCTTAGATTAGATAACTTTGCACCCGTGGTGAAATGGATATCACAACGGTCTTCGGAACCGTCGTTGGGGGTTCGAGTCCCTCCGGGTGCACAAATTGAGCGAAGTGAAATTTGGGCACCCGAGCAAGCCAACTACTTGGCTTGCGTGAGGGACTCGAAAAGGTTCTTCCATACCACCACACCTTAGCTAAGGTGTGGTGGTGGAAAACCTGTACAGTTCCTGTAAGGAAAGAGTCCCTCTTGGTATACAAAACAAAAAAACTGACCTAAGTCAGTTTTTTGTTTCCGTCTCTAATTTTGTTTATGACTATTATTTATGTGCGGGTAGGGAGACGCTTCGCTACCTCACTCCTCGGAAACCCACGGTTTTCCGACGGCTTCGCCTGCCTTCCTCCACGGGAAAACTAGAGTTTTCCCGACCCCTTTCCTGTTCGATTCTCCCTAGCATGTAACCCATAACTAAAACAAGCCTCCTTTTAAAGAGACTTGTTTTAGTTATGTGCGGGTAGGGAGAATCGAACTCCCGTCTGATCCTTGGCAAGGACCTATTCTACCACTAAACTATACCCGCAGATGGTAAACAGTATATATTATTTTTAGTTTGAGTAAATACTAAAGTTGCTAATTTATAACAAGTTTTTCTTTAAAATGTTCCACGTGACACATTCCCCTGTTTTTATGTCTAAGACAAGCCACTAAACTTCAATGGGCAGTCCATTAAAAATCGCTTAACTGGGCTAAAATTGGGGATAAAAGTGGATAAACTTGGGGACACTGTGCATAAGACAGGGTTAAAAGTCGTCCTTTCTATCCCCTTTTATTTCAATATATTTTAGTTCATAGGTCAAAATATGGCTTAAATAAAGGTTTTAATGACCATTTGACGACCTTTGGTGTCTTAAATTGTCTGTATTATAGAAATATGTTACATATGAAACACATTGTATATGTTCCACGTGAAATATTATATAATTCAACCATGTTTAAATCTCACCAAACTGGCCAATTAGGCGAGTCTTTAGCTCTAAAATTTCTTCAAAATAAAGGTTTTTCTTTGATTGAGAAGAATTATAGAAAACCCTGGGGTGAAATAGATATTATAGTCAAAAATGGGAGTGATTTAAGGTTTGTGGAAGTAAAGACGGTAACTACTGTTCAAAAAGTGTCACGTGGAACATTTGATGAGTATGAGCCGGAAGATAATATTCACCCAGCTAAACTTAAAAGACTAGGGCGAACCATAGAAACGTATTTATTGGACAAAGATATTTCAGATGATATTGATTGGCAATTAGACTCTATCGCTGTTTATTTGGATCAAGAGGGGAGAGAGATTAAAATAGAGTGGCTGGAGAATATTTATTAAGATTTTTTAGTAGATAAAACCAATATTACGTGTTAATATAATCCGGTATCTAATAATAACGGGCCGTAGTGTAACGGTAGCACGAATGCTTTGGGAGCATTTAGTCCGAGTTCAAATCTCGGCGGCCCGACAACACGCAGTGCGAGGAGGCGAGATTTGAACAGAGGTGGGGTCGGGAGGACTGGGTGTCCTTCCGTGGAGGAAATTATTCAAAACCGTGGGTTTTGAAAGCGCAACGACCGTAGGGAGAGAGCAGTGAAATTCTCGGCGGCCCGACACTTGTATTGCTATTAATATAAAACTATGTTATAATTAAAAAATATAACATAAACTAGTTTATTTTTAATGATTAAAATCTTCCACCGTATAGATAAAGAATCAGAACTTAAAGAATTAGACCAAATAGAAGTTGGTTCTTTTATTTATGTGGAAAAACCAACAGAAGCGGACTTGTCTTTATTGTCGCTAAAATATGCTTTAGATGAAAGTATTTTGCGTGATGCTAGAGATCCTTATGAGGTGCCCAGGCTTGAAGTAGAAGATGGTGTGATTTATATGTTTAATAGATTTCCGGTGATGTTGGGGCAAAGAGTGATCACGACTCCAATTTTAGTGGTTTATCATGATGATTTTTTAATGGTGGTGAGTTTGGATCCAATACCATTTATTGGAAAATTAACTTCTGATCCCCATTTCTATACGACTCAAAAAACTGAGGTTCTAATTAGGCTACTAACCGAAATCAATAGGGGATATAACAGTTTTTTGATTAATATTAGTCGTCAGGTGAGAAATATTAGTACCAATATAGAAGAAATTAGTAATAAGGACATAGCTCAATTTGTATATTTTGAAAGTGTGATTAATGATTTTTTGTCGGCTTTGGTACCAGCTAATAATGTTTTAACTAAATTATTGTCAGGTCGGTTCTTTAAATTGTATGAAAATGACCAAGATTTAATTGAAGACTTGTCTTTAGCGGAAAATCAGCTAGTAGATTTGTGTCGCTCGACTCTAAAAACTATTGTAAATATTAGAAATGCCTATTCGACCATTATGACCAACAATTTGAATAGGGTATTGAAAATGTTGGCCGCTTTAACTGTGGTGTTAACTATTCCGACTATTATAGGTAGTTTCTTTGGGATGAATGTAACTGTGCCTTTAGCCAATAACCCACAAGCTTTTTGGATTATATTATCTTCTTCGGTTGTTTTGTCTCTTTTGGCTCTAGTAGTCTTTTTTAAGAATAAATGGCTCTAGACTAAGTTTGGGGGAATTATCCACTGTTTTAAAATGTGATTGACTTTTAATTTTTATCTGTCATACTCTCTAATGCGTGTAAGTGATCTCAAACAGTTTCTACCCAAGTGCAAGGCAATCTTCGCAAGGGAGAGTGTGGGCGAGGGTCGTCATTTACATAGAGAGATGGTGTCGTAAAGACATCGCTCATCTTATAAATTAGCCAACTATTTCGATGGCAAAGAAACTATATGTTGGTGGCTTACCATATTCTACAACTGATTCTGAGTTGACTGATACTTTCAGTCAGTTCGGTGCTGTAGCATCTGCAGTCATCATTACTGACAAATTTTCTGGTCGTTCAAAAGGTTTCGGATTCGTAGAATTCGAAAACGATGCCGATGCAGACAAAGCTGTTAGTGAAATGGATGGAAAAGATTTCGGTGGCCGTAGCCTAACAGTGAATGAGGCTCGTCCTATGGAAAAACGTCCACGTTCCGATTTTAATCGAGGACGATAAAGCTTTAAGTGGGTAAAACCATTTAGACTTAACAAAAACACCAACTTTAAAGTTGGTGTTTTTGTTTTTTTTGTCAAAATAGAGCCGGACATACATTGGTGTGTGTTGTCCGGCTGGTAGAGCCTGAGATACTTGGTCGTATTTCATGAATACCTTCCTTCAGCTTTTGTGGATAGTGCCACCGAAGTGGTGTTGGATATACTGAGCTGTTTTACTGAATAGTGGTGTGTGAATTATGTCTACCACGTGGGCACCGTGGAATTTGACCACTAATCGTTCTTTCTGAAAGTTGGTGTAATTTTCAGGGAAAGACATTTCCATGATCAAGGTTTGATCAGGCTCTTCTCTTTTTGTTGTTACCATGGGCCATTTCATAGCGTCGATCACATGGTTCTCAATCTGATCTGGGGTACTTAAATTTTTTAATATTGTATCCATGGTGTGTACCTCCTTTCTCTCTAGTTAAGCTTCGTTAATTAAAAGGAACGCTGATTACATTTTAAACCGCCATAGAAAGCTGTCAATTTAATTGATTGAAAAGTCACCCTTTATTTGCTAGTATGTTTCTCATAAGCGGGATTAGTTAAATGGTATAATATCGGTTTTCCAAACCGAGGTTGGGAGTTCGATTCTCCCATCCCGCACATAAATAAAAAACCAGGCTTAGCCTGGTTTTTTATTTTGTAAGGGATGAGTCAGTCAACTGCTTGGCTGACGGGGAGAATCGAAAGGCGGAACCATGTTTTTTCAGTAGAAAAAACGGGTGAGCTAGGGTCGTGAAAATTTCAAAGCGGCGGCTTTGAAATTATTCCTGACCGATTCTCCCCTCCGGCACTACTTATTCGCTCTCGCTATGAAGTATAAAAAACAGGCAGTCATAAAGTGACTGCCTGTTGGGGTATTCTAGTTAAAGTTCTCCTAGATTTTCTACTTCTTTTATCCACGATCGGTGACTTATGTGTCTTTGTTCTGAGTCTAAATAGGAGAAACAGCCAACTATTGTTTTACCTTCCAGTACTGGTGGTAGCCAAATGTAGTCTGCGCCCATCATGTCTACTTCGGCAATCTGTGATATAGGGAACCATCTTCCCTCAGTGACTTCAGTTTCGTTGGGTTTAAGTACTCCTGACCAAGACTCTGCAAAAAAGACATGAACTTTAAACATTGTTGTGTTTTGGTTTTTGAATCCGATGATGGCTACTCTTTTAAACTTTTCGATCTGAACACCTATTTCCTCCAAAGTCTCCCTACGGGCTGATTCCTCGATGGTTTCTTCCCCTTTTTTAACTTTCCCTCCAGTACCAGTGTATCTACCGATGCCAATTTTTTGAGTTTTCTTCACCATGTATACCCTGTCTTTGGTGGTAAGAAAAACAAGGGTAGCGAGTATTTTTTCCATAAGATATCTCCTTGTTCTGTTTGGTCTAAAATTAATCTAACACAATAGAAAGCTTTAGCAAGATTGGTTCTTTTTTAGATTTTGATAAACTGTAGTCTCAATTAATATTATTTTTCATACTATGAAGTCTTATTGTTATATAGATGGTCAAATTAAAAAACTCAGTCAGGCTATGTTGCCGGTGACCGACCTCTCTATTTTAAGGGGGTTTGGAGTTTTTGATTTTTTACGTATATACAATCAGAAGCCATTTAGATTGGCAGATCATTTTGACCGTTTAATAAACTCGGCTAAATTAATGAATCTTGATGTACCTGTCAGTTTAGATGATTTAGATAAAATAATAAAAAAATTACTCGTAAAAAATAAATTAACCGAAGCTAGTATTAAAATTGTTTTAACGGGAGGGGAGAGTGATGATGGTGTTAGTTTAAAAAGTCAGACTTCCCATTTTTTTATTTTAATGGATGACTTGTGTGATCTGCCGTCGTCTGTCTTTAAAAAAGGTGCCAAATTAATTACTTATAATCATCAGAGGGTAATCCCTGGTGCTAAAAATTCTAATTATATACCAGCTGTTTTAATGCAGACTAAAAAGAAAAAGGCCGGGGCGGTAGAAATTTTATATACAGACAATGATTTAGTTCTAGAGTGTGCCACGAGTAATTTTTTTCTAGTTAAGGCTGGAGTTTTAGTGACTCCAAAAAATAATGTTTTGAAGGGAATAACTAGAAAAATAGTATTGGAAATAGCTAAAAAAAATAAAATTAAAATAGAAGAACGTGATGTTTTGGTATCGGAAATAAAAACTGGTGATGAAATTTTTATTACGGCGACTAATAAATTTATTTGCCCGATAGTTATGATTGATAAAAATAAAATAGGGGATGGTAAAGTGGGTCCGATTAGTGTTAAATTATTGAACCTCTATAAAGACTATATTGCGGAAGTTTGTAAATAAAGTTTAGTCTCGTCCTTGGAGTACATCATCAAGGCCTTAGGCGAGACAACGGGGTAAACTTTGTTGTAGATGAGTCTGCTCCGCAGACACTAATTAATATTTACGGATTCACCCTCGTCGCCAAGCGGACGAGGTATTCTCCGCAATTACAATAAATAAGCATGAAAAAATCCCAAGTTTGAGAGCTTGGGATTTTTTCATGTAGTGGGAAGTTCTACTTTACAGAATCTTTTAGGGCTTTAGCAGCTCTAAATTTAGGCACACGCATGGCTGGCACTTGGACAGTGTCGCCAGTACGAGGATTACGAGCAGTTCTAGCTGCGCGTTCCTTGGTGGAAAATATTCCAAGACCAGCGATAGATACCTCACCTCCTTTTTTTAAGGTGTCGATAATAGATTCGATTAGGGTATCTACGGCTTTTTCTGCAGAAGCTTTAGTTCCGCCGAGAGCCTCGTTTACTTTCTCGATAAGCGCTTGTTTATTCATAGTGTTGTAGGACGCTTAATTTTGCTAATAGCACGACCTTGAAAACCTTGAATATAGTATAGGCTTTTGAATCCTGGGGTGCAATAGCCAATATTTTAAGCCATTTTTGTTTTGAATTGTAAAAAAGAGAAGGCTTGTGGCCTTCTCTTTTTTGTTGTTTATCTTGCGTACCCGGTAGTGAATTTTAAATTAAGATTAAATATTCCTATGTTTATATAAAAATTCTTTTATCCTGATTTTAAACATTCTTCTACCTTGGGTTGTTTTTAGATATTCCTCACGCCGTTTAGCGTCTAATTCATCAAGACAAGCCTCGTAATATATGAGATTCCAAGGAGTGTATCTTTTTGTGGAAATATTTAATCCTTTATTATGTTCTTTTAATCTATTTTTTAGGTTGGCAGTATAGCCAAAATATAATTCATCATTTTTTTGACTTTGTAGGCAATAGACATAGAACATAATTAAATTTAAAATCTACTACCGGGCGTATTCGATAACCCGGGTATCTCTGATGATATTAACTTTGATTTCTCCTGGGTATTTGAGTTCTTGTTCAATGCGTTTTGCGATATCTCGAGCCAATTTTTTGGCTTCTAAGTCGGTAATTTGATCTGGTTTAACAAAAACTCGAATCTCTCTGCCGGCTGAAATAGCATAGGTTTTCTCGATGCCAGCGAAAGAATTGGCGATATCTTCTAAGTCTTTAAGGCGTTTTAAGTAATTTTCTAAACTGTCACGACGAGCGCCTGGTCGGCCACCAGAAATAGCATCAGCGGTCTGCACGATTACAGCTTCTATAGTCTCGTAAGGGTATTCATCATGATGAGATTGCATAGCTTTAATAATGGCGACATCAGCTCCAAATTTTTCTAGAATGCGTCGGCCGATCTCGACATGAGTACCTGGTACTTCGTGGTCGACGGCTTTCCCAATATCATGAAGTAAAGCTCCAGCTTTAGCGACTTGAATATCAGCACCTAGTTCTTCGGCGAGCATGCCAGCTAAATGAGCCATCTCAATCGAGTGATGCAAAACATTCTGACCATAACTTGTTCGGAAATGTAATCGGCCTAATATTAGTAAAATTCTAGGGTCAAGATTGAGTACACCCACTTCATAAGCAGCTTGTTCGCCTTTTTGTTTGATGATTTTAGAAATTTCTTCTTTAGCAGCGGCAACAGTTTCTTCAATTTTAGCTGGTTGAATGCGACCATCTAAAATTAGATTTTCTAAAGCGACTTTAGCAATTTGACGACGAATCGGATCAAAAGATGATAGAACAATAGAGCCTGGAGTATCGTCGATAATAACTTCAACCCCAGTTTCTTTCTCAAAAGTTCTAATGTTACGGCCTTCTTTACCAATGATTTTACCTTTAATATCGTCAGACGGAATATCAACATTGGTTGACATAATGTCTGGCACATTAGAATTGGCTAGTCTCTGAATAGTGGTGGCTAAAATATCCTTAGATTTTTCTTCTATTTTTTGTTCGCCGGTGATTTCTAGTTTACGCATTCTAACTAGTAAATCTTCCTCGTATTCTTTTTCTATTTGTTTATTTAACTCAAGTAAGGCTTCTTCTTTAGATAGTCCAGTGATCCGGGCTAGTTCTTTTTTTCCAGCCTCGACCAAGGAAGATATTTTTTCTTCCTGAGCCTTTAAATCTTCGTGTTTATTTTTTAAGTTCTCGGTCTCGGTGTCGATGTCTAATTGCCTTTTATCAAGCAATTCATCTTTTTTAAGTAAGCGGTCTTCCAGCTTCTTTAAACCAGCTTCTTTTTCTCTTTCTTCATTTTTTGCTTCGCTAATAATCTGTGACGCTTCTTTTTCAGCGTCGGCGACTATTTGTTGGGCTTTGTCTTTGGCTTCCAAAAGAGATTGTTTAACAGTTAACTCCATAGAACCTTTTTGTCCTAGGGTAACAAGCCATCTTAGGAAATAACCAACAACAATTCCTCCTAGACCGGTGGTTCCGGCTAGTATAATTACAGTTGCAAGTGTCATAGGTCGGTTTTTATATCACTCGACCTGATTTTTTACGGCTTTTCAATAAAAGTGGGCGAAATCGGATTTAAATTGTAAGAATAAAGGTAATATTTCAAGTTAAAGTTAGTTATTCGTCCTCGTGACTGTAAAAATTCAAGTTGAGCAATCTTTTTAAATTAATAATTGAATACTTGCATCATATCAGATATATGGTCTGGTGTCTAATTAAGGTTTATTTAAGAAAATATAGGCATTAAAACAACAAACCCGCCAAGCGACAGATTTGTCGCAGGGCGGGTGGATTAGTAACCTCTAACTGTAAGTTGTCTTTTGCAGTAAGTGGCCACTTCTTTGGGTGAAGGTGTGTAGGCTGCGTATTCCCAATAAGGTTGCCTCATTCGTCGCAGGAGGTCGTCAGGGTTTAATGCCCAAAAAGTTGGCCACCAAGCTTTTGGTGTACGACCATTTGGGCATAATTCGTCCAATAGATTGTTTGGGATGTTGCCCAGATCCCCAGACATAATCCACACTTCTCCATCTGTCGTTATTACGAGAAACCTCGGGTGCCTCGAAGGTTCAGTATCAAGCATGCCTCCTGGGGCGCGGTCCCATGTTCCGTATTCATCAGGGTGGGCGATGACAGGGAGTCTGGGTAAGTCTTTTTCCTTTAGTATTAATCCTGTGACATGGACTAATCCAATGTTCCTCATTATATTTTGTGTGCCTACGGGTAGCATGTTGGCCTCCTTTCAAAGAGTTTTGTCTGGGGATATTTCTACCACAATAATTATTTTTAGTCGAGATTACTCAGAAATAACAAAAAAAGCGAGGTTGTCCTCGCTTTTTTTTGTTATTTCTTACTCTTTGGTTTGACTACTTGGTCGATAATGCCGTATTTTTTGGCTTCTTCGGCCGACATGTAGAAATCACGGTCGACGTCTTTTTCTATCTGTTTTAATGGCTGATTAGTGAAACTGGCCAGCATTTTATTTAAATTATCCTTAGTTTTAATGATGTGACGAGCGGTGATTTCAATATCAGAGGCTTGGCCTTCAGTGCCGCCTAGGGGTTGATGAATCATAATTTCGGCATTGGGTAAGGCAAAACGTTTACCTTTAGTACCGGCTCCTAAAACTAGAGCTCCACCGGAGGCGGCGATACCGACACAAATAGTCGAAACATCGGGCGCGATATGATCCATAGTGTCGATCATAGCGAGGGTTGAAGTCACCGAGCCACCAGGGGAGTTAATATAAAGTTTAATATCTTTTTTAGGATCTTCAGATTCTAAAAATAATAATTGAGCGATAACTATATTGGCCACTTGGTCGTTTATGGGGCCACCAAGAAAAATGATTCTTTCTTTAAGAAGACGAGAATAAATGTCGTAAGCCCGTTCACCGTAGCTAGATTTTTCAATAACTGTAGGTATAAGCATGTTTTTTAGATTAATGATTTATGACGAGTATAGAGGATTTTTCCTCGAAGAGCAATTAGTCTTTTTTAGACTTACTCTCTATAGGATCTAAGAAGTCCATCACTTTCTGATTGGTTAAAACGTTTTTAATATAAGATCGTAGTCTGCTTATGTCTATTTTTTCTGAATCTTGAAATTGAGTTTTCAAAATTTCGGCTTGAGCGTCTATTTCTTCTGTGGTTGGGATAAGCTTTTTATCTTCAGAAATGGCGTGAATAATTAAACCAAAGACCACTCTTTTTTTAGCATCATCTTGCCAAGCGGCTTTTAGTTCAGCTTCAGATTTCTTAAGATGATTTAAGTAATCATTAAATTTCATACCCATCTGTTCAATCTGGTGTCGCATTTCATCCAACATTTTTTCTGTCTCATGTTCAATGAGGACTGGTGGTAGATCAGGCTTAGCTTCATCTCCAATTTTTTCAATAATCGCCAAGCGACGTTTTTCTCGAGATTTATGTTCTTTTTCAGCTTTAATATTGTCTGTAATTTTATTTTTAAAATCTGCCACCGATTCGAATTTGCCTAAAGTTTTAACATAATCATCTGTTAATTCTGGTAAGGCCTCATCTTTATTTTCGCTGACCTGCCCAAGAGAAGCTTGTTGTCTAGTTTGAATTTCTTTTATAACCTGATCAATTTCCTCAGTCGTAACTTCTGTTTCTATGGGGTAAGAAGGAGAAATTTCCCCCGCGATTTTTTTATAATCAGGCAAAGAAATGGCTGGCATAATAGCAGTAGTGATTTTAAACTCGAGTGGATTGTCTTTGGCTAATTTCATTAAAGTAATACTAGGGGCGCCAATAGCGTCTAGCTTATTATCAATAATAATTTTAGCGTAAGTGTCTCTAATGGTTTGATCAGCCATTTCTAATAGAATTTTATCTTCACCAATTTTATCAATTAAAATTTTATTGGGGGCCATGCCTGGTCTAAAGCCAGGGATGGTAGTGGTTTCTCCTAATTTTTTGACAGCAGGATTCCAAGTCAACATAAAATCTTCAGCAGGGACAGTAACAGTAATTTCTACTTCAGAATGCTCTAATTTTTTAATATCAGTTTTCATATGATTAAATTTAATGGGTAAAACTTATTAGTTTGAACAAAAAAATAGTATGAAGCCTCACATAAGACCTCACACCACTTGTGGTTACTTCTCAATTTACATTATTTGATATCTGTGTCAATCGCGTCGATCGAGTCTTCGAGATTGTCTAAATTGGAGTCCTCTAAATCTTTTTCTATATCTTCAATATTGGTGGAGGTGCTATAAGTGGTTTGGGTTGGTAAATCCAGATTAGGGTTTTGATCGGAAGCCTCAGTTTCTATTTTGTAGAGCTCTTGGAGTTCCTTACTTTCTTTATATTGTTTAGAAAAAACAACTACGGCCCCAACAAGTAAGACTATAATTATGATAACTATGCCGAATACGGGACCGGAGCCTGGTTTGTTCGAAGTATCTAGTAGAGAATTTTTTTCCATAATTAAATAATCTTCTTAAATTCTATAATAGCTTGTCTAATTAAATTTTGAGATTCTTTTAATTCTCTAACGGTTTCTAGAATATTTATTTTAAGTGAGCTTAAGGTTGGACCTAAGGGTTCTGCGGTTAAAATTTCGGTGGAACTAGCTTGGGCTAGATCCAAAGTTGAACTAGCATTGTCGATTTTTAGTTGAGCATCTTTTATAAAATCATTAATGTTGGTCGCGGTATTATTGTCTGTTTCAGCTAATCTTTGCTCTAAACGGTTAATTATATTTTCTAAATAAACAATCTCGTCATGGGTTTTAGCAATAGATTGATTTATTTCTAATAAAAGTACTTGTCTGTTAACTTGAATAATTTGATCAGATAGTGCGTCAACATCGGGAGTGTTTATATTGTTATTTTCTGTATCGTATATACGACTCTTGATAAAAGATTGTCTATCTGCCTTTGCTCGATCTAAAATAGTTCCTGGTCGCGCAGGGGATTGCTCTAAACTTGGATCAATATCTTTGGTTGAGGTGGCGACTGTTTGACCAAATAAGGTATTAGGTATAATGGCGACAGCAAAAACGGCCAAGAAACTTAATCCTCGTAAAACAGACATATCTAATTTAAATTTTGAATAATGTTTCATATCGCTTACATTGTAACACAAACTAATGCAAGCGACTAGGAGTCGGGGGTATTATTTTTGATACTTTTCTTTATATAGAGTCAAAGATTTATCAATATCTTTTTGAGCCTCAGCTTTATCTCGCCAGTCAGCTACAATTACTTCTTTCTTTTGTAGATCTTTGTAAACCTTAAAAAAGTGTTTAATTTCCTCTAGAGTGTGTGGGTCTAGGTCTGAAATGTCTTGAATCATATTGTAGCGAGGGTCTTTGATGGGTACAGCTAGGACTTTAGCGTCAGAATCACCATCATCAGTCATTTCCATAACTCCAATTGGGCGAGCTTTAACAAGACATCCTGGAACAAAGGGTTCGTGGCTCATGACAAGGACATCTAAAGGGTCGCCGTCAGCCCATAAACTCTGAGGGGTAAAACCATAGTTGGCTGGGTAATGCATAGGAGAATAAAGCACTCGATCTACCATGATTAAGCCGGTTTCTTTGTCTAATTCGTATTTAATGCGAGATAATTTAGGGATTTCGATGATAACATTAAGCTCGTCTATAGTTCCACTTGGGATATCGTGCCATAAATTCATATTATTTTAGGTTATTTTTTTTATTAAGCCTGCTCCTCGTCTTTGGTTTCAATCTCAGCTTCTACTATTGGCTCTGCAATCACTTCTTCTTTCTTTATTTTTGGAGTTGGATCAGTTTTTAGGCTTTCTGGGACGGTAATATCTATTTTCCAGCCTGATAATTTAGCGGCTAGTCTTACATTTTGACCACCTTTACCAACAGCGAGTGAAAATTGATCTTCAGCCACTTCAATTGTAGCCTGGTGTTCTTCTTCGTTTAATTTAACATTGATTATTTTAGCAGGGGATAGAGCATTGGCAATAAAAGTACTTGCATCGTTTTCCCATTCTATAATATCTATTTTTTCGCCACCAATCTCTGAAATTACGGTATTAACACGAGTACCACGCTGGCCCACCATAGAGCCTACCGGGTCGATGCTATTGTCTGTAGCAGTAACAGCAATTTTAGTTCGAGAGCCAGCTTCTCGGGCAATAGATTTGATCACTACAGTAACGGTGGCAATTTCTGGAGCTTCAATTTCAAAGAGTCTTTCTACAAAACGAGGGTGAGATCTAGAAACTTTAAGCATAATACCTCTAGGAGTTTCTTCTACTAGGTATAAGTAAGCCCTAATACGCTCACCTTGACGGTAAAATTCACCAGGAATTTGCTCTTCATAGGGTAAAAGGGCTGTAGTTCGGCCTAAATCGATAAAAACATTACCACGCTCTATTTTTTGGACTTTTCCAACAATAATATCACCCTCTCTTTCTTCGTATTCGTCTAAAATAGAGACTTTCTCAGCTTCTCTGATACGTTGAATAATAACTTGTTTGGCTGTTTGGGCCGCAATTCGCCCATAATCATCCTTAGTTTCTAGTGGAAACACCAATTCTTCCTCTAGTTGGATATCTTTTTTGATTTTTCGAGCGTCTTCAATCCAAATATGATGTTCTTCATTAAAACGAGGACGTTCGTCGGAGTCGGTTGCTGGCTCTAAATCTACCTCTTCCTCTGTTTCCTCCTCATTATCTTCAGGTTTTCTGACAATAGACTCGTCAACAACGATCTTTATTTGATTAAAACTTGTGGCCCCAGTTCGTAAATCAAACTCGCCTCTAATAATTTGACCTTTTTTGCCATAATCTTTTTTATAGGCAGCCACTAGAGAATCATTAATAGCCTCCATAATTTTTTCTCGGGGGATGTGTTTCTCTTCTTCTAATTGTTCTAAGGCTGAATTTAATGCTTTTAAGTCAATCATAAATGTAATTTAGCTTATTTTTTAATAAAAACGCCGCTTCCCTGTTTATCAGAAGAGCGGTCATACAATCGAATCTATTAAATATATTGTAGCAAAACTATATTTTTGTGTCAAGGTGCTAGTTAAAATAAAGTTATCAACATTAGTCAAGTGATTAGGCTATAGGTCTCTATAACATTTTGTTATAATAATTTGCGAGTCCTTAACTTAATTTTTTTACTAATTTTCAGTTCTATTTAAATAATATGAATACTTCAACTGGTATTTCCAATAATAAGAACACTATTGTAGTGTTGGTTATTTTTGTGGTGGTGGTTATCGGGGCTTTGCTCGTAGTTTTTAAAGGGGGTTTTACGGTTACTAATAATAATGAAGGTAGTGCAGAGCAAGAAATTTCTGAAAGTCAGAAGGCGGCTATTTTAGAGCGTTTAGAACAAGAAGAAGCTCCTGAAATTAGTGAAGAACAAAAGAATGCTATTTTAGAGCGTTTAGAACAAGAAGAAGCTCCTGAAATTAGTGAAGAACAAAAGAATGCTATTTTAGAACAACTGTCAAAAAGTAGTCAGTAATCTATGAACTATCAAAAAAACTCCTTAAAGAAAGCTGTGGTGGTAGGAACAATACTTGTATCTTCCGCTTTTGTTTTCCAAGTTTCGGCTCAGACTTGGGCCAATCCAGCTTGTGCCCCAACTGGTTGTAATACCCCGACCCCTATAAATGTTTCAGGTACAGCTCAAACTAAAGCTGGTAACTTCATTTTAGGGGGTAGAATGGAGGTTAAAAATACTGCCCCTCAATTATGGTTGAACGAAAACGATCAAACTTCAGCTAGTCTTGGTTTATGGAGATTTTTAGGTTGGGAAGGAAATATACATTTATATAGAAACCTATCTGCTACTAAAGATTTTGCTACCCAATCTAGAGTCATATCTATTTTAGGCGCAAACAATAATATTGGTCTAGGTGTAGTTCCTACTACTAAACTTGATGTCGACGGCCAAGTTAAAATCCGTGGTGGTGCTCCTGGGCTCAATAAAATCTTAGCTTCTGATGCGGATGGGCTTGCTAGTTGGAAGACAAAAGAGGAGGTGGGGATAGTTGAAGGTACTACTGGTCCTTGGACAATATCTGGTATAAATATTTTTAATAATAACACCGGGAATGTAGGAATTGGTTCTAATAATAATCCAACCTCCCTGTTAACAGTTCAAGGTAATTCTACTAAATTATCCGAAGTAAAAATTATCGGCACCAACGATACCGTAAACAATAGTATCGGATTAAATGTAGACAGTGCTCGCAATGCTCATGTAATTTTAGATCGAGGCAACACTGGTCAAACTAGTTATGTTAGACATGCCACAGGTGGGACTACAGATTGGTATGCAGGTATAAATGCCCGTCAAAATAGTGATTATCAAATATCCGACACCTTTAATGGAGAAGTTGGACAATTTACTATTAAAAAAAGTAATGGGAATGTAGGTATAGGTAAAAACAATCCTGTTACTAAATTAGATGTGTTAGGTTCAGGATATTTCTCCAGCTCGTTGGGGGTAGCAGGAAAAGCTATTGTGGGTGCAGCTGAAATTAAAAACAGCGCAACAGAATTATGGTTTAATGAAAGCGACGAGACTTCGGCTGGTCTTGGGTTGTGGAGATTTCAAGGTTGGAATGGCAACTTCCATTTGCTTAGAAACACTTCGGCGGCCAAAGATTTTAGTACTCAATCAAGGGCCCTATCTATTTTAGGTGCAAATAATTATGTGGGTATTGGTATTATTCCTACCGCCAAACTAGACGTTGATGGCCAAGTTAAAATCCGTGGTGGTGCTCCTGGGCTCAACAAAATCTTAGCGTCTGATGCGGATGGGCTGTCTTCTTGGAAAACACCTACAGAAATAGGTATTGATGGTGGTCCTTGGTCTATTTTGGGTTCTAATATTTTTAATAACAATGCGGGCAATGTGGGAATTGGTACAAGTATTCCTGATTTTAAATTACATGTAGTCGGTAATAGTGCTAATGGGGAAGTCTTTAGAAGTCAGTTTGCTAATACTAATTCAACTGGAGCTACTAATATACAAGTATCTTCAGGTGGTACCGATTCCGCTTCTATTGGTATAAATGGCCCTAATAGAAATTATCCTAATTCAAGTTTTAATAACTGGGGTTGGTTACATAATGGTGGTGGTGGTTGGGCTTTCTATGCTGGTCGTGGAGATGGTTTATCTAATTTACGCATGGCTATTACTCCTGGGGGGAATGTGGGGATTGGAAACACTAATCCATCTTCTCTTCTTTCTTTAAAAGGCAATAGCGAAAAAGTAGCGGAATTAAAAATAGAAGGCACCAACGATACCGTAAACAATAGTATCGGATTAAATGTAGACAGTGCTCGCAATGCTCATGTAATTTTAGATCGAGGCAACACTGGTCAAACTAGTTAT
>Ga0208245_1000999_pt1 | contig 18975 bp, 24 predicted proteins | sample RifOxyC1_FD_184035 | JGI IMG/M metagenome (GOLD analysis project Ga0208245, IMG submission 184035) | Soil microbial communities from Rifle, Colorado - Rifle Oxygen_injection C1 (SPAdes) | ecosystem: Environmental > Terrestrial > Deep subsurface > Rock core/Sediment | place: Rifle, Colorado... | reverse complement strand
ATTATTTGAAATCATTATTTTCATTTAACTGGAGGTTGGAAAGAAAAACACAATAGAGGAGAGGATCGCGCATAAAAATAATGATTTCAAATAATATTACAAAAATGATAGGTGAGGCGATGAAGGCTCATGATGAGGTGAGGCTTTCCACTCTTCGTATGCTTAGTTCTGAATTTAATTATGAAAAAATTAAATTGCAACATGAATTGACTGAAAGTGATGAACAAAATGTTATCAGAAAGGAAGCAAGAAAAAGAAAAGATGCAATCGAAGCTTATACAAAAGCTGGGGCTACAGATAGAGTAAATTTGGAGACTAAAGAATTGAAAATTTTACAAGAATTCTTACCCCCAGAATTGTCAGATGATGAAGTAATAGAAATAATTGACGATTCGATTAAAGAAATAGACGCAAAAGGTATACAGGATATGGGAAAGGTAATAAGCTTAGTCAAATCAAAAGCTTCGGGAGTGGATGGGAGTAAGGTGGCTCAAATCGTTAGAGAAAAACTTACATGATGAAGGTAAATATTTATAAACAAAATAATTTCCCAATTTCTTCAGTTAAAGTGAAAAAGTTTTTAGTAAATTTTTTAACGGAACATGGAATTGTCTCAGATTCACTTGTCTCGATTTCGTTTGTAAATAAAATAAAAATGAAAGAATTGGGTAGAAAGCATTACAAAAAAGATAATAGGTTACATAATGTTTTTTCTTTTGTTGAATCTGAAGTTAAAGGATTTAAAAATGTTAACCCAAACACAATCAATTTGGGTGAAATTGTTGTTTGTTTCCCTGTGGTGGTTGAAGAAGCAAGTAAAGAAGGAAAACTTATTGAAGAAAAGGTTTTAGAGCTCATAGAACACTCAGCCCTACATTTATTGGGTGTTCATCACGAAGAATAACATTTAAAAAAATGACATATTATCTAAAATACAGACCGCAAATTATTGACGAATTGGATATTATTTCTGTTCGCGATGCCCTAAATAATATTGTCAAATCTGGTGAAATACCCCACGCCTTTTTATTTTCAGGGCCTAAAGGAACAGGAAAAACCTCAGCTGCTAGAATTCTTTCCAAAATTATTAATTGTGAATCTTCATTAAAAACAAAGCCATGTAATAAATGTGAGAATTGCCTGACTATAACTAAAGGCACCAATATTGATGTAATTGAAATGGATGCAGCCAGTAATCGTGGAATTGATGATATTAGGGCTCTTCGTGATGTAGTAAAACTTTCCCCAAGTAAAGCAAAAGCAAAAATATATATTATTGACGAAGCTCACATGTTAACAACTGAGGCTTCTAATGCACTCTTAAAAACTCTTGAAGAACCGCCAAGCCATGTTTATTTTATTTTAGCAACAACTAATCCTGAAAAATTGATAGAGACCATTAGAAGTAGGACAACAGTAATTAATTTTACCAAAGCAACTTACGAAGAAACTAAAAGATCGCTTGAAAGAATAATTAAAAGTGAAAAGATCAAGATTGAGGAAGAAGAATTAATAAAGATCATAAAACTTTCAAAAGGTTCATTTAGAGACGCTGTTAAGCTTTTAGAACAACGTAGTAAAGACGACAAGTTTTTAAAAAATCAACAAACCTTCGACGCTGATCATTTTGTAGAAATATTAAAAACTAAAAATACCGATAAGTTAATTGAAGAAATTGAAAAAGCTTCTAAAAATGGATCGGGCGCAGCAACCATAACAGAATCAATATTGGAGGAATTGCAAAAAAAACTTTTGCAAACTCATATTTCTAAGGAAGAAACAGATTTAAATAAAGATGAACTGATTTGTTTGATTGAATTAATACTTAAAACTCAAGAATTTAATAATATTACTCCAATTGAAGATTTGCCACTTCAAATAGCAATAATTAAATGGTGTAATTTTAAGTAGATGGATGAAAAATCGTGGAGTAAAATTCTTGCTGAAATAAAACCAATTAGCGTATCAATAGCTGCACTATTGGGATCATCAAAGCTTTTGAAATTTGAGGGTGACAAATTAAACTTAGGTGTTTATTATAAATTTCATAAAGATAAGCTTGAAGAAAACAAGAATAAACAAATTTTGGAAGAGGCTTTTAAAAAAGTTTTTGACAGGCAAATAAAATTTGAATGTACACTAACAGAGGCTCCACCTCAGGTAGAGTTGACGGACACTGAAAATAAAAATATAATGTCGGTAGCTGAGGAGATATTTAGTTAGGTTAAAAAAAATATATGTTTGATAAGCGGAGCTTGTCAAATGAGTTTCTATAAAAATATATGTTTGATAAATTTAAACAATTAGGAGAGTTGAATAAGATGAGGCAACAAGCCAACGCTCTTCAAAAAGAGCTAGAAAAAATAATTGAGACTATTGAGAAAAAAGGATGGACTGTTTCAGTAACTGGAGACCAAAAAGTTAGATACATCAAAAAAGGAGAAGAGGATTTCCAAGAACTTGTTGATTTGATTAATGAAGCTATGAAAAACGTTCAAAAAGAATCTGCTAAGAAAATGATGGAAATGGGTGGGGGATTATCAGGGCTCCTTGGTGGACTTGGAAAGTAAGTCTTTATGAAAATTCCTAGGGCGATTTCTTCTTTAATAGAATCTTTTGAAAAATTACCTGGAATTGGACCAAAATCAGCTCAAAGACTAACTTATTATCTTCTTCGTGTTCCACAAAGAGAACTTGACGATTTTAGTGAAAATCTCACAAATCTTAAAAAAGATACAGTTCTTTGTTCTGTTTGTAAAAATGTGGGAGAGGCAGACCCTTGTAATATTTGTTCTGACAATTTAAGAGACAGAAAGGTTATCTTAGTTGTTGAGAACCCGCTTGATTTAATGGCATTTGAAAGAAGTGGTAAATTTAGAGGTTTATATCATGTGTTGCATGGTGCTATTAATCCTTTGGATAACATAGGTCCTGATGAAATATATATTTCTGATTTATTAACACGATTAACAAATAAAAAATCTGTTATTGGAGAAATAATAATTGCAACCAATCCAACAATGGAAGGAGAAGCAACTGCAATGTACTTAACCAAAGAAATTAAAAAAAATCTAAAAGAGGACATCAAAATAACACGACTTGGTATGGGGATACCAACAGGAGCTGATTTGGAATATGCTGATGATGTAACTTTAACCCAAGCCTTGGAAGGTAGAAGAGAATTATAATAGAAAGTATCAGAATTACCCCTGCTTTATAATCTTATTAGAGAGTGTCATAATTAAAAAATGAATACAACTGCCCAAGTTAAACAAGCAATTAAAAAATCTGCAAAGACTTTTTCCGATGAACCACTAGAACTTTTAAAATCTGCAAGGAGGCAAATAACAGGCGAAGAGATGCCTGACGATCAAGGTTCAGAAGAGCCAAGTGCGGTCCAAGGGCCTTCCCAAGAAGAACAAAAATATAAACAACAAAAAGAGGACCAAGATGGAAGGCAAATGGAAGCATTAGAATCTGAACTTAAAGATATTAGACGTCAGAAAATTTTTAATGAGTTAATGCAAAGAATTCAAAACGGTGAGGACATACCTTTAGAGGAATTTAGTCAGTTATCATATGAACAAAAGGATGTTTTAAAAGCTCAGATGGAAGCTATAAAAAAACAAAAATTAAACGCCGAAAGTACAAATAATCAACTTGTTGAACCAACAGCTAAGAAGGGAAGACAACTCATGGGTCAGAAACAATCTGCTCAAAAGCAAACAACAAGGGTAGAAAAACCGGTACCTCCAAGTGGATAATATCTATCAGTAGCCTTTTCAGATTAAAGATTTATATTTAGATATTGGAATTTAGGCTTAAGTTAACTACAATGTAGTTAGTGACAAAATAAGATGGACATTTATTTATCAAATACTTTAACTGGTAAAAAAGAAAAATTTGTTCCTAACAAGAATAAAGAAGTTGGGATCTACTCCTGCGGGCCTACTGTTTATTGGAATCAACACATAGGTCACATGTATGCATATGTTCAGTGGGATGTGTTGGTTAGAACCTTTAAATATTTTGGATATAAAACAAAGTGGATTATGAATTTAACTGATGTCGGTCACATGACTTCAGATGAAGATATGGGTGAGGATAAAATGGAAAAAGGGGCTAAAAGAGAAGGGGTTTCCGTCTGGGATATCGCTAATAAGTATATTGATCAATTTAAAGAAAGCATGAAGCTTCTGGGGATTAATACACCTGATGTTTTATGTAGAGCAACAGATAACATTTCCGAGCAGGTCAAATTGAACCAAAAAATTGAAAGTAATGGATTTACCTACTTAACCAAAATGGGTTTAGTCTATGATACGGCAAAATTTCCAGACTATGCAAAATTTGGAAATTTAAATTTGGAAGAATTAAAAACAAGAGATGATATTGAGATAGATCATGACAAAAAGCTTCCATGGGATTTTTTCCTTTGGGCAATTAACTCTAAACACACTATGAGATGGGATAGCCCATGGGGAGTAGGATACCCTGGTTGGCACATAGAGTGTACCGCGATGTCAACAAAATATTTAGGCGAGAATTTTGACATTCATACTGGTGGAATTGAACATATCAAGGTTCATCATACTAACGAAATAGCCCAAGGATATGCAGCTTTTGGTCACAAAACTGCCAACTATTGGTTACATAATGGTTGGTTAACAGGAAAAGATGGAGAAAAGATGAGTAAAAGTTTGGGAAATTATGTAACAGCAGGGGAGCTAATTGAAAAAGGATATGATCCACTTGCAATGAGATATTTAATTTTAACTTCACATTATAAAAAAGGATTAAGGTTTTCGTTTGAATCTTTAGATTCTGCACAAAGTGCACTAAATAATTTAAAAAATCTTATTAATTCTGCCAAAGCGGAAGAAAGTAGAACCATCTTATCAGAAGAAAAGAATCAAAAAATTGAAGAATTTAGAGAAAATTTTAGTAATGCGCTTGCTGATGATATTAATGTTCCTCAAGCATTGGCTATTCTTTGGGAAATGTTAAAAAGTAATATTCCAAGTCAAGATAAATATGATTTAGCAATTTCATTTGATGATGTCTTTGGTCTTGGTTTATCTCAGGTTTCAAAATCAAAGGTTGAAACGCCGGAAAATATTAAAGCCTTAATTCAAAAAAGGGATGAATTAAGAAAAGAAAAGAAATTTATTGAAGCTGACAAAATTAGGGATGAGATAATAAGTTTAGGTTTTGATGTTTCTGACAAACCTGCCAAATAATAAAAAGTATTTAGTTGCAAAGAACCTACTAAGAACTAGAAAATTTTATTTTTTTGATTGAAAATTCCGGTTGCGTTGGAGATTTTTTAACTATCACTCCAATATAGTCAATTAATGGGTATGTTTTTCTGACTTCTGTCCAAAATTTCTCTGAGAGATTTGTAGAATAATTACCAAATCCGGCTTTCTCTGTTTGGGAACAAAGTTTTCCCTCCCACTGCCTAATTATTTCAAGTATTTTTTTACCTTCATTATTAAATTGATCTTGTAACTCATCTTGGCTTTTTATGTATTTGTTATACAGCACGTTAAACTTTTTAAAATCTTCTTTATTATTATCTATCATCCTTTCAAAATAGTCTTTATATTTTGTAGTCATATTAAGATATTAAATAGATTTAGACACTTGATTTCAAGAGACAAAATGTGTCAATATTAAAACGATATGGCAGAGACAGAAATAAATGTTGTGGGTTTGTCTTCAGGGAAAAAGGGAGGAAAAGCCAATTGGAAAGTAATTGGTGCAATTATTGGTATTATTGTTTTGGCCATAGGCATTATTGCTGGAATACTTCTTGTTAAACAGCAACAAGATATCAGGGAGAAAGCAAAAATTGTTTCTTGTACTGATCCTACTGTTGAGCAATGTCCCGTTGCAGGGAGCCCAAATATTTTAAGAAATTGTCATCCACCACAATCAGATAATTCTCCCGTTGAAAGTATTTGTGATGGAGAGGGTAAGATCTCCTTCTGTGGAACTAAAAATTATTGCTGTCCTTCTGCCGGTGGTAATTGGACAACTGACATGAAAGCTTGTACATTGGAAACATTTTCGAGATTGAGTGTATCTCCTGAAGCTGACATTACATGTAGTCAAGGTTTTACTGATGAATTCACAACAATTAATACCACAAAGTGGAATAAATATGGTGATACAAATGCAGTGAATGGTGTATTGGTTGTTAAAAGGGAGGAATTAGGTACTACTAGCAGTCCAGCTGATTATGATGGATTGGTCACTAAGGATTCATTAACGGGGGATTTTGTTGTGGAGTTTGATATTACAGATTTAGAGAAAACTGGAACTGGGGGCGCAGGTGCAATAGTTATATTTTTAACCGATGATGATGAATCTGATAGACTCACGGTTTTTAGACGAAAAACGAATGACGGAACGTACGACCTTACGGCTGCCTTAGGTGTTGCTGGTTCATCACCAGAAATTAAAAATGTCACTTTACCTAGAGGTCCTGTTACGATTAAAGTAGAACGTAAGTCTGGCAAATTTAAGATTTATAAAAAATCTGGATCTAGTTATCCAGTATTTTTTGAACCACAAGGTACACTTACAAAAAAAATAGAATCAATACATTTAACAGCTCTTAATACAAGCACCCAACTTACAGGAACATACGCTTTAGCAAAGTTTGATAATTTCAAGATTTACTGTTCAACGGGTCCTACAGCAACTGCTACAGCAACTGCTACAACAACAGGCTCTGGTGTTCCAACAAGGACTCCAACGTCTACACCAACAAGAACTGCTACAGCAACTGCTACAGCAACTGCTACAACAACAGGCTCTGGTGTTCCAACAAGGACTCCAACGTCTACACCAACAGCTACCGCAACTGTTACACCTACAGGTGCGCCTAATTCTTGTGGAGGAACTTGTGGAAGCAATCTTAACTGTAATGCTGAACTTTATTGTTACCAAGGTTTTTGTAGAAATCCACAATGTTCATCAGATACAGATTGTAATTGTAGTGGTACTGGAGCAACGGCAACAGCAACATCAAGATCCGCAACAGCAACGTCTTCCACCATGCCAATACCAGAAACTGGTGCAAACTTCCCAACAATCTTGGGTGCAGGGTTTGGGATAATTATGATTTTAATTTCTCTTGCCTTAGCACTCTAATCCTTTAAGGTATTATTAAGCTTCAGGAGTATAATTGAGCAATAAGTTGGCTATGAAATTATTAATTGTAGAAGACGAACACAAAATTGCTAATTCTTTAAAAAAAGGATTTGAACAAGAATCTTTTGTATGTGACACTGCCTATGATGGTGAAAGTGGATATGATTTGGCATCATCTGAAGAATATGATTTAATAATTTTAGATATTATGCTTCCCAAAAAGAACGGAATATCAATTTTACGTGATTTAAGAAGAAACAATGTACATACACCAACTTTGATGCTTACTGCAAAAGGAGAGATAAACGATAAACTAGAAGGCTTTAATTCTGGAGCAGACGATTATTTAGTTAAACCATTTTCTTTTGAGGAGCTTGTGGCTCGTGTCAAAGCTCTAGTTAGAAGACCAACAGAAATTATAAATGAAACCTTTAGAATTAAAGACTTAGAGCTTGACACTAAAAATCAAGAAGTTAAAAGACTTGGGAAAATAATTCAATTATCTAAAAAAGAATACCAATTACTGGAGTACATGATGAAAAATAATGGAAAAATAGTTTCTAAAGACAATATAATTTCTCATGTTTGGGATTATGAAGCTGAAATTTTACCTAACACAGTTGAAGTATTTGTAAAATACTTAAGAAATAAATTAGGAAAAGACATAATCAAAACAATCAGAGGATTTGGTTATAAAATAGGATAAGTATGTTTACAAAAGCCAGAACAAAATTAACACTTTATTATTTAGTTATCATCATGACAATCTCTTTGTTTTTTAGTTTTATTATCTATCAAGGTGCAACTATAGAATTAACAAGGATTGAAAACATGCAGCGAATCAGACGTCCAAACTCCGCTTTCTTGATTGATCCAGATTTAATTACTGAGACTAAATCAAGAATTTTTCTCTCACTTTTGACTTTGAATGCATTTATTCTTTGTGTCTCAGGTGTGTCTGGATATTTTCTATCTGGAAAAACATTAAAGCCAATATCAGAAATGATGGAGGAACAAAAAGAATTCATAAGTAATGCCAGTCATGAATTAAGAACTCCGCTTTCATCACTTAAAACAGAAATAGAAGTAGCGCTTCGCGATAAAGAACTTAAATTGAAAACAGCTAAAGATTTGATTAAAAGCAACTTGGAAGAGGTAGATAAAATGACACAACTTTCTAACTATTTATTAGAATTAAACAAATTTCAAAATAGGTCAGGAAATTTGAAATTCTCGAAAGTTAATTTAGCAGATATTGTTAAAGAGACGGCCGGCAAAAATAAAGTTAAATTTAATTTAGAAAAAGTGATTATAAACGGAGACAAAGATTCTCTAACAGAACTTTCTAGAATTTTAATAGACAATGCAATTAAATACAGTGATGGTAAAGATGTTGAAATTGTAACTAGGAAACCTGGGATTCTAGAAGTTAAAGACAAAGGTATTGGAATTTCAGAAAAAGATCTTCCACATATTTTTGATAGATTCTATAGAGGAGACAAAGCAATGGGGAAAGATGGGTATGGTTTGGGATTATCAATTGCAAAACAAATAGTAGATCAGCACTCTGCAAAGATAAAAGTTGAAAGTAAATTATCTAAAGGCTCCACTTTTAAGGTTATCTTCAGTTAAGAACGATATTATCTAATAAGTAATTAGTAAGGGAGGTGATTAATTTATGAATAAACAAATTTTAACTAGTCAAAGCCCTAGTAAAAAAGTACTTGCAATAATTTTGGCTCTAGGAGTAGTGGCATCTGTTGGATATTTTGGAACAAATTTCGTTTTGGCAGATGAAGAAAATCCAATGCACCAAACATTAATTAGTAGAATTGCCCAAAAGTTTAATCTTAGTGAAACTGATGTAGAGGCAGTTTTTGAGTCAGTCAGAGACGAAAGAGAAGAAGAAATGAAGACAGAAAGAGGAGAGCAATTGTCTCAGGCTGTTAACGATGGTGTTATAACAGAAGCCCAAAAACAAGCACTTCTATCAAAAGTGGAAGAGCATATGGGAGAAAGACAACAGAATAGAGGAGAGTTACAAGCTTGGTTTTCAGAACAAGGTATTGATGAGACCAAACTTCGTGATTATCTAGGCCCCGTTGGTCGTGGAGAAGGACGTGGTATGGGAATGCCAAGATAGGGATAAGATAGTGTTTTAGAATAAGCCCCCGCCTTTTATAAGTGGGGGTTTGTTTGTGATTTTCGATATTTTAATTGCGTAGAAAAAAATATTTGATATACTTCCAAAATGGCAGAAAGATTCATGGTTTCAACCGATTCCTCGGGTGTTTTAGGAATACCTAGACATTGGAAAGAGGTTTGGGAACCGGCAATAGAACATAAAAATTTTGCTGGATTTGAAGCAATCTCATGGATTTGGATTTGTGGGTTACTTGAAAAAGCTGATAAGGAAGGAATCAAAATTGGTGGATTTCATGGTAAAACTGGTAATAATCTTTGTTCAAGTAGTCGTTCTGATAGGTTATTAACAGGGATTGTAAATAGTATGTTAATGACCACTGATAATTTATTTCATAACTTTGGTAACAATGGAGGATATGTACTTATCCATGAACCTGAAACAAGAAAACATGCAAATGCTCTTGGTAAAAACAGAAGAGTAATTAACGATCTGAGAATAGAAAACCATCCCGATCCTGGCTCATTAGAAAGAACTTATGAAGTAGTTCGTGAACTTAGAGAAAATGGCATTAACGCTGGATTAATGGTTGATTTATTTCATTTGTTTAATGAATTTATAAAAATGGGAAATAATGATAGACCTAAGGTTATTTGGAGTAAAGTAAGGAAAAGTGTGGGTAATTTGCTGGATGTAATTGATTCAAAAAACGATCCCGTTCCTGTATCCTTTCATGTTCCTGTAGGATTAAATAAAAATGATTCTTTACCGACTACTTTGTTAACTAGAGAAGTCTTTAGAGATATTGCAAGGATGACAGACAGGAAAGGTACTTTTGTAGTGCTGGAAAATCAACAAGGTGGCCTTAACATGATAATAACGACTGAAAAATCAAGAAAAAGACAAAGAGATAGGAATGAAGAGCTACTTAATCTATTAGTTAAACACAGTGTGATTTAAATTGCATTGTAAGTGTATAATAAAATTATGAAGAAAGAATGCAAATTAGGTATATTACAAGCATTATTCATAACTTTTTATTGTAGTCTTGTTGGCCTTGTGATGTGGAAAGGGAATGAAATTTTTGGAAGAGTTGATTCGCTTATTGGTCCTATTGCCGTTCTTGTAATGCTTTCAGTTTCAGCATTAATTTGTGGTTTGATTGTTTTTTATAGGCCTTATAAATTGTTTTTTGCAAATAAAAAAGAAGAAGCCGTTAATGTTGTGGTTTCTACTGCAGTTTCACTTTTTGTTATTCTTCTAATTCTCTTTGGAATTATGTTTTTTATAAGATAGTTAAATTTTACCGACGACCTTTAAGCTATCTTTAAGAATTGTGGTAATATACTTCTCGTGTATGAATAAATTCATTAAAAAAATAAAATCTTTTAAAAAGTGGATTGTTGCTGATAAAAAGAGGTGGATTGTTGGTATAGCTGTAATATTATTGGCAATTTTTGGAATTTGGAAGACAGTCTCAAGTAGTTCAAATGAAATTACCTATCAAACTGAGACAATAGAAAAAGGAACTCTTGTTTCAACCGTTTCGGTTTCAGGCAAAGTAGTAACTTCAAATATCTTGGAGATAAAAACAACAGCCACAGGTGTTGTTAAAAAAGTGTATGTAAAAGATGGGCAAACTGTTTATAAAGGTCAAAAAATTGCAGAAATTACATTAGATTCAAGTGGCATGTTGGCTAATGCTAAAGCTAAAGCAAGTTTAGACTCTGCAAATAATAGTTATCGCTCTAGCCAGGCATCACTTGCAAAAACATATGAAGAAATTGATGGTCACGATACTGACGAAACCTTAACAATGAAAGAAACAAGAACTAAAGCAGAGGTTGCAAACGATAATGCTTGGTCAAACCTTGCTTCAGCCCAATTAACTTATAATCTAAGTTCACCGATTGTTGTTTCTCCATATTCTGGCGTGATTAGTAATTTAAATATAGTTGAAGGTGTTAATATATCTGTTGAAAAAAGAATTGCGACAGTTTCAACAAAGGGTAATCCTGTAGTTGAACTTAGTCTTTCAGAAGTTGATGTAAACAAGGTGAAAGTGGGTCAAAAAGCAACTGTTAATTTTGATAGTCTAAGTGATAAATCTTTTACTGGAGTTGTTGTAACTGTTGATAAAGTAGGGCAAGTTACAAGTAACGTAACAAATTACACTGCATACATCAAGCTTGATAGCTCGTCAGATGAGTTACTTTCCAATATGGCAGGAACAGCAAATATTATTCTTGATAGTGTGACTGATGTATTAATAATTCCTAGTGCAGCTATTCAGACAAATAACGATATAAATTATGCCAAAATTTTAAAAGACGGAAAACAAGAACTAGTTGAAATAACATTAGGATTATCAACAGATAATGGTGTGGAAGTTAAGTCGGGTCTAAAGATGGGAGAAACTGTTATAACCGGCACTAATACAACCAGAGAATCTACTGCAACCACAACAAAGTCAGTCTTTTCAAGTGTTGGTGGTGGGGGAATGGGAATTCCGAGATAATATGATTAAAGTATCCCATATCAGTAAAATTTATTATTCAGGAGAATCATCAATACAAACACAAATTGAGACCAAAGCCCTAGATGATGTTTCATTTGAAATTAAAAGAGGTGAATTTGTAGCCATTATGGGCCCATCTGGTTCTGGTAAATCAACTTTAATGCATATTTTGGGGGCTTTGGATAAACCAACTAAGGGTACGTATATTTTAGATGGAGAGAATGTAGAAGATTTAAACGACGATCAACTTGCTGATATTAGAAACAAAAAGATTGGCTTTGTTTTTCAAAGTTTCAATCTTCTGCCTCGCACTTCAGCACTAGACAATGTAATGCTTCCTTTAAGTTATGCAGGAGTGAGAAAAATTAAACGTTCTGAAATTGCAAAAAAATATTTAAAGATGGTAGGTCTTGAGGACAGGTTAAATAATCATCCAAATCAATTGTCAGGTGGTCAACAACAAAGGGTGGCAATTGCTAGAAGCCTTGTTAATAACCCTGCAATAATTTTGGCTGATGAACCAACAGGAAATATTGCCAGTAATCAGGCAGAAGAGATAATGGATATTTTTAAAAAATTAAACGATGAGGGACACACTATTATTATGATTACTCATGAACCAGATATAGCAGAACATGCTAAAAGAATAATACATGTAAAAGATGGGAGGATTATAAATGGAACTAAATGAAATAATTACAGAAGCTATAAACACCTTAAGAGTAAATAAATTAAGAACAGCCTTGGCGGTTCTGGGAATTGTTATAGGGATTGGTTCTGTTATTTCACTTATATCACTTGGTCAAGCTTCTCAAAAATCGGTGACTAATCAAATTCAATCTCTAGGAAGTAATCTTTTGACGGTTAGTCCAGGTTTTACTCAATCTGGTAATGTAAGAGGAGCATCCGGTGGGGGTACAACATTGACATATGATGATGCAAAAGCAATTTCTTCTTCCAATTTGGTTACTTCAGTATCTAAAGTATCACCCGAGCTTTCAAAAAGAAGTCAAATCACAACAGGAAAGAATAACACCAATACTCAGGTTTACGGAATTACTCCCACATATGCAGAAGTTAAAAAAGTTGAAGTTTCGGGTGGTGTATTTATAACACAACGGGATTTAGACTCAATGAATAAAGTTGTTGTCTTGGGGCCTCAAGTTGCAATAGATCTTTTTGGGGAGGGTATAAACCCGATAGGTCAAACAGTTAGAATTGAGAATCAATCTTTTAGAGTTGTGGGTATTACTAAAGAAAAAGGTGGAAGCGGTATGAGTAACCAAGACGATATTGTATATGTCCCCCTAACAACAGCGATGAAAGTTTTATATGGTCAGGATTATCTTTCTTCAATTTCAGTAGAGGCAAAATCAGCTGATGTTATGGTTACTGCTCAAGACGAAATTGGCTATCTCCTTCTTTCAAGACATAAGTTGTCAGATCCTTCAAAAGCAGATTTTAGAATAATGAATCAAAGTGATATTTTATCAACTGCTTCTTCTATAACTTCAACCTTTACATCACTTCTTTCAGGTATTGCAGCTATTTCACTACTTGTGGGTGGGATTGGAATTATGAATATAATGCTTGTTACGGTGACAGAAAGAACAAGAGAGGTTGGTTTAAGAAAAGCATTAGGAGCCAAGAAGAAAACCATAATCCAACAATTTTTGGCTGAGGCAATAATTTTAACTTTTACTGGTGGTATTTTAGGAATGATACTGGGAACTCTAATCTCATTTATTTTGTCTAAGATTATGAGTCTGCCTTTTACAATATCATTTGGAGCGGTAGTTCTAGCTATCGTAGTTTCGGGAGTAATTGGAATTATCTTTGGGTGGTATCCTGCCAAAAAGGCATCAGACCTTGAACCGATTGAGGCCTTAAGGTATGAATAGTATTAAAGTAACAGAATTCTACGGGAATTCTTAAGCATTTTTTAAGAAATGAAATATAATATATAAATATGAAGTCTAGATATTTGTTGCCAACAGTTTTGATAGTAATTGGATTGGGATTTGGTTTTGCTGGAGGGTACTACTACAAGGGTCTTAATCAACAAAAACAATTTAATGAGATGAGAAATGGTGCTGGTCAAAGAGGGGGAATAGCAATTCCTTCCGGAGGTCCTGCAAGAAACATAAATGGTTTTAATTCAATTGATGGAGAGATAATTTCAAATGATGATAAATCAGTAACAGTAAAACTTAACGATGGATCTACAAAGATAATATTTTTTTCAGAATCTACTGTTTACTCTAATTTCCAGGAGGCAAAAAAAGAAGATTTAAAGACAGGAATCAAGATTTCGGTTTTTGGTAAGTCAAATTCGGATGGATGCGTAACCGCCAATAGAATACAATTAAACCCAATTATCAAAGATGAATGAAGAAGCTGAAGACTCAGTCGAGGGACCAATAGAAGAACCCACAAAGAAACAAAAGAATTTATTACCCATCTTATTGGTTATGGCAACAATTATAGTTATTGGTAGTGTATTTATGTATTTTTCTAATAATCAGGTCTTAGAAGAAAATAAGACATTGTCTACAGTGTCTGAGAAGACAATAAATATGACAGACGTTAATCTTCATAACAGTAAAGAAGATTGTTGGCTTGTGATTGAAGGTGGAGTATATGATGTAACCAGCATTATTTCAAAACATCCAGGTGGAGAAATAATTGTTTCAGCCTGTGGTACTGATGCGACAAATAAATTTAACAATAGACCTGTATCTGGTACATCTCACTCAAGCCTTGCTCGTAAAATGCTTCAAAGTTTGAGGCTAGGCAGTTTGTCAGAATAATGTTACAATTTTTTTCATGAATGAAACAATAAATTTATTTTTACTGGCTCTCTTGGGAAGTGTTATTGCTCTTTTTGGAGGTGTCGTATTTTTATTTAGTAGAAATCTATCAAATATCCTTGAAAAATATTCGGTTCCCTTTGCGGCAGGGGTAATGGTAACGGTGTCACTTCTTGGTTTAATCCCCGAAGCCGAACATGAAATAGGAGATTTGGTCTATTGGATAGTCTTAGCCTCTTTCATAACAGTTTACCTGTTTGAACATCTATTCTTTGGAATACATCATCATGGAGTAGACGATGAACACCACAAAGAAATAAGTAATTCCTCTGTGGGGTTGGTAATCTTCGGAGACACAATTCATAATTTCATAGACGGTGTAGCAATTGGAGCAAGTTTTATGATTAACCCCAATTTAGGTTTTATTACAGCTCTTTCTACATTTCTTCATGAGGTTCCCCACGAAATAGGGGATTTTGGAATACTCTTAAAGGCTGGATGGAAAAGAACAAGAATTTTAATTGTAAATATAATCTCTTCCCTCATGACAATAGTTGGTGCATTTTTGGTTTATACATTTAATCAAAACGATACTCTAAATGGATCATTAATGGCAGTTTCTGCGGGTGTATTTTTGTATCTTGGAGCTAGTGACTTTTTACCTAAAATAAAAGATCAAAAACTTCATAGACTAAAGTCAATTCTTCCTCTACTTTTAGGGTCTCTAATTATTATTTTAACTTTATTACTAATTCCCCATGAGCACTAAAATGTTCTGATATTTTTTACTTTACTTTTAAAATAACAAAGACCAAAGAAGCATACCAGAGCTCCATGCAAAAGGATATTCTGATCTAAAGATAAAGTGTTTCATTGGTAAACCGTTTCGTTCGTAACATTCAAAAATTTTTTTATCAGAAGTTATTTTATTAGTCATTAGTTGTTCAACTTCTAATGCTTCAGATTGTTTTCCTAATCTTTTAAGTGCAGCTAAGTAAGTAGTTACTGGTTGCCACCATAAGATACCATTATTTTGATAATCTCCCATACCAGACAGTTGCTGAAAAAGATCAATTCTCCAAAAAGGATATTTTGGGGTATTTGTTTCTAAGGTGAACTGAATTTTATTAAGTGAACATTGTTTAAGAATAGACTCAGCCTCTTTATCGGTTGTTAGACCCCAAGCTATTGCCAATAAGTTGCCAAATGGATAGAAATAATCTTGACGTTTATAATCATGCCAATCAGCAAAATAGTTTCCTGTCCACAACTTGTCTCTAAGAGCTTGAGCAATCTTTGTTTTTTTAATCTCAAGTCTTTTGGACCAATCTTCGTCAAATGTTTTAACCCATGAAACTAGACGATCATACATGTACCAATAGATAATATTTGAATAAAGTAAATTTCCAAATTTTAGTGCGGTATCATTCCATTCAGCCATCATGCCATCGTATAAAAGGCCATCTTTTTCACGAGTCTCAAGATATTTAAGAGCTAGTTGAATATTGTCTTGGTGCTCTCTTAACTCTAACAGCGCTGAGAAAAGTATTGTCATGGTGGTTCCATCTAAGACCTCGGTTCCAAAACCTCTTAATTTATAGGTTGGTTTAGGTTTTGAATAAAAAGAAGGCTTTCCTAGATACTTTTTTAAATTAGCAGGACCGCGCATGATCCTATATGGGATAAGGCCATCAGACCTTTGATATGAATAGAAATTTGCTAAAGTTTTTTTAACTATAAAATCATCTCCAATCGAAAGTGAACCGAATGCTGCAAAATAAGCATCTCTTGCCCAATAATCTGTAAAATGATGAGTTCCAGCGATAATACCACTATCTAAGTAGCAATCACGCAATTCTTTTGTTGCTATTTCAATACTTTCTTTAACTTTAAAATTCATAATAGTAGTTTATCTTTAAAATGAAAGTAATTTCAAGATTGATGAATTTTTCATCTTGATCTTCAAATTTTGTTAAGCCACAATTTTTATCCAGGATAGTTTTTTTTAACATCAAACAATTTAATTTTTAAACAGGTTTTATAATTGTGAACAATATTAAGAGAAGAATTTATAGATCCACCTTGCTTGAAAAGTACTACAACAAGTCGTAGTATATGAGGTATAACAATAATAGAGAAGGGGTGATAAAAATGATAATTAGAAGCGAATCTAAAGAACTTGCTTTACACTATTTTAAAACTCTTGTAGAAGTGGCTAGAGAATCCTTTTTGATTCTGGATAGTGATATTCGAGTAATTTCAGGAAATCCGACTTTCTATCAAAATTTTCAAGTCGAACCAGCTCAAACAGAAAATCGACTTCTTTATGAACTAGGAAATGGGCAATGGAATATTGCTGAATTAAGAAGTCTGATGGAGGAAATTCTTCCAGAAAAAAAAGTTGTCAGAGATTATGAGGTTGAGCATGTTTTTGAAAAAATAGGGAAAAGAACAATTGTTCTAAACGCCAGACAGATAGATACTGTGCAACTTATTATATTGGCAATGGAAGATATCACAGATAAAAAGAATCTGGAGAATCAACTGGCAGAATATGCAAAAGGACTTGAAGAAAAAATTACTATACAGACGGACGACTTGACAAGAAAAATTAGCGATTTGGAAACAATGAATGAGTCAATGGTTGGAAGAGAATTGAAAATGGTAGAGCTTAAAAAAGAAAATGCAGATTTGATCAAGCAGGTTAATGACAAAAACAGCGATTAAGTATTATTTTTTGTCTTGGTAAGAATTACTCCCACAAGTCAAATATGTTAAAGACCTGGTAATCAATAAGAATTGGTATTATGTTTATTTAAATTTCCTATTCCGTTATAATGTTAGAATAGAATGTCTATTTCATCAAAATATCATAAAGCACTTACGTTAAATTACACTAATGATCTTTATGGTTTGGCTCTTAAAAAGGGAGACTGTATTTTTCTGACGGGATCATGTCCTCTTCCGACGCCAAAAATTCTTTACCAAAAATTATTAGAATCTTTTACTAAAGATAGCAGTTTTTGTTCGTACAATACTGGTATGCCTGCTTTGAAAAGTGCTATCGGAGAATATATTGAAAAACATTCTGGTGTAGAAATTGATACACAAAAGAGGTTGTTAATTACTTTGGGTGCAACAACTTTTTTACAACAGCTATTTATTTATCTTCTTGATGATGAACGAGAATGTTTGGTAATGACACCGACATTTCAGGATTATTTTAATCAAATAAGGGTAACAAGAAGTAGAACAATCGAGGTTCCGATGGTGGAAACAAATAATAGTTGGGTGGTAGATTTTGACGCTGTGAAAAAAGCAATTACTTCAAAAACAAAAGTGATTCTTCTCTGTAGTCCAAATAATCCCACGGGGAAGGTTTATTCAAAAGAGGAACTAAGAGAATTTTGTCAGATTGCCAAAGAGAATAATGCCTATTTAGTACTTGACGAGGCTTACAATTATTTGATTTATGAAGGCTCATTTATAAGTCCACTATCTTTTTCGGAGTATGCTGACAATGTGATTGTAGTCAGAACTTTCTCCAAAGAATTTGGAATGTGTGGTTGGAGGGTAGGCTATGCAATTGTTCCGGAGATAATGAAAGACGAGTTGTTTCATTTTCAATTATCTTTTAATAGTGTTCCTGCAGCCATATCACAAATGGCTGCGCTTCTCTCTTTAAATACCCAAGAGATTGAGGATAATATAAAAGTAGAAATTGAGAGGACAAGACAGAAAAGAGATTATGTTATTGATAGGGTTAGGGGAATAGGTAAAGATCTGTCATTAATAGCACCTGAAGGATGTGTTTATCTTTACGTAAAATATGGCAAGGATATTCCAAGCTATGATTTTTGTAAGGATGTTATTGAAAAGGTGGGTGTAATTGTGTCCCCTGGAGTTGGAAATGGAGAGGGTGGCGAAGGTCATCTTTGCATCACTTTTGCTGATTCTTTAGAAATTATTCAAGAGGGGATGGACAGGTTACAAGAATACTTTGATAAATATTATTAAATTTTGTACAAAGTTCATTTTCCATACTTTATGTCAAAATACTTTCATGGCCCTTTCTGTAGGGATACTTACTTCATTGTCCCAACTTTTGATTTTTGCTTCAAAGTAATACTTTCGAAAGCAAATAAAGGAAAATTAATAGTGGAAAGAGATACCCACGGAAGGATAATTAAATCTGAGGTTCCGAAGAATGAATTTGTGTATAATTAGGGAATGGAAAATGTAGATGCTAATATCCCAAAAACTTCAACAGAACCAGTTTTAGTTGAAGTTTTTGGGATATTAGCATCTACATTTTCCATTCCCTAATTATACACAAATTCATT
>Ga0208245_1000994_pt1 | contig 19047 bp, 32 predicted proteins | sample RifOxyC1_FD_184035 | JGI IMG/M metagenome (GOLD analysis project Ga0208245, IMG submission 184035) | Soil microbial communities from Rifle, Colorado - Rifle Oxygen_injection C1 (SPAdes) | ecosystem: Environmental > Terrestrial > Deep subsurface > Rock core/Sediment | place: Rifle, Colorado... | reverse complement strand
TTTATTTTAAAATTCTTTCTATCTTTAAATTCAGATAATTTACCCTTATTCCATTGTGATGTCGGTCTTATATACCCAACAACCCTACTATAACATTCGGTTTCTTGATAATTCCTCAATAATGGATCTTTTTTGTGGCATTCCTTGCACTTAACATAAAGTTCTTTACCGACAGAATAGGGCATATATTCTTCTCCCTCTTTTAACAATCGCTTGCAATCCCAACATTCTATTTTTTCCATAGTATTAAATTATTTTAATAATATCCTTTTCTCCCAAAATAAAAAACTTTTTCTTCTTTTTAGATATATGAGTAATATTTTCTTTATCTCGTATCACCTCATCATCAGTATAATAATCCGGATTACCAGCTAAAATTATATAGCTCCAGCTTTTATTAGAAGGGACAAAATAACTATATAAAACAATACATTGAAGTAGGTTTGTTTTTTCAATTACAATTTCATTGAGTTTAAATTTTGGCATTATTAATTTTTCCATAAAATTTCTTTAAATTTATTATTCGTGGCCTATAGTGACTCGGCTCTCCCCAAATTGTCCAAATAAACCTATTACTATATGTTATAGCTAAAATTAATTCATCTTCAAATGAAATAGGTACCTTTAATGGTTTATAAATATCTATCATTAATTTATTCATATAATTTTTTAAATTTATTAATTATTTTTATAAATTTTTTGTGTTCCAGTATATTCTATTTTCATATTCTTTGGCCAAAATGCACCTTCTTTTTTATAACAATTACAAGATGGTATCCAAAAGACCCTTAAATCTAACCTTTTTTCTTTAATATAAGGTTTTCCACATTCACAAATTGCCAAGGGTTTATTCATACAGTTTTATTACCTCTTCTTTATCTATTAATCCAAAGCCCAACCCATGACACGACTCCGCTTTAAAATCCGCATCATAAATATTACTACCATTGCAATGACTTATCTCGTGCTGAAAAACATGACCCGCACTGCCATTAAATCCTTCAGTAATTGGTTTAGAAATTGTAGGTTCTGATTTATCATTAAGTCGTTCTAATGTTTGATATATAACTGTAATTTTGTTATAACGAGGTACGTCTTTTTTTAGTGGATTATATTCAAATGAAAGACAACCCTCTACCTTTTCCACCGTTGTTTTTGTTGTTAAAAAAATCACCGGATTTATAATAACCATCCCCTTCTGCATAACAAAAAACCTCAATGGGTCTTTATCATCCATTTGACTGTGAGCAAGGGCCGCAATACCGGCATAATTTCCCCTAGGAAGATTGCACATGGCTACCAAATCCTTGCCGTCTGCCAAAAGTCTCGGCAGGTCCTCATTTTTAACCCATCTGGATTTTTTATTATGAGGTTCAACATAGCGAGCCAATAATCTCGCATATTCTGTCATTATCTTCTGTCTTTTTTCCACCTCTGCTAGTGGAAGCTTCTCTTCATTTTTTTGAGCGACTTTAGCAGGAGTCCCCGGTGAGACCTCTTTGGTTTTAATTTCTTCCGCAACTGACACTTCTAATTTTTCGGGTTTAGTTTGCATGTGATATGAGTTTATTATTGATTATATTTACTGCTTTGTCAATCTTTTTTGATCTCTGATATCCCATTTATTTTTTTTATTGTAATCTTTTTATCGAAAAGATCTTTTATCTGCATCAAATGACTGATGCATAAAATCTGATTAAAGTTCTTTTGCAAGCTTCCTAACACGGCCGCAAAACTTTCTGTTGAATTCTCATCGAGACCTAAGAAGATTTCATCAAACATTCTAAATCCAACTTTCTGCAAGGTTGCCAATGATTCAGAAATGGCCACGGATATTTTAAGTTTTTCTCCACCCGAATACGTCTCAAATGGCATACCATCGCCCGTTTCATTTAGGATAGTGATAAAGAGGCCTTCAGTGACTCCTTCGCTAGTGGCGTTTGCTTTTTGAGTGTCCAGACGCACTCTGAAGTCTGATAACTTGAATAAAATCTCATTAATTCGGTCTTCGAGTTTGGGGAGGAGGTAATCAATGACTAAAGTCTCAATCCCCTTAGATCCAAAGGCACACTTGACAAGCTCAACCTTGCGCATTTTTTCGGTTATTTCCGGGAGTTCTTTTTTATTGAGGGTATCTATCTTCTCTTTTAACGAGGCGATTTCTCTTTCATCCTTATCTATGGTCTCAAGAATGGTGGTGGCTTTCATAATACCATCATTCAATTCTTTTTGCTCATTTCTAAAGGTGGTTATTTCTGTGTCCACAGCCACAAACTCCTCCGGCTTGGTTAGTTTCTCCGCCTCCGTTTTCTGTTCTTCAAGTTTTTTAATATGAGCCATCTTTTCAGCCAGGTTCTTTTCCAATTCCGGGATCTTAGATTCTATGCCGATAATATTATCCAGGTCTTTTTGCAAAGACTTCTGCTGGATTAATTCAGATTCAAACTTCCTGAGTCCGGCGCTTGTTTTGTCAATCTCTTCCATAATGCCTTTTATAAAAATAGGTTCCGGGAGTTTAGTTGACTCAATTGACCAATTAGCCAACGCTATACCTTCTTTGGTGATTATTTCCTCACATTGATGTATTTGATCCTTCAAATCGTTGATTTTGAGTGTATGGTCGCCTGAATACGGGCATTTCTCACCGGCCGGACAAATTGGTTCAGAGAGGATTTTTTCTATATCTCTTTTAAGGCGATCTATTTGTGAAAAATTATGGTCATTGATAGTAGGTTTTTTACTGAGAAACTCATTTCTTTTGGTTTCTTGTTCGTTGGCAGAGTAGAGTGATTCCTGCAGTTTTTTCAGGTTTTTATTTAATTCTTTAGTTTCTTCTTCCCGATTAGGAATCAACTTTAAGACCTTGACCAATTTGTCTTTCCCGGAAACATCAATCTTTCTTTCGGCTAGCATATTTTCCACAAAATCCTTGTTGGCGGTGGCAGTTTTAATATTTTCATTAATAAAAACCACGGTCTGGATAGCAGATGATAATTTGGTCTTTTTATCTTCTAATTCCTTTATTCTTGGTTCCAGGAGTTTAATAAAGTCTGTATTGGCCTGAATGGTCTTTAGGCAGATGCTACGATCGATTATACGGGCACATGTATCGTCTAGGCGGGCTTTTAACTCCAAAACCCTACCAGATGCCATACTATGCTTATTTTCGAGTTCTGAGAGCGTTTTTCGGGCTTTTTCGTAGTAGTTTTTATAGTCTTCTGCCTTGACTATTTCAAGGAGGAGTTCCTTCCTTTTAGGGGCTGTTTGCGAGACGAAACTTTCGGTATTTCCTTGGACGTAAGCCACAGAATTAATAAAGAGGAGAAAAGATGCCCCAATGAGATCTTTATCGATCCAGGATTGAAGTTCCCTAACGCCGACCAATGGGAGGGCTGCTCGAGAATTGTCACGCTTTTGAATTGCAATTTCGAGAGAATGTTTACCCACCGATGTGATAGATCTTGTGATGATAACCGTATCTTCTTCAGCTTTGTTGAGTTCTCTTCTAGTGAGCTCCAAACATACAGATCCTTTTTTGGCACCCTTTCTAATAAGTGCACGATTTTCCGCCCGGCTTTGTCCATAGAGATTCCAGAGAATAGAATCAAAGATTGAGGACTTACCGGCGCCCGACGCCCCGTCGATAAGGACTTTCTCGTTTTCCGAGAAGTTGATTTCAGTTTTTTCATGGGATAAAAATGATTTAAGAGTTAATTTTTTTAATAATATCATATTTTTTTTAATAATTCTGGATTTTCATAAATATTTCCGATTATTTCGTAATATTCTACGGCTTCAATATCCATTGACTGACCGGCTCCATCATCATCCCAAATATACCAAGAAAGAAATTCATTATTCCAAGCAACTGTTCCTAAAACCATTAGAATATCCCCTTCATAAATTTCTTTTTCTTTTTTATCCTTGAGACCCGTGTATTGCATCATTACAGATGTCTTACTAAGTCTAGTACCAAAAAAACCTAGTTTTGGTGGATTGCTACACTCCCAACCCAATTCAAACATTTCAGTATTAAAACAATATTTATCAAAATAATAAATCTTTTTATCTTCATCATCCCAAATTCGAAACTTGATTTCTCTTTTTTTCATATTTTTTCTCTAATTTTAATTTAAGTCTCAGTTCTCGCATCATTTTGCGATGGGCTTTTTCCTTAACTTTTCTCTGGCTCATGGTTAGATTCTAAAGAATTAGTTGGAACAATTGGATCTTCTTCTTTTTTCTCAGGCGGAAGAAGGGAAAATAGCATTCCTAGGTTTAACTCCTTTTGGCAATAAGGACACTGGATTGGCAGTATAAATTCAGTGTTGCCTGGTTCTGTTGGCTGTTCGTTCATAAATTTATTTTAATTTTTAATATTAATCAGTAGCACCAATAACTATAATTTTTTTACCTATTGATCTTTTATCTATATTTGAACCTATTTTATTACAAGATCGACATAAAAAAAATCCCTTAACTACCTCATGTGGATACCACTTATGTATATGTTTTTTTACTTTTTTCATAGTTGTTTTTTTAATAAATTAATTACCTCTTTTTGCGGGACTCCTAATTTTTTAATTGGCTTTTCCAGGACAGCTAGTCCACAGACAGCTAGCGAATATGCATCGCATTCATTATTATCCATTGATTCAAAACCATAATTTTTATAAACATGCATCATCATTTGATCTTTATCTCCCCTACCCGACCCGGTTATGAATTTTTTCAAGGAACATGGAGCTACCAAGATCCATGGCCATTTAGTTTTATTTAAAAGAATTCTAACCAAATGATTGAGTCCGGCAAGTTGAGTCAGGGCTGCAGTATTTCTAGCCATAAAGGCTAAATTTTCGATCATAATTATAGCCGGATTATTAATTGGTAAAAATTTATTAATCTTTTCTATAATATCTTCAGCTATTTTAACTATTCGCTTGGTCTCATTTATAGGCATATCCCCACTTGGTTTGCTTTTTATAATACCAGAATCTAAAACTTTTCCACATTGATCAAGAATGCAGAATCCTGTTTTGGCGAGAGAAAGATCTAATCCGATAATAATTTTTTTTTCTTGCATATATTTACGGGGGTAGTTAAGGCTTTTTCAATAGACCAATTTAAGGTTTTTATTCGTTGCCACAATATTGATTGATTTATTCCTGTTAAATCCATCCAATCCGCTAAACACATTTTCTTTCCATTATATTTTAACATAAAATTATTTCTTTTATTTCTATTTTGTTCTTTCATCGTAGCCCATCTTACATTCCCTGGTTCATAGTTTCCATTATTATTTATTCTATCTATAGAATGTTTTTTAGATGGACGTCGACCAACATCCTTTAAAAAATTAATATATCCACTACCCTTTTTAAGCCATTTATCACAAACTATTATGCCTCTATCTTGATAGAGTTTTTTATCAGAACCATAGGGGTGGTAGCAACGTCGCCTCATCATTAACCAAGTATTGAATTCAGGAGTTTTGTTCAATTTACTAGATTCACCATGCGTAGTGAGTCGCTTACTTTGGATCTCATCTTTATAACAACCACACGACTTAGCTTCTCTATTTCTAATATTTCCTAATCTTATTTTTTTTCTATTACCGCAAACACAAAGACACTCAACCATGCGGAAAGAGTGGTTAGTTTTTGGATCAAAATATGGATCAACTTCTTTTATTATAGTTAATCTACCGAATTTTTCTCCTATTTTTATCTCTAATCTTTTCATTTTTTATTTTAATATATATAGCAAGCCCAAAGAGACTACTACTATCGAAAGTGCGATAACATTTTCCATTTTTTTAAGTTACAATATTTAGATCTACCCGCTTATTTATACCTGGGACATTTCCGCTTGAACAAAATTGCCAAGCCAAGGTTTTTTTAAACGCTCCTGTGGCAGGTTTATATTTTGGATTCGGATTTTGCTCCTGCAATCCATACCGGGCGGCCCAGAGTTTATATCCCGCTCCAGCCACCTTGGGGAATCGGTATTTGTTTAATAATCCATGATAAGTGTAGAGGAGGGGTGATTTTCCAGTTTTATCTTTCACAAAATTCATCCACTTGAGGCACCAATCATCCGCATCTTCTCTGGCATAGGTCTCATAATCCAGCACCAAAACATCTCCGCTGCTTATTTCTCCCAAATTCCGCATATACCAATCAGCCTCCTTGGCCCAATCTCCGGCATCGGCGTAGTGATACGCTCCAAATGCCCAATTTATTTCTTTAATTCTTTTCTTATTGATAATATAAGCACTGTCTTTATTACTAAGTCCCTGAGTACACTTATGGATTGCCCCTTTATACCCAGCACTTTTGGTCTTAGCTAAATCGACAATATCGTTCCAGTGGGAAATATCAATAAATCTGGAACCAATTGGTAATGACAGAAAATCAGGGCTGGTCCCAGACATTCCAGGTTCTTCTTCATTGACCGCATCTCCAGTAGTCCATTCATCCTCATCCTGCTTCTCTAATACGGCAAACCCGGTAATTTTCTTATATCTTTTGGTAATAGGAATCACATCTCCATAATAGGGGTCCATGACCCGATATCCACCCCTGACACCCACTAGCCAGACCCAATGTTTTTTATCAACTTGCAGTACAACGTATTGGTCTGGATCTGCGAAGGCTTTCTTAATCTTTTTATCATCTTGGGTGTAAAACCGGTAAACAAAGTCTAGTTTTACTTTTATAATCGATGCCCAGATAAATAGGCCATCAAGAGTAAAATCTAGATTCTGCGCCATCCATCCCGGGTCATGATAATTGCCGATTTCATTAGTAATGGCTGATTCGTCGGTAATCAAACATCCGTCACTGGCGACGGTTCTTTGAGATTTTCCTATTTTTATATTCCCCCAAATTGGGTTCCTTTGATTTAATATTTTCATAAAGTTATCTACAGGTATTATATTTTTGGATAGTACTAGGTCTGCGTTCTACGCTGGCAACAGCGTGGCTGATACTTATAATTATCAAGGTTGCTATTGCTAAAAAAATTGCAAGCTCAATCCAAATTTTAAATTTACTGATATGTTTAACTTAATGATTATTCGCTCCTCCAGATGAAAGACGATCCAATCGCATTTCGCAGAGGAGACTTTTTATAAGATTTAAAAAGAACAATTGTAATTTTCCTTCACCCAATCCCGTCCCCCGCACGGAAGACATGATTAGGTGCGATTCCCCACGCAGGGTCCGGTGAAGAAAAACTAATTTTCAAAACTTAATTCAGTGTCCAGGGGGTTTTAATTAATTCTTATTATTCCGGAAAAAAGTTTTCATCTTGAGGGCGTAATCCCCCTTCGATTTCTTTTCCCAGAAAAACACATTCTTCTTCTTTATTTTTTGGTAATTGATCTTTACAATATTTGCTTACAAATTGGAATAACGCTTGCCTAATTATCCAAATCCTTCCAGAATCATTCCAAAATGATTGTTGAATAACGTCTTTTAATGCTTTTCTTTGCTCCTTGTCTTGAATCGAAGCATCAATGAAGGTGAGGACCTTACCCAAAAGATAGGTTTTATCATCATGCATTGCTTCAATAAGGATATTTCTTAACTTAAACAACGGACTTTGACCATATAACATAACTTTATTTGACTCAACTAGACACTGAATAAAATTTTCAAAAAACAAAACTTCTTAAAATCAAAATAATCCAACCGATGCACGCAATTATAACTGAACACTTAAACAATAATAATAAATCTAATTTACGCATATCTGCCGATTAAAAAACCAATTACAGCAATCCCGCCACCAACGGCTATCCAAAGAGCCCTCATTCTATCTTCGTATTTCTGTAGGGGAGCAAATTTTTTTCTTTCCTTTTTTGTAAATTTACCCATTTTATTAAAATTACTTAATTAATTCAAAACCATCCTTTAAATCTGAATATTTCATCTTTTTTGCATCTGAATATAATTTAAGCAGTGAGTCTATGGAAAGATCAAAACCGTCTTCAAAATGAACTTTACTTCTTTCACTGGGATATTGTTCTATGAGGACGGAGGCGTCGAAACTCTTTAAATGATCTTTGACGTACTCTAAGTCGGTTTCTTTATTAGTTACATAACACTTAATAATAGAATGATTTGGTATGATATTCTTATGCCTATCCCATTCTTCCCAAACTATCTTAAAAATCCCTCTACATGGCAATGAAATTTCCTTAGTAGTCTTGGCTACAGTATCCCAGATAAAAATGCTTTTGCTGTGTTCTCCAACTTCCTGAGTGAATATCGATCCTACTATCTGAATGTTTTTACCTAATTTTTCAGCCTGATGCAGGTGACTAGAGAAGACCATGCCAAACATCTTACTTATTTTGTCTTTATCCAACACTATTTCATTGAAAAATTCAACACTCTTGGCTCCAGTAATCGCATGATGAATAAACGCTAAATCAGCCTTGACAAGTTTCTTCATAAGGGCTTTTTCGCCCTCTTCTTTAGTTTCTACCCCCAGTATACCAGAGTTCTGAAAAGGTATCATCATGGCGGTTTTACCGCATATCTTAGCCAAAGTTGGCTCGGTATAGATGTGCCAATTTGGTTTATTTAGGCTTTTAAGGAAGTCTAGGGCGGTGGAAGTAGAGTATCTTTCATGATTCCCGACCAGAATATGAATATCCTTATCACCAAAAACATTTAAAAAGTCAATAAATTCACGAAGAACACTACTGTGATTATGCCTTGAATTTAGTTGATCCCCCAAAAGAATAATACTATCGCATTTTTTTGCTGTCTCATGAATCATCCTTTTAACATCCTCCCATTCTTTTTTTCTACCGTCTTTTATAGTGGAAGAATATGATATTTCAAATTTCATATGCAAATCACCCACACAAAGTATTTTCATATATTTTTCCATGTTATACTTTTAACAACCCTCATTATTGTATTGCCTGAAACCTTATATATTTTGGCGATTTTTTTATAAGAGGGTTGCATTGTTGCGTATAACGATCTTATCTCTAATATATCTTTAGGTTTAAGTTTTGGCATACGGGTATTCCGTGGAGTAGCTTTTGAAAGACCAATCATCCATGAATGGCGATGATTATCCTTTAAGCTGACCCACTCGAGATTAGATACATTATTATTTTTTTTATCCCCATCCTTATGATTCACTTGATTATGACTCTTATTCCTCTGAGATAAAAATGCTAAGGCGACTAATCGATGAGCGTAGACATCCTTACCGTGTGGTTTTAGTGAATACCTTAAATATCCGCCGGTATGAACTCTGGGAATTGATATTTTTCCTTTAATTATTCCCTTTCGGATTCTCCTACTAGGAGTCTTATTGGTAGACATATGATCTAAGCTCCTCACCCTGCCAAGACTACTAACTTCATACGAACCCTCATACCCAACAACAGATCTCCATTCCTCGTTGTCCTGTTGTTGGGTATTGGTATCCATACTATTTTTTAGTGTACCCAGTTAAAGCTATAATCACCTTGGTCAAATTTTCTTCTACCATTTTTAACCCAGTGTACTTCTCAATGACAGCATCGGCTTCAGTTTCACCCATAGACTCATTAGTCAGACCCTTTGTCTTGGCTAAATTGCGGATGGCATCTAAAGCTTCATTTCTCGGCTTAACTTCTGCTGTTGGCATAGCACCGGAAACTGCGGTAGCATCTGCTGGCGCTTTAAACATCTTATCCATCGTAGACTCATCTAAATTATCATTCTCTGAATCATTATCTTCTAATACTGCCTCTGGTTCTGAGTGTCCCTTAAGTTCTGGTCCAGAATTTGAATCTGCGTAGATTGACTTTAGTTCTTTTTGGCGAGATAACCAATCCTCATTGATAAACTTTGGATCTGCATAAATAAGGATTATTTTTGCCTTATTTCTGCCAGGTTGTTTGCTCTCTTGCTCCCTATCAAATCTAAATCCGACAATTTGTCCAAAGCGGATTTGTTTCATTCTTTCATTCCCCGCCCTGTTGGTCAGTTTAAACCCAATGTTCCAAATTTTGCCTTCAGCATCTTGAATGACATAAATATTCTGTTGATTCTGGAATGAATCAATCTGGTTATACCGTGCATCTATGTAGGTTCCTTGAATAGAATCGCCTATGTTCTTAAAACTAAAGAACTCGCCTTGTTTTACTTCGTCGAAAATATTAATTTTATCCATATGATTTTATTAAGTTATTAATTTATTACTTTATTATATTATGAAAGATAAATCGACCATTATCTATTATCTTAATTCTATACCCTTATTTACTTTTTGTCAAGTGTCATTATTTCTTCTTAAATACCGCCACTAATCGGATCTGGGGAATTTCTTCTCCCGTAGCCCCATCCTTGACCATTTCTATTGAAACCCTTTTCATTTTAGAGAATAACTCTTCCAGCCCTTGGGGGGCAAACCGCCAATAATCCTTGGGATAGTAGTGCAATCCCCATATCCAGGGCACAGTAACAAACAATAGGGCTCCTTTTTTTAATGAATTTCTGATATTTTCCGCCACTACGAATGGGTTGGAGCAGTGTTCCAGGAGGTCCATGCAAATTCCGGCATCAAATTTTCTGCCTTTAATTGGCTTGCGTAGATCAATTCCGTTATCAAAATCTAGGCAGAAATATTTAGGAAACTTTTTCTTTTCAATCCCTACGATATTGATGTTAATGTCCTCTCCAGGTTCACCCTCTTCAATTCTGATTTTATTAAGCGCCAACATCTTTTTAATAATATGGCTGCCAATCACATCGGTACCGCCATAATCAGCGACATTGCCCGACAACTTATGTTTGTTTAAAAACAAAGCTAATTGTTGCAGAGATATGATGGTCATTTTTTTCTTTGTAAGTTTTCTACAGCACTTAATAATCTTCCAACTATCGTAGTTAGGGCTTCCCATGAATCTAGCATTTCTCCAGAATCTTTATATGTGCTTGTCGCCATCCGATACAAGTGGTTGGTGGCGACATGGGCTACTTCATGTGCAATAACATCATGGACATCCTCATTTGTCATATTTTTTCCCCTCCACTGGTCTATTAAGAATGGATAAATTTGAAAATTTACAGTTAGGTATCGCATATCAACTTGAGTTGAGGCGGTTTTAACAGCTCCTTCCGGAGTCATTTCATAATTTCCGGAAGCAAATTCTTTTTTAAGATAGAATATCTTAGACTCATAATTATTCATGCCAAGAATATACATGTATTTTTTCACATCATCGGCTATCATTTCCCTAAGTTCATTGGGGACATAACTTATTTCTTTTTGTACTTTAACCTTCTTTTTTAACTGCTTCTTGGGTGGCTTTATATATTTTTTCATATAGTTCTTTATTTAATTTTAATGATTCTATGGCCCTATCTCGACCTACTCCTAATTTTTCTTCACCAAACATATAGGTGTTGCCTTCTTTTTTTATGACTTTTAATTCCTCGGCCGTGTCTAGGCAATCGGCTTCATGATCCACTCCAGTGGCATAAAATAATGTGAATTCTCCCTTTCTCCAGGGTGGGGCAACTTTATTTTTCTGGGCTACAATTTTTATAATACTGCCAATTTGTTCATCGTTTTTACCTTTTATTTTTTCTCCTTTAGAAACAGCTAAGCGAACTGAGGAAAAAAACTTTAAACTTTTCCCACCTGGCGTATAGGTCTTATCCCCCCAATACACACCTAATTTTTCTTTTAAATGATTTATAAATACAACACATGTTTTAGATCTAGCAACCTCTCCAGTTAAAATACGAAGCATTTTTGACATTAATTGAGATTGCACTGCCATTGAATTAGCCAACATTTCTTCTCCCTCAACTTCTCTTTTGGGAACCAATGCTGCTACAGAATCAATCACAATAAGATCTATTTGATTGGTCGCCACAAGAGCTCGAATAGTGTCAGCGCCCTCTTCCAGTGTGGTAGGCTGCGAAACAAATAATTTTTTAGTATCAACACCAATTGAGGATGCAAATTCTCCATTGAAGCTGTACTCGGAATCCAAAAAGGCACAGGTACCCCCTTGCTTTTGGACTTCAGAGACAAAGTAGAGACAAGTAGCTGTTTTCCCGGAACTTGGTTCACCATATAGCTCCAAAATCCTCCCACGGGGTAATCCCCCTACGCCGATAACTCTATCGATAGCAAAACATCCGGTTGAGATGGCTTCTACGGGCGGATAACCATCATTGGCTATGGTGATGACATTTTCACCATACTTTTTGCGTAAATCTAAAATGGCTTGATGTGTTGCCTCCTTAGGTTCTTTTTCTTTTTTCATATGATTTTATTACCCTTTTTAAGATTATTTATAGCCCACATTGGCTGAAGATTTGTGTAATGACATGCTATTAAGAATTGTTCTCTGTTTGTTAAATCAAAATTAGCTAAAGCCATTTTATGATCAATATGCCAACCTACCCGAGACCAGTTATTCCATGTCATTCCTAACTGGAATTGTTTTTCTAAATAAATTTTTAATTCTTCTATAGAACACCCAAGATCATGTACCGCAGAACCAGCCCTACAGCCGACTTTTATGGCCATATATAGGCGGTTTCTTAAGTTCGAACGAATCTTAAAGTTTATGTTATTTATTCGTTGCATTCTATTCCAATTTCTAAAATATTCCGGATATTCCTTATGTCGTTTTTTACTCTTTAAACATAAGTATTTTCTATTTTTTGCGGCCCACTTATTTTTCAATAATCTATTTTGTTCTGGATTTTTCAGCCTCCATAATTTTTCTCTTTTTAAAATTTCATCTTTATGCAAAATATAATACTTTCTCTTAGTGACTTTTCTTTTTTCAGGATTTTCTTTATACCATAATCTCGATCGTTCACACATCTTTTCTTTATTTTTTAAATAATGCTTTCTACTTCCCTCTTTTTGTGTGCTCATATATTTTACTCCAATCCATTACTTATCAATTGAGCCGCCAATTGTGCTCTTTTGCGCCAATCGGACTCATCCATTAGTTTTAATTTTATTATATCCTCAGATTTATCTTTAACAATCGGCCGCAATGAAACTTTTTCTTTATCCAAGAATAAGTTCATTATTTCATCAATAGCCTCCGAGGAAACTCCGTCAATCGCCCGTAAGGTATTTTCCATTTCTATTTGTTGCGCCGAATCTTTATTCATCTTTTTCTTCTTCTTTAGAATATTTCCCGTCTTGAAACTTTGTCCACCTAGGATCAATCATATAAACTAATTGAGAGCCAAAAAGTGCTAACCCCTTGGCAATATCTCTTTCAATCTCCCTGACAGCGTCAGCATCCCTTTCCCCAAACTCTTTCCATCTATTTTCGGCTGACCACAGCTCACCTTCTTCATTTAAGTTTTCATGCAAGATGCGAAAGGCTCTTTCCATTTTATGCAATGCCTCGGTCCATGCGGTTGGATCATTTTTATAATCAGGCGGTAGATAAACTCCATATTCATCATACCATTTTGAGTAATCCCTGATAAGTGGATAAAGTGCCCTTACAGCTTCATCACGGATAATTTTATCTTTTGATTCTCTTTTAAATATTTTGCTAAAATATTTCCACATAGTTTTAATGCTTATTTTTTAGTTAATTTGTCGGTAACTCTATCTATGGTCCTGGTTGACCAAAAAGCTGCTGTTACTAAACCTAGAAATTTTCCTAAATTAAAATACCACTTATTTGTTGCAAAATTTGGATCTACTAGCACAATACCAGCTGAACCAATTATACCGGCATAAAACGCATTTGACTTAAAAAATGTCCAATCCATGGTCTTTTCTGACAAAAGTTTGGGTACTTCTACATTACACACCACATCTTGAGGTAGATGGGTAACTGGAACAATATTTGTATCTATAACTGGTTCTTCTTTTTTTATTGTCTTTGATGGCGAGGTTGATTCTAATTTCATGTTTTTAAAATTAATTAATTACTTTCTTCAAAATTTTTATAACGTATGCGTATTCTCCACTCATGCCCAAATAAACAGAAAAAAATCCAAAAAGTTCCTATATCTCTAATATTTGACTTAAATATCCTTTTTCCAGGAATGCATACTGAAATACAGAAAGGATATTTCCAATAATCATTTTTATCATTGCGTCTAGATATGGATAAATATTTCATACTTCCAGTTTAACAGTTATTTTCTTTTTGTCAAGTGGCAATTTTAAAGGGAGAGTTAAAGTTCTAACCCCCCCTCGGCTATTTAAGGAAACAAATTTCTGCCTGATATTTTGCACAAGTCTTGTCTATGCAATGGCAATACACTGCTTCCTTCTTGAGGTGAGATTTCTGTCTGAAAGCGTGGACTGTTAATTTCTTTTGACAGCGTTCACAAGTTTCATTGAACCTTTGAATCGCCTCTTCAAGAGACTTCATCTGGCACCTCGTTCCACAGCGGCTTAAGATTCATCAACCACGATAAGCCCCAAATCCAGAAGAACAGAATTTTGAATAATGTTTTCAATTTGCACCTCCTTTACAACTTCATTACACTGTGAACAAATTTCCATATCTTCGGACGAAATAAATGTTCCACATTTTGGGCAAATCATTTCCACCTCCTCAATTGAAGACTTTCCGTAGGATTTTAGTATAAAGTTCTCCTTCAGAATATTTCTCGTAGCAATCCTCGCACACATAAGTGATGAGGATTGAACCGTCTCCAAGGGTTATTTCAACTCGATGACCCTCGAAGAAATTACAAATACAAATACGGCATTGATAACCCATCTCAACCTTCCTTTTTTCCCTCCAATCTTGAGAGGGCTTTATTAAGGTCAACCATATCAACCAAGTTTTGAAAGAGCATTGAAGCACAAAGCTCGATAAGTGCTTCCTTCGACATCAACCGCAGAAACTTTTTAATTTCTTCCATTTCATACCTCCAATTCATCTGGTAAGCATTCAGCAAAGATAAAAACTTCTTCACCAACCACTATCGCTCCAACTCGTGCTTTCTTGCAGTCTGTCTGAAAGCAAAATTCTTGAGCGACTCGTTGCAGAAATTTGGCTTGCGGAAGGTTTGCCCATTCCGCTAAAGTCAATCTCCCCAGTAAAATCACCGCCAGAATCCACAGTTTCATTTTTCCACCTCCATTATTTAATTGTCAAAAAATTATTGTTTCCGTGCATTGTGTATAATTATATTATAGACTATTTCATAAATCGATTTAATAAAAATTCCGCTACCCCAATCGCTAAAATCGCAGCCGAGCCCCATGTCATAATTTGCACAATTTTTACAGTATTAATCCTAATCCTGTCCTCATGGTCTTTTAGTGTCGCTTCTACCGCAGCCCGATATAATACGGGATATGAATCCTTGGTGTTTAATTTTTCATTTTCTAGAGAATTTATACGCTCAGACGTTCCATCTTTTAATTCAGCAATATCTTCCTTGAGATCATCCATTTTGGTTTTAAGTTCTACTAATAGATCATGATCTCCTGAGTTTTTAGTTTCAACGACTTTGGCAGCTGCCGCTGCTGTACTAGCCACTACTTTCGCCGCTTCGGCTGATGCGCTTGCAATTGCCTTTACAGCCTCGGCCGCAGCGTCAGCAATGGTCTTAACGGCATTATTGGCGGCACAACTTAGGGCTTCCTGTGATTTTTTCATCGGTTTCTATAATTAGTATTTATTATCTTTATTCATACTAACAAAGTCCCAGAAAAAGGCCCCACCTGAGAGGGTAGGGCTTTTGGGGCTATTCAAAGTATTTTTTTATCTTTTGTCTGCATTTTTCAATATCTTCATTTATTTCTGATTCCCATAACCGGATTACCTTCCAACCTAGGTTTTCAAGAACTTTTGTGCAATATCTATCCCAACGACGACCCTCAGGATATTTATGCCAATAATTTCCATCTATATAAATGGCTATCTTTTTATTAGAATCCACTTCATCAATACTCCCATATCTACTTCCAAATAAAAATGCCATATTTGTTTCTGTTTTTATTCCTTCATCTTTTAGTATTTCTTGAATTTTGAGATGGGGTTTAGTTACTTTTGTTAAAAAGGATGCTGACATTTTTTGATTAAAATCCAGATTTTTTCTATTTTTTCTCATCCTTTCACGATTTTTTTCTAAATCTTCAAGACCCATTCGACCCAACTTGGTTTCTCCGGTAGCCAACATACGGATTCGTATTTCTGACATTTTTTTCTTAGACGCTATAGTATGTTTATATCCAGGTGGCCTACCACCTTTAATGCCACCTGGATAATGTTTTTTATATTCCTCTGAGTTTATTCCTTTATTCCAAGCAATTTGACCAAGATGATTTCTTGCACTTTTAAGTCTGACAGATTCTTTCTTCATTGGATTATCCTTCAACATTCTTTCTCTGGTTTTTTGCCTCCCAGCCTCTGTCATATTCATATTTTATTTCGGACTTAAATTTATAAAAGGGACAGAAGATCCAGGGACCATGGTTGTGGGCAACTTTCCATCCCACCGCAAAATTCCCTGTAAACTTACGTAGTCTGCTCCCCCTTGACTTGAAATGGCGGTTGCCTGAATACTAATCGCTTCTGCCTGAGCCTTGGCTGATTCGATGGTTTGTTGTGCCTCAAACTTAATTTGTTCTAACTTATTTCGTGCAGCCTCTGCATTTTGGATATTCGTAACCTTGTTTTCAATTGATTGACTAAAGGCTTTGGAGAATTCAAAATTAGTCACGCTGAATCTTTCCAGAATGGCATCTTTGGAAGCGAAGCGTTCTATGAGAGTTTGATTGACCTTGTCTCCAAACTCTGCTCGCTTAGTCACAAGTTCTTCGGCCGTGTATTGTGCTGAAGTAGACTTCACAATTTCTCTGATGACCGGTTCGATGACGTTGCTTTCATAATTGGCAACTGAGTTGTATTGAGCATAAATTGCATCCACCTTACTTGGACTGATATGGTAGTTGACCACCACTCCAATAGCCACATCCTGCAGATCCCTAGAAGCTCCAAATAAATTATCTACAGAATTTTTTTCATCACCCACATCTCCACTTTTATCATAATTTATGGTGCGGGTTTTAACTTCCATAATATGTACTGCTTCAATGATTGGCATTTTGACATAAAATCCCGGCTCAACAATTTTCTTAATGACTCCCAATCTGACTCGCACACCTCGTTCTCCTGGACTAACAATACCAAATGAACCGAAAATAAAAGTTAACAAAACTAACAACACAATAGAATAACCGATGGCTTTTCCGGTTTTAAACTTATAGACATTGTCACCATAACTATCTTTGGGCATGGTGGTGACCCAATCTTCTCTTTTAAACATTTAATTTAATTTAATTTATTATAACTGTATTGTATCAATCAATCTTGAAATTTTTCCTTCAATGCTTCCTATGCGCCCATTCAATTCGGTTGTAGAGACTGTTTCTTTTGAATCCACATTTGGCACATCGCAAATTACTACATTAAGTATCCCTCTTAATGTTTCTATTTTTTTATCGATCCTATTTAAGGCTGAAAATAATTCACTTTCTTTAACTGGCTTACTTGCCACCGATTCATCGTACATATATTTTTTTAATTAATTACAAAGAAATCTTCTCCGGTCATATCTCCTTCATTGACAATCCAGTTATAATATCTACCATCATCTTTATGCAGTTTGAGAATATTGTCTTTTAATTCTCCCCAAAACTCCTTACTGCGCCACTCGACCTTGGTGACTTTCTTTCCGTTAGTTATTTCTCTAATAGCATCGGGAAAGTTCATTAGTTGTTCCACCTCAGCCTCCTTAATTACCGGGGCTGTCGGACTTTGACTTTGTAGCTCTTCCATATTTTTTTAATTTAATTATTATTTACATAAAATCTTTCTAACTTCATCCAATTCTGTTTCAGACAATTTGCTAGACGAGTCTTCAAATGAAGATGATTTATCTTCAAATGCACTGTTGTTTGTTGGTTTTTGTTTTTTAGATGGATTTTGCTTGCTATAAGAATATATCCCGCCTCCTATAGCGATCACAATAAGAATAGAAATTATTATTCTAAGATTATCCTGAATCCATATTTTTGCTTCTTCCCACATATTTTTTATTTAATTATTAATTGCGCAAATAGGTAATAAAAAATAGCAATAACGACCACACAAATTGCTATGATTATGACTCCTATTAAATTATTCAAAATTTCTAGTAACATTTCCTCTATATCCTTATTCATATTTTATTTTCATATAAATTAACTCTATACCCTTTCTTACTTTTTGTCAAATGTCATTCTCCGATCAAGACCCTAGAAGAAAGTATCCGACCCAAGCTTTCCAATCCCCCTCCCCTAGAAGCACTAGGCATACCTATGATACAATTGTCTTTAACACTAACGGCTATGCCTCCAGAATTCCCTACATCCATTTTAGCTGAAACAATATAATAATCACCGTCATAACCGGAAATTATACCTTCTGTAGCTGTAATTCCCTCACCCGAACCAATGCCAGGATAACCCAAAACTACAATCTTTTCCCCAATATCTGGTCGTTTAGTACAGTAATAACCTCTTCTAATTTTAACAAGATCTCTGGTTTTCTGACTTATACCACTAAGAACCAAGAGAGCCTTGTCTTTGGATGGTGAATAATAAAAGTCCTCATTTGATTCATATATGGTATAATTTTCATCATCTAAAAAAAATATCATACAAAATTCTGCCACAAATCCCTCACTATCAAGAATAATGTGTTTATTGGTCATGACGGAAATTTCCATATCCGTAAGGTCAGTTAGAAATCCCGAACCAGACATAGTGGCAGATAATTCGCCATCTGAATAAAACCAATAACAAACTATCTTGGGAACTTGAGGTGACCACTCCTTAGCTATTTCGGCTGTGGTTAATTCTTTCTTGGCTTTTTCAGTTTCTATCGTTTCTAATCTTTTTGTGGTTTCATTTAATTTTTCAGTCAGAATTTTATTTTCCAGTTTTCTTTGAGATTCTTGTTTGGAAAAATAATCAGAAATGGCAATGACGCAAAAAACCAAGAAGATGATTCCGATTATAATGAGAGTA
>Ga0208245_1000985_pt1 | contig 19111 bp, 18 predicted proteins | sample RifOxyC1_FD_184035 | JGI IMG/M metagenome (GOLD analysis project Ga0208245, IMG submission 184035) | Soil microbial communities from Rifle, Colorado - Rifle Oxygen_injection C1 (SPAdes) | ecosystem: Environmental > Terrestrial > Deep subsurface > Rock core/Sediment | place: Rifle, Colorado... | reverse complement strand
ATACCATGGCGCCTGCCAAGAAATAGATAGCCTTCTCTTATCTGAAAATGTCCAAAATTTTTGCAAAATAAAACTAACTATTAAAGAAGCTGAGAATGCAAAAATAGCAGACAACACATACCAAAGTCCTATCACATCTGTAAATATATACAAAAGAGCTAAGTCAGTTGCCGCTCCAATACCTCCAGCTACAATAAATCGCAAAATTTTATTATAAGACAAAATAAAATTATTAATTTTTGTATACAACACCTGAATTGACTGGGATATTGTTTGAGAAGTCACCCTCTTATATTTTATTTCCATAAAGAAGGTGGGTTATAGATCTCCATAAACCCCTGAAAGCAAATCTAAATCTTTCTGTGTCGTTTTTAAAAGTTCTATATTTTTATTTTCTAAAGATTTTAAAACATCGATCCCTAATTTATCATCTACGACCTTATTTTTATATATCTCGGTAAAGGCGGCAAAGTCTTTAATAAAGCAATGACCTCCTGCACCTCGTCCGCTTTTATGAACTGGGTTTAAATAAGTTGGCCCGGTGTCTGGGTCAGCACTCATAGCTTCCTTAATATTATTCCAATCACCACCAACATTTTTAGTTAAATCGTACAAAATATTAGCAAACACCACTCGAAAAAATCCAGATATATTACGCCCATATTTAATGATCTCTGCATCAATTGATCCACAAATCTTTTTATATGGAGCATTTGGCAAAACCAACATAACTTGTTCTGCTTTTTCTTTATATATTTCAGATTCTAGTGGGATTCCAATTATATTTCTCTGAGGATTACTAGCGTCAAAACTAGCCGTACTTTCAGTTAAAAATTCTGGTGAATGTAGCACAAAAACATCAGGATATTGCTTCTGAATAGACTGTGTGGTTCCTGGTAAAATAGTAGACTTAATTACTGCAACCTTACCTTTACCCACCAGGCCAACCGCCTCCCTAACTATAGAATCATCAAAACCCTCTACGGTAGTCGGGGTCGGAACAGCAATAAAAACAATATCGCAAGATGAAATTTTTTCTTTATTATCCAAAAATTCTGGTTCCAAACCATAACGAACCACCTGATAGCCACGGGCCTCAAAATCGTTAGCATAATTTTTGCCAATCCAACCCTGACCAATAAAACCAATGGATAAGTTAATCATAATGTAACATCTATATTACCCCAATAAATTTTGCCATGCAATTACATAACTTTTAACTATATCCTCTGCTTTTGGCATATTTAAAACTTTTTTTCGAGCGTTTTGTCCTAAATATTCTCTTAAAGCTGGGTCTTCGTATAAATTTCTAAGCCCCAAACAAAAATCTTTTATATTTTTAGAAGAAACGACCAAAACATCTTCATCAGGTTTCAACACTTCTCCAACCAACCCAACATCTGAAGTTAAAATGGGTAAGCCATGCAATGCTGCTTCAACTAATACCAGACCCCACCCTTCTTCTTTTGAGGCAAAGACAAAAGCATCAGCATTCTGATACTCATCATTTAGATTTTTTTGGTAACCTAAAAAATTAACTCTAAAATTAGGATTTAATTTATCAACCAATAATTCTAGTTTCGACCTATCTGGTCCCTCACCAGCAATGTTAAAAATAATATTATCAGCCTCAGAAAAAGTCTCAGTCAAAGCTTTAATGAGAAAATCAATTCTTTTAACCGAAACCAGCCTGCCCACTGTTAAAAAATTAAAAGGTGTACTAGTTTTATAATTGCGTCGCGTCACTACTTGTCCCTCATCCTTAATTCCAATAGGTATCACATATATTTTTTTGTCATCAATATTATATTTTCCTACTAATAATTTTTTTAATCGATGACTAACTGCCCTAATACCAGTAGCTTTTTTAAAAATAAACCTAGAGATTAATAGACGTATCAGTGTCTTTTTTTCAAACCCATGAACTTGAACTTCTAGAGGCTTATCAAAAAACCAAGACAAAAAGAACCCGATGAGAGCTAGAAAATATATATCTTGAACGGTAATTAAATCATAATGCCTCGCTTTTAATATCTGATAAGTAAAAAAACCTGTTTTAAATAATTGAACGATTTTATTTGACCCACCAATAGCATAAACCTCAGCCTGGTTATTTAATTTAACATATGTGTCACCATGAGCTGGAATTATCACAGTATAAAAGTCGACTAGTTGCCCAATTAGTCTGATTCTAGACGCCACTTGTGATGTGGGATCTAAAGCTTGTATATCTAAACCCAAACTTAAAATTTTCATAATAATTTAAATATATTTAAAAACTCAGAGGCAATTTGACTGTAGCTATGCTCAAAATTAAATTTTGCCACTAGTTCAGCTTTTTTATTATATTCCATCTCAGAACTAATCGAGATTATTTTATCGGCTATATCTGAATTATCTTTAGGGTTAACATAAGACACACATTCTCCCAATCGATCAGCTAAACCTGTCTCACTTGTTACAATAACCGGCGTATTAAACATTAGACTCTCTAAAACTAAATTGGGACTAATATCCGACAAAGAGGGCACAATTACAACTGAAGCCTGTTTTAATTTATTAAACAATTCTGTTTGGGATAAATTTTCGTATAATTCAAGTGATAAATTAGAATGCTTAATTTGAATTTCTTTAAAAATTTCTTTCAATCGGTCTATATTTTTTAAAAACAAAGGTCGCCCCGCCCAGATAAAAGTTAACTGCTCTGTCCACTTTTTGATTTGATTATTTTTTTTAGGACCGTAAAAATTTTCTATTATAAAAATCTTATTTTTCTTAATGTTGTAAGGAATGCTCCATATATCAGCCTGCCACTTAGTACTAAAAACCACAGCTGAGGCTTTTCTGACTACAAAACAAGTTAAATAAAATACTATTTTTTCATATAAAGATAACTTATTTTTTGTATTATAAAAATCTCTTAATGTAACAGCCACTGATCTTTTTTGAACATATTTTTCCCACAAAAAGTCACCGCCAACCCTCACAATTACTGGAACCCTTCTTAAAGACCCCACAAAAACTGAAGGTAGACCTACACTAAAAGTATCAAGAGTAATGACACCATGGGCCCCAGATAGATTTTTTAATAAACGTAACCCAAACCAAATATGTCTAATTCCTGGCGGTAATTTATTCTCAAAATTATAGGTTAGAACAACAACCTCAACCCCTTGTTCCTCTAAAGCATTCTTTAAATTAACAGCATAATAAGCTGGGCCTCCAACTTGAGGCGGATAAATACCAGTTGTCAGAATAATTTTCATATATTTTTTTTATCCAAAAGTTGATCAAAAATAGTATTCATATCTGAAGCTACTGCACCCCAAGAAAAAGTCTCCTTGGTTTTAGATAAAGCCCTGAGTCTTATTTCATTAACCTGAAGTTTATTATCATCATCCAACAACCATTTGATTTTATCAGCAATATCTATAGGATTTTCTGCTTCTATCACCAACCCTGTTTGACGATCTTCTAAAAAATCAGGAATTCCTCCAACAAGTGGCGCCATTATCGGCAACCCCACCGCCATCGCCTCCAAAAAAGAATTACCCAAACCTTCTGAACGTGAGGGTCTAATAAAAATACGACCAGTAGCCAAAAATTGTGGTAATTGTTCATAAGGTATTAAACCATGAAAAACTACTCGATTTAGAACTCCTAGTTTTAGAGCTAATTCCTTTAAATTACTTTCTTCTGGTCCCACTCCAGCAATATGTAGAACCACCGTCTCTGGCAATAAAGGCAAGGCTTTAATAATTAAATCTAAACCATTTTTATAAACTAATCTAGAAGTAGTAACTAAGTTAAAATTATGATCTAAATTCAAATTTTGATTAAAAAATAAAGTTGCGTCGACCCCATTTGGCACCACCGCCACTTTACTGGGCGCCACACCTATTTCCTTAGACCAAGCAGCTAAATAATTAGAAATACATTGAACACTATCAGCTAAAAGAAAAATATTACGCCACCAGGAACCCAAAATTTTAGTTTTAGATTCTATTGCTTTTAGATTATCCCCTTCTTGTAAAGTCAAAAGGAAAGGGATATGACTATGTTTTTTCTTAAAAAGCACAGCTGATAACCCCCCGAAACTAGCCATAATAGCCCACATCGCATCATAATTTTTATTTTGGTGTAATTTAGACGCTAACCAGTGGCCAGTAAACATCAGAATAAATTTATCCCAACTACAACCTAAACCAATTCTGTAAACATTAACTCGCCCTACCACCTCTTTTTTAGGCAACTTACTATCAAGTCTGGCGGTTATTAAATCAAAATCATAATCACCCAAACGATCTGTGATTTCTTTGACTGCAATTTCAGCTCCTCCCACGAGTGGTAAATAAGCCGTACTAAAGATTAAAATTTTTTTTCTACTATTTATCATGAACTTTCAACATATCCCTCAGAACATTTTCTGGGACTTCAGATTTTTGATCAAAAGAAGTAGTATCTGAATTATTTTTAGCAGTCTGTTGAGCTCCAACTGGATTAGAAACATGATTTCGATCCACCTTAGGTTTTTCAACCTCTTCTGGCTGACTATTCTTCATCAGGTCAGCTAGAGCATTTCTTAAATCATCTTTATGCTTGCCAGTACTTTTAGTGTCTTCTCTGATTTCTTTCTTCTTTAAATTTAACAATGAGAACGCTTTATCATTAGTCGGCGCTTGAGTCTGGGCTTGGGGTTTATTTTTATAATCAGCAGTATTGTTACGAACAGTAGCCGGGCCATTGTGCGCCTTCTGATTATTACCCCCACCCCCATTATTACTAAAATTATTTTTTTGATTATTCTGACCACTAGATTGAGAGTTAGAATTCGTATTGTCATTATGTAAAGCAAAAATAATCTTCTCCACCTCACCAGATGGCCGGGCGTACTTTTTACGAGAAGACGCTATAACTTCATCAGTATAAGTTTTATCTAAAGGCATAATAGGAGGCAACGTAACGGCCGAAAATGGTTTTGACCCTACCCCATCTATGGAAAGTGTTAAGTAAATTTGCGCGAAACTTAAATTCACTAAATCCTCCTGAATAAATGTCGGGAAGAATATTTTTTCAAAAACTTCTGCATCAAAAGGACCTACTCTAAAAGCAATGGTTGTGCCCACGTTACCAAAAACCGCATCTCTTACCTCCTCTGGCATTTGTTCAATATATTGGTGAGCAATAGTCAGAGCCAATTTATATTTTCGAGCCTCAGATAAAATATCAGCAAAACTCTCATTAGCAAAAGATTGAAATTCGTCTACATATAAATAAAACGATGGTAATTTTTTAATGTCACCCTCAGAAATATTAGCCCGTGACATAGCCGCCAAATAAATTTTAGTAATCAGCATACTGCCGAGCAAATTCGCATTACCTTCCCCTATTCTCCCCTTAGACAAGTTGATGATAACTATTTTCTTTTCATCCATTAACTGCCTAAAATTAAAAGTTGATTTAGGTTGACCTAAAATATTCCGAATCAAAGGATTAGAGGTAAACTGTCCTACTTTGTTTTGAATAGCTGGCGTAGCTTCGGCTGTAAATCTCTCGGTATAACCCGCAAACTCATCCACCCAGAACGACCTCACTCCCGGGTCAGTAATATACTCCACCACTTTTTCCCTAAATTTTTTGTCCGACAACATTTTGTTAACCGACAATAAAGTAGAATCCGGGTATTCCAAAAGAGCTAAAATTGTATTATTTAAAATATATTCCATCCGAGCCGACCAAGCATCAACCCATATTTTTTTAAAGGCACTCATCAGACCCGCAGCTACCAAATGCCTTTGGTCTTTACCGACATCTTCCATCACATTAAAACCAATGGGATACTCTAGATCAAAAGGTGCGATATATAAAACATCATTAATTCGCTCCTTAGGTACATAACTCAATAAAAGTTCAGCGGTTTTGCCGTGGGGATCAATAAAACATATACCCTCACCATTTTTAATATCTTGAATGGCCATGTTTTCCAGCATGGTCGATTTACCCATACCAGTCTTACCAATGATATACATATGCTTAGCTCGATCTTCAGACTTAATACCAAAAGGTATTTTCCGACCCCTAAAATCTGTTTGAGCAAAATAGTTAATGTGAGGAGATTGGTCCATAAAATAATGAAGACTATTGACTACAGTATAACTCTGTATAGAAACTTTAACAAAGGATTTTGACTAATCCCTACAAGGCTGGGCCATAAACAGACCGCGTATAATGATTACTCGGATCCCACATCATCCAAGAATCAAGACCAGCATCATAAGTGGCTCTAATTTGGGCTTTTACCATCTCTGGGGTGTAAGGTACTGGGTAATCAAAATCTTGAAGCCAGGGCCTTATTTTGGACGCTGAGAAGGCTTTTTTGGTGTACATTTGGGGCGAAGTTGAAGCTATAGGCTTACCTTGAAGGGTTTTGACTACAGTCGAGGTCGCCACAGTCCGCTGTATAGCCACATCGAGTGACCCCTTAACAACCTCATATGGATAGAGATTAGCATTAGCATAGGGACCAAAACCAGCATAATAATGAGACGGGTAAATCATAGGCGAAATATAATCAAAATAAGGTAAGAAATTTTCCCAAATTTGCCCAATACCAACATCAGTAAAATTATTAGTGGTCACCCCAAAAACATCAGCTGATAATATAGCCCCAGTTGGTTTTAATTCTTGATGTAAATAAGCAAAGAATTTTTCTAAAACTAAAGGTTGAGATTTAGACCCGCCAGTTAAAGGCAAGGAAATATCTTTCATGTTACCATCGGAAGGAAAACGAATATAATCAAAATTTAATTCATCTACACCTAAATTATAAGCATCTTTAGCGATAGCGATAATATGATCATGCGCTTTTTTTGAAGCTGGATCAATATAAGTAATACCTTTTTTATCACGCCATAAACTTTCCGGATTACTTAAACTTCTAACTGCGGTATCGGGATTATTTTTAGTAAACAAAGCGTCTTGAAAAACTGTAATTCGCCCAATGACGTAAATATCTTTATCGTGCCACTCTTTAACCATCGTCTTTAAATCGGCAATGGGGCAATGAGAAATAGCATAGGGTTTTAGACTTTCAGTTTCAGGATCAAAAGAAATTGCTCCGGTATAATCTTTTAGATCGACAATAATGGCATTAACTTCTGTCTCATCAACCATTTTAACCAAACGCTCTCGCAGTGAAGGAGTAGCCGCCACACAACTAGTCATATACACCACTTTAGTGGGAATTGGAGTTGGTAAATGTTTAACCTTTTCCTTAACCTCTACAGTTGAGGTACTAATTCCACTTAAACTACCCCCAACAAGACCGGTAGCATCGTAAACAGGAATATCATAAGTGTTATTGTCTTTAGCTTGAACTATAAAAAATATTACCCCTCCAATAATAAGTACTGCGACAAAAACTAAAACAATATTAGTAATTGGGGGTTTCATTTAATCTTAAAGTCTATTAATCTCAATTTCTAATAATTATTTTTGATCAACATCATAGAGAGGTGTGGCATAACTATCGTCTGTGTCATTCTTAATATTTTTATCAAAAAATGTCTCCGATCCTTCTTGATTTTTTACCTCAAACTGTGACTTCATTTTTATTCCCGTAATAGAAAATAGAGTAATAAGTAACCCTAAAACAAATAAAATTATTTTTTCTAATTCAGTCGGAAAACCTTCAACGAACGGAAAAATAGCAATAACAATTCCCAGAATTGCATTGGCTCGATTTCTCCAAATAACATTGTTTTTCATAATAGAATTGTACTAAACAATGATTAAAACACCAAATCATTAGAGAGGTTAGTAATATCACCTGCCCCCATGACTAAAATTACCTCATCTGGGGTTAAATTACCTTTAAGGTGACCTGCTACAGCTTCAAAATTATCAAAATAATAGACTTCTTTATTTTTATCTTTTAAACCACGGACTATATCCAAACTCGAAACACTACCATCATCCATTTCTCGGGCGGCATATATTGGTACTAAAATAATTTCATCAGCCAAAGACAGGCTGTCGATAAATTCAGTCAGAAGAGATTTAGTTCGAGAATATAAATGGGGTTGGAAAATGGCTCGTATTTTTTTCTCTGGATATTTTTCCTTCATCGCCAAAATAGTCACTTTTACCTCATCAGGATGATGCGCATAGTCATCATAAACTTCCACCTCATTATTCACCAAACCCTTATATTCAAAACGACGCCAAGTCCCAGAAAAGGAATTCAGAGCAAAAACAGTCTGGTTACTATCTACCCCTATAGCTTCAGCCACCGCTTTAGCCATTTGAGCATCTTTTTTGATGTGATCACCAGGAAATTTTAAATCAAAATCTGCGGTAGATATTTTAGTGTAATCAATAATTTTAGCCTCTGTTTTTTCAATCACAGGTCTGACATTTTCATTATTAGGATCACAAATAATAAAACCGTCGGCTGGCACTTTAGAAACCAGCTCCGCAAAAGCCTCTTGGATATCAGCTAAATCTTTATAATAATCCAAATGATCAGCCTCAATGTTTGTAATGACTAAAATATTTGGTGATAAATTTAAAAAACTTCGCCGATACTCACAAGCTTCAGCTACCAACCACTCTCCTCGGCCAGCCACAAAATTAGAGTTGTAATCTTTCAGGAAACTCCCTACCACCACCGTCGGATCAAGACCAGTTTCAATAAAAATTTTAGCAAGCATCGCGGTGGTCGTAGTCTTACCATGAGTTCCCGAGACAGCGACTGTTTTTTTGGTTTGTGAAATTAATCCTAGAACTTCTGGATAAGACAACATAGATATGCCCAATTCTTCCGCCTTAGCGAACTCAGGATTAGATGGTGGCACAGCTATTGAATACACAACTAAATCCGCATTTTCCGGCACATGGCTAGAGTTGTGACCAATAAAAACCGCAATACCCAATTTCTCCAATTCTTCAGTCACCATAGAAGCACTTTGATCAGAACCGCTAACCATCTTGCCCTCAAGGCTCATCATACGAGCAATAGCCGACACCCCAATACCGCCCAAACCAATAAAATGCACAATTTTTATATTATTTAAATCAATATTTTTCATAGCCACATTAAAACATTTTTTAGCAAATTTTACAGCCTAACTACAATCAGCCGTTTTTTCCAACCTGTAACAAACTTTTCAGTTGGTATAAGTTGATGAATACCTTCTCGTGCCGGAGCAGCAGGATCGAGTACTTCAGCTTCAGAATCATTTAACGATGACAAAACTATCAAATGCCCCTCTTTGTGTCCGTGTTCATAATGAGCAAAAACTGAAACAATCACGGGACCATTTTTTAATTCATCTTTTAATTTAGCCAGGGCTTCAGATGTGTCCATCTGAGCTAAATCTAGATTATAAGAACTTAAAAAACCAAAATGTTTAGCTAAATCCACTAAACCTTGGTGTTTCCAACCAATCCCCGGTAAATAAGCATTTGTGTCTAAACCTAATTGATATAATTCATTCAGATCAGATATTTTATTACCCAAAATCATACCCAGACTAGCAATACCACAACCAGACCTCTGCCACTCTTCTTGATTTAAATCTAAACTTTGGGAATATAAAACTAAATTATTTTTCATAAATTACCTCAAATCCGGATGAGCATATATGGCGATAATCGGCCTATAAGTGTCACTGCCTTCTTCACCGAAAGTTATATGATGTCGTCCTGGAACTTTAGCCTGCCAAATATTACTAATAGCTTCATTATTGCTAATATAAAAACCAATATGCTCATGAGTAAAATTGCCACCCTGAGGCACACCCCATACTAAAACTACCCCTGGTTTTAACTCTGTAGTTTTTTCCCAACCCACTTCTTCAAGACATTTAATAGTAGTTTTAACGGTAGCGTGAACCCGGTCGATTAGATCAAACATCGATAAAATCCCTGAAACATAAAAAGCGCAGGACAAATCACCTTCTTTGGTCACATCTGTTTTTTCTCCATCAACTTCGGCCCAAATAGTTTGAAATATGGTCGTGCCAACACTGTTTTCAACCACCGACAGTAAAGTATCTAAAGTTAAAGGTTTAATTGTTTTATTTACCATATTTATATCTCATTAAATAATCCTAAAAACTGATCGTTTCTTTCATACTCATTATTGAACACTCCAAAACTAGCTGCTCCTGGTGACAACATAATAAGGTCGCCAGCTTCAGCTTGCTTTAGAGCATTTTGCCAAGCTTCGGCCATAGAGGAGACTATTGTCACAGCCATATCTTTGGGTAACAATTCCACTATTTTGTCAGTGGCCGTCCCAGTAAACAAAATTAAACTTTTAACATAATCGGGAATTATTTGGCAGTACTCAGTAAAATCTAAAACTTTATCTGTCCCACCACCTATTAACACTATTTTTCCTTTATGATCTGGAAAAGATTTAACCGCCGCAATAGCCGCCTCAGGAGTGGTAGCATTATTATCATTCACAAATAAAATATCATTTTTGGTCCCTAAAATTTCTAACCGCCCCTCAACACCTGGAAATTCGGCAATGACTTTTTTAGAAATTTCATCAGAAATATTTAAAACTCTCGCCGTATTTAAAGCCAGCGAAGCATTGTAGCGATTATGTTGGCCCACCATTTTGATAGAAAAATCAGATGGTATATCACTAGCTGCGACTATAATTTTTGATTTGATCGCAGTTCCAAATTTTGAAGAAATTACATCTGCCACTTGCCCGCCTAAAATTAAATAATCGTCACTGTTTTGATATAAAAATATATTAGCTTTATCACTCAAATATCGATCCATATCCCCTTTATAGTAATTCATATGGTCATTCATAAAGGTAGTAAATACTGCCGTCTGAGGACTAATATGATCATCACCAAAACCCTGGAGTTGCCAAGAATCTAGTTCCAACACTACTGTATCGCCACTTTTTACTTCCCTAAGCAGAGGCAAAGTTGCGACTCCTCTAATATTACCCCCTAGAAAAACTGTTTGCCCACTCTCTTTTAAAATTTCATAAATCAAAGTCGTCACTGTACTTTTACCACGAGTACCAGTAATACCGACCGTCTTAACTCCATCCGGTAAAAGTTCACAAAAAAGCGAAGCGTCCATTTTGACTGGAATATTATTCCTCTGCGCCTCGGCTAAATAAATAGAATCAAGGGGCACATTAGCGGCTCTAATAATTAGATCAGCTGTTTGGAAATCTTCTAAATTATGCCCGCCTAAAACATATTTAATATTAGAAAAATCTTTTAACTCAACGAGGGCTGGAGCCAACTCCGTCTCTGACTTTAAGTCAGTCACAGTTAAAATAGATCCGTTTTCAGCTAGAAAACGAGCCACGCCAATACCTCGACCCAATAGACCAAGACCCATCAAGGTTATTTTTTTATCCTTAAAATATTCCTGCCAATTCATGAGATTAATTGTAGCAAAAAGTCTTGATAAATGGCACCACCTTGACGATTACCTAAAAACCACTAAACTCCTATTAGATTGCACCAACCAAGGAGAAGCTAGATGAGGAACTACGGCACAGAGCTAGAAAAAAATCTACAAGAACTGGGATTTGAACAAATCAACAAGATGTATCCCTCCGAACTCAGAAACATTATTTATTTTGACGACGAAGAAGATATTGTGATTATTGTAGACAATCGTGGCCATGAGTGGTTAGGGGGCTTTGATATATTTGGGGAGGGAAAAATATACTTTCCTTCAGGCCTAGCGGTTGTGGGCCGAATCACATAGGGGTCTAGCTTTTACAGCTGGGCCCCTATTTTCTAATTTTTAGATATAACTTTTACCAACCTTGCAGTGCTTGTAATTTCTGAAGGGTAAGAATTTTTTATATAATCTGTGATCATAATAGTAGCCGTTCCTTTACTACCGATAGGCCCAAATTCATTTTTAGTTAAATCATTATTTAAAATAAGAAAAGATTCTATGGGTATATTTTTGCCATCTGTCTTAAAATATACTCCATTAGGTTCAGCTTGCTCAGGGTCATTAACAGAATATTCCCCAACCACTATTGTTTCTCCTTGAAACTCAATAGAATAGTTGTCTCTAGATAATTCTACCCCTTTCGGAAAACCCTGATCTTTATACTTTTCAGAAAAAGGTTGTATAGATTCAACAACTAAATCACCATACTGCTGACCAACCACTACTTTTTCAAAGTTAAAAATCTCAGAATTACTATTTCTTGTATAAAAAATCGAAACAGATGCAAGAATTAATACAGCAACAAAACTAATTAGTAAAAGATAATTTTTCTTATTCATTGTGCGCGCACTAGGGGTCGAACCTAGGACCTTTCGAGTATCAGTCGAATGCTCTACCAACTGAGCTATGCGCGCAAATACAGGCAAAACTATAACAGAAAAAATTGCAATAAACAAGAAAGCCCCCTAGCATAGCCAGGGGGCGAAAAAACAAAGAACCACTTCAGGATACGGCTCCCATCCAATACAAAGGAGCGAGGATCCAATACGGGACATAGGCATTCGGGTCTTCCAATCTGGCTGCAAAGGCCACAAAGAGACAGAAGATCCAAACGCCGACCGGACCAATCACAAGCATCTTCAGAGCATCTTGCCAGAAAGGCGGGACCTCTCCTCCACGACAATGAGAAGTTTTCATTTGAAACTTCCCTCCTTTTGTGAAGAACCTATATAACTCCACACAGTCACTCATGAGAGCACCTGTGATTGCATCTACCTATAATTATACACTATCTGTATAAAAAGTCAATACACGGATCCAGACACCAAAAAACACCTTAATTTAAGGTGTTTTTTGGTTAAGCTAGAAGTATGTAAAATATAAACTTTTCCGGTGTTCCGTTCCCCCCGAGGATAGGTGCTCGAGGTCACCAGCTCACATTTAGAGTTGAGAGCTATGACTCCATTTCAAAAAAATGATCGACCGGATAAATCCTTGTTTAAAAAAACAAGAACAGTCCGAATGGAATAGTTCCACGACCAGCTTCCGCTAGCCGTGCCTTGTTACGACTTAACCCTTGTTACCGAACTTACCTTAGGCCCACAAAAGTGAGACTTTGGGTATTCCCGGCTCCCTTGGCTTGACGGGCGGTGAGTACAAGACTTGAGAACGTATTCACCGCGGTATAGCTGACCCGCGATTACTAGCGATTCCAACTTCATGAGGTCGAGTTGCAGACCTCAATCCGAACTGGGGCCACCTTTCTTAGGATTAGCTCAGAGTTACCTCGTCGCGACCCGTTGTAGTGACCATTGTATCATGCGTGTAGCCCAAGATGTCAAAGGGACATGCTGACTTGGCGTCATCCTTGCTTCCTCCTATCAAAGATAGGTAGTCTCGCCTGACATATATAACAGACGATAAGGGTTGCGTTCGTTACCCCACTTAAGGGAACAATTCAAACCACGAACTGACGACAGCCATGCATCACCTGCCCAACCGTCTCTTGTGAAGAAATATCTAGTTTCCTAAATACGTCGTTTGGGTTTCAAACCTTGGTAAGGTTCTTCGTTTGTTGTCGAATTAAACCGCATGATCCACCGCTTGTGCAAGTCCCCGTCTATTCTTTTGAGTTTTAGCCTTGCGGCCGTACTTCCCAGGCGGTTCTCTTAACGCGTTAGCTTGGCCTCTCAGAGGGTCGATACTCCGAAAAGCGAGAGAACATCGTTTAGGGCGTGGACTACCGGGGTATCTAATCCCGTTCGCTACCCACGCTTTCGTGTCTCAGCGTCAGATATGTGCCAGTTTGCTGCCTTCGCTTTTGGCGTTCCCCATGATATCAACGGATTTCACCCCTACACCATGAGTTCCACAAACCTCTCACACTCTCATAGTTATGCCGTTTCTTCTGCATTTCTCGGGTTAAGCCCGAGGCTTTAACAAAAGACTAACATAACCGCCTACACACCCTTTACGCCCAGTGATTCCGGATAACGCTTGGGGTACTCGTATTACCGCTGCTGCTGGCACGAGTTTAGCAACCCCTTATTCATGAAGTACCGTCATACTAATTAAATAGTTTCTTCCCTCATAAAAGATGTTTACGCACCTAAGTGCTTCATCCATCACGCGACGTCGCTCCGTCAGGCTTTCGCCCATTGCGGAAGATTCTCGACTGCGGCCACCCGTAGGTGTATGGTCCGTGTCTCAGTACCATCGGTGGGGGCCAGGCTCTCACCTCCCCTAGACGTCATTGCCTTGGTAGGCCATTACCCTACCAACTAGCTGATATCCCGCAGGCCGCTCCCATAGCGATAAATCTTTACTCCGAAGAGACCATCGAGAATTATCCAATCTTTCGACTGGTTATGCTCGACTATGGGGTACGTTCCTACGTGTTACTACCTCGTTCGCCGTGGGCCTAAACCCACTCGACTTGCATGCCTTATCCACGTCGCCAGCGTTCATCCTGAGCTAAGATCAAACTCTAATTAAAGAAATGAACGGAACACTGGAAAAACTTACTGTTTTACTTACTTTTTTGCTTGCTTGCTTTGGATCAATAAATTGATCTAAATACTAAAGTTGTCAAAGGTCAAAGGAAAACCTAACCTAAACTTACATTTAGGTTACAGGGAGAATTATATAGGAATAGAAACTGGTGTCAACCCCTTATTTTACAAGGAAATTTAGTTGTTTATTTTGCCCTAGATTCTCTCATTTTTTGCCAAGTTACAAGAAGTGGAGAAGCGATAAAAAGAGATGAGTAGGCTCCGACTGCAGTACCTATTTTCATCAACTAAAAAGAAACTCTATATGTTACTTTTATAGAATAAACAACGTAATACCCTATTTCTTTTTCTATATCATTATATTTTTTAACATCTGCAGGTAACAAATTTCCATAACTAATAGATACATCCGTCTTAAAATTTTCAATAGGACCTACTTTACCCCCTAAGTTTTTAGCCAAACTTGCTATTTTTTCTTCGGCCATAGCCACAGCACCAGCTTCTAACCTTTCATGAATTTTCTTGTCTATATCATTAACTGAAAAATTTCCGATTCTACCAACGGAAGATATTTCTGGCCAGACAATCAAAGATTTAACGTCTTTAATTATATCTTTATCTCTAATAGTAATCACTAAATTACCTATAGCTCTTTCTTTGTTATTGGCAATACTATATACATCATAGTCTTCCTTCATAATATCTTCACTATTAACACCCAAAGTCTTTAAAGTATCCATCAACCTTTTTTCAGTTATTTGAATTTGTTGCATAGCTTGATTATTAACAGCTTCTCTATCAACAGACATGGAAATTTTATATTGCATTTCATTAGGAATAATGAATTCTCGAACTACCCCTTCTACTTCTATATTTTGTTTTTGTGTATTTGGTAAATAAAGACCAAAAACATTTTCAGCTAAACTGGAACCCACAATAAACAAAAAAGTTAACGCCACCAAAATTAATACAATATTTTTTGTTTTCTCTAAATTAAAAGTCATAGTTAGTTGGTTTTTTATAATAAATAAATTATAACACAGATAAAAAATAGGATAGGATTTATTTTATTTGTTTTTGTTTTTCACATTAAATCTCTCCCATGTTACCAAGAGTGGTGAAGCAATAAAAAGAGAAGAGTAGGCTCCGACTGCAGTACCTATAATTAAGACTAAAGAAAAGTCCTTGGTTGTGGTACCACCAAAAATATAAAGCGCTACTAAAACAATTAGAACTGTTAGGGACGTATTTAAAGACCTAACAAAAGTCTGTTCTAAACTTGTACCAACAGTAGTAGCAAAATCATTACTAATTTTATTCTTCAAATTTTCTCGAATTCGGTCAAAAACCACAATCGTGTCATTAACTGATAGACCCAAAATAGTGAGGACAGCCGTTAGAAATAAAGCGTCTATTTCCACTCCATATAAGTGGCCCAAAATAGCAAAGACCCCAGTTGGAATAATAATATCGTGGAGTAAAGCCAACACCGCAATCAAACCATAAACCCAAGAACTAACGGGTTTAGACACACCATTAAAAGTGAGAGCAATGAATAGAACAATCAGAACAGATACAATCACTAAAGCAATAATTCCCTTCTGAGCCAATTCGGAACTAACAGTTGGCCCAATCGAGCTAAATCTTTGCTCAATTGCGATTTTGTTTTCAAGGGAAACGACTTTTAGTAAGGAGCTTTTTTCTAATTCATTAATAGGTCTTAACCTAAAAATTACACTATTAGTGCCAGCCGGTTGGATAGAGCTTTCTGGGTATCCCCCTTGATCAAGAGCTTGTCTTAAACTCGCTGTTTCTGGTCTACCATCAGCATAGCTGACCTCGAGAATACTACCGCCGGTAAAATCTATACCTAAATTTAAACCAAAATAGCCAATGGAAAAAATAGACAGAGCCACTGCTATAATCGAAATCAAAAAGAATATTTTTCTATGGTTAATAATAAACATAATAAATTATAGTTTTAATCCATTACCGAATAAAAAGTTAATCAGGCGACTTTTATGTCTAAGTCCTAAAGCCACAAGCATAGTTCTAGTTAAAGTAATAGCACTAAACATACTCACCAAAATACCAATAAGTAGAGTCAGAGCAAAACCTTTAATCATACTAGTACCAAACCAGAACAATACTACTGCTGAAATGACACCAGATAAATTTGAATCACGAATAGGCAACCAAGCTCGACTAAAACCTTCAACAATAGATTCGTGCAAATTTTTACCACTCTTAAGTTCTTCTTTCATTCGTTCGAAAATCAAAATATTGGCATCAACAGCAATTCCAACCGATAAAATAAACCCAGCGATGCCGGCAGCAGTTATGGTAATTGGTATTAATTTAAACAATAACAGCATGATCACAATATAGAAAACCAAAGATATAACCGATACCAAGCCAGGCAAGCGATACCAGAAAATCATATAAGCAGCTAAAATTAGAAAACCAATCAAGCCAGCATAAACACCCTGATTCAAAACATTTTGACCTAAGGTTGGTCCAATAGTTTGAGTGCTATCGAGTTGTATTGGCACCGGCAAAGCACCCAAATTTAGATTACCCGTTAGTTCCCGTGCCTCCTCTATCGTAAATTGACCAGTAATTTGAGCCTCGCCATTAGTGATTTCTCCTTGAATAACTGGGGCCGACAACAACTCACCGTCTAAGAAAATAGCTAAAACCTTACCAGTATTATCTCTAGTAATCTGAGCCATAAGCTTGGCCCCCTCTTCATTAAACTGTATTAAAATAGATGGTCCTTGAGGAGCGCCTGGTTGGCCAGCCGAGGCAAAGACCACCTGAGCTTTTTCTAAATATTTTCCAGATAGTCCAGAATTTTCATAAAGGGCATCGGTTAAACTATTTACCAATTCCACACTCGTGGTAGCATCACTTTTTTGAATGCTTTCTATTTGCTTAGTTATTTCCTCATCAGACGGTCTGTTAACTTTTTCCAGTTTAAATTCTAAAATTGGAGTTTTATCTATGATGGCGAGTGCTTCATTAACATCGGTCACTCCAGGCAATTCGACAATTAATTTATGATGAGCATTACTACCGAGCCCTACTTGCTCTACTTGAATTAGTGGTTCTGACACTCCAAACACATTAATCCTTCTTTCTATTACTTCCTTAAGAGCAGTCATGGCCTCTGAGACACTACCTTCAGCCACATCAGAAACGTCGGCTTTATAAACCAAGTGGGTACCACCAGATAAATCTAAACCTAATTTAAAAGGTCGGTACCAAGCGTGGCCTTCATTGGTTTCTGAGATATAGACAAAATATGAGGCTAGAGCACCAAATATTATGATCGCGACCGCCAAAATTCTATATAGTTTCATGTTCCGCTATTATAGGCTAAAAATACAGAGAGAGCAAAGGTTTTTAATTTTAGCTTTTTTTAATTAAGGTTATCAAATTCTCGAACAATTTAACCAGAGTAATAGGACCCAAACCGCCAGGCACTGGTGTAAACACAGAACATTTGTCGGCACAGCCTGGATCAGCATCACCCACCACTTTACCCGAAGCTTCACTGGCTCCAGCATCAATTAAAATGACGCCATCTTTTATCATTTCTCTTTTAATAAAATGAGGAGCACCAGCACCAGAAATTATGACATCAGCTTTTTTTAAAAAATCTTTCGGATCTTTATCTTTTTTATCAATCAGATCCACCATAAGACCAAGACTTGTTAGCCATAAAGCTGTCGGCCGCCCCACCAAACGCCCCGCCCCTAAAACAACTATTTTTTTATTTTCTAAATTAATTTTTTCCCTGGTAAATATTTCATCTATCGCCCCCACTACTGGATTTTTCAAATCAGTCTCACTATTTAAGGCATCGATATCTTTTTCCGGTGAAATAGTACTTAGAACCTCATCAATATCAATATGAGCTGGTAACGGCAATTGAACTACTATTCCCTGCACATTATTGTCTAGGTTTAACTTGGATATAATTTCAATTAATTCTGAGGTTGAAATAGACTCTTCGTAATTAAAAATATTTAGATCAACCCCAATCTCATCAGCTAGACGCTCTTTAAAATGAACATAAGTTGAAGTTACTTCATCTAATCCTAAAGAAACCAAAACTACCCGTGGTGTGAAATCCAAAGACTGTACATCTATTTTTAGTTTCTTCTTGATATCCGAAGCAATTTCTGTTCCTTTTATAATCATCTTATTTTTATATTAAACCAGCTATCTTTTTTAATTCACCCACACCTTCTTCAATATTTACTTCTGGTATCCAACCTAAAATATTACGAGCTTTAGAATTATCCGCCAAGGAAGCTTTTGGTTCTAATCTAGCCTCAACATACTGAATCGGGCCACCAATCATTTCGGCTATAGCTTTTATAGTTACATTATGCCCAGCGCCAATATTAAAGACTTCCCCACCTGAAACTTCTTTTTCCATCGCTAAAATATTAGCTCGCACCACATCTCTCACATGAGTAAAATCTCGCGATTGTAAACCATCTCCTGTGATAGTCATGTCTTCTCCTCTTTTCCTTTGTTCTATAAATTTACCAATCACTAAGGCATAAGCGCCTTCGGCATTATATCTAGGTCCATAGACATTAAAATACCGCAGACACACTGTCGGCAATCCATAA
>Ga0208245_1000984_pt1 | contig 19114 bp, 33 predicted proteins | sample RifOxyC1_FD_184035 | JGI IMG/M metagenome (GOLD analysis project Ga0208245, IMG submission 184035) | Soil microbial communities from Rifle, Colorado - Rifle Oxygen_injection C1 (SPAdes) | ecosystem: Environmental > Terrestrial > Deep subsurface > Rock core/Sediment | place: Rifle, Colorado... | reverse complement strand
ATCGCTAATGAAATATCTTGCTGCGTAGTTCGCTCCATCGTCCTGAAATATCAACAAGCATGGCTATTTCGGCGGCTCGATCTTGTGAACATGTCCCAACATTTGTAAACTGTAGATCACCGGCGGCTCCTTCTTGTAGATTCGCCGATACCACTCCTCGTAGACGTGGCTCAGGAACAGCTTCACCGCCCACCGCTTCGCCCGCGCATGGATGTGTCCCGGCGGCAACATCGGGATCTCGTCGCCGACCTTCTGCGGCTTGAGGAGCGAGATCTCGTCGCCCTGACCGTCCAGGGATCTCCTCGCCAAGCTCGGTGACATCTTGCTGGAGTACCAGGCGTAGGCCGTCGTGTCCTTGCCGAACTGCTTCGCCGCCAATATGTCCCTCGCCTGGTTGCTGTAAGCGCCCGTCAAATTTTTCTCCCACTCCATCGCCTTGCGCTCGAGGTACTTCTGGCCGTAGAAGCAATCGTCCCTGCCCGACAGCTTGGTGAAGGACTCCCCGGCCTTCCAGCACAGGGTCTTCGCAGCCGCATCCCAAGGTCGCTTGGCAAGCGCGGCAATAGTTGAAGCCTTGGTGATCCGCCCCTTCTCGTCCCGCGCCAGCTTCAACAGGCTCTCTATTGAGCGGTGGTACTCGGTCGCCAGCCGGGCCACGTTCTCCTCCGGCGTCGCCTTGCCGTTCCAATGCTTCTCAACGGCGTCCTGCGCCCCCTTCTTGCCAAGCCACACGGAGGTCGGATCTTGCCCGCAAAACCGCCAGACGCCACCCACCGTCCTGGTCTTCTTTATGTCGATGCGCGCCAGCAATCCGGCGGCTATGACAGGGCCGATGCCGACGACCCCCTTCATGTAGACCCCCATCCCGCTCGGCTCCGCGTCGGTGTACTCCTCCAGCGCCCGCTTGATGGTGCTCTCCATCAGCTCCATCGTGGCGAACGTCCAGTCTATCGTCAATATCGGCTCGCCGGTCTTCTCCATCGACCGGATCTGGTTCGCCGTCGCCTTCCTGAAGTCCTGAATCTGGTAGTAGAGGTCAACCTGATACCGGGCCTCCGCCGCGCTCATCAGCTTGGCCGCCGCCCGCAGGTCCTTTCGCAGGAGCCTTATCGGCTCCGCCCTTCCCTCCGTCGCTTCTTCGGTTCTCTCTTCCATAAATCCTCCCTTTCTGTTTTGACGCTCACGAATTATGAAAAATCACCCAATGTGGCTACGCTCGCTCTTCTTGAAATATCATCCACCGTGGCCCGCTCACTCCTTATGAAACATCACATTCTTTGACCTATCTAGCGTAATGGCCGCTCTATTCGAATGACAAATCACCGCTTCTGGCTCGCTCGCTGAAATTGTTAAATCAGCTTTAATGGCCAGCTCATTGTCCTTGCTAAATCCTACGCGATGGCTAAAACAACTTTCCCTGCGCGCTCTTGGTTCTTGTACCATCACGGGTTTTGGCTGCGCTCTTATCAGATGCGCGATCGGCTTCCATGGCTGCGCTCATTGAATTTGTACGATCACTTGTTGTGGCCGCGCTCCTCCTTCTTGTACTATCGGCTTTTATGGCTCCCGGCTCCGAAACCAACTCGTAGACGTGCTGAACGATCGTCTCCCCGTCCGCCCGCAGGAGGCTGTGGATTGAGTGCCGGATGTCATACCCCTTGCGTCTCAGCTCCATGATCCTGCCGCCATACCGGCTAGTCTTCGCCAACTGGGTCAGCTCCCATGAGGTCTTCGGGCCAGAGCGGAGGAGGTTCAGGATGGTGTCGCGGGTGGTCACGGTTATTTCCTAACGATCATGTCTTTGAGAAAGAAGTAAGCCGCTAGAGCTAGTAATAGTGCGCCCAAAAATATCATATGCCAGCTTCGGAACTGTACCAGCAGTCCAGCCCCTATGGCGGCGGGCAATACGCCACCGAATAATTGTGTGGCACCATCGTAATCTTTGTAGTCCTTCATGCTATGATTTCTCCTTTCGTATCTTTTTTAATAGGTGATCGTACTTCCCGGCCCTCATGTTTTTCAGGATGCACGTCATGCAGATCCCGTTATCAGCCGCACCCTTCCTGCCGCATTGTCTGCACTTCTTGTCCATATCGATAGTGATGGGCCGATTCATATCAAACCTCGAAGCCGTGCTCCTCGGCCTCCTTTGCCGATAATGTCCCCTGTCTCTCATCTCCGCGCTTCGTCCGCAGATAGGACACAGTATCGAACTTCACATATCGTCCCGTGGGCGTAATGATCTTGTAGACGGTCTGTTCGTCATCCTGAAAGTAGTTTCCTATCCCGGTCTCCTCCGCCACGGCTTGCAGGGCCGCGTCGAACTCCTCCAAGAATTGCTTCCGCCTTTTCTCCAACTCCACGAATTTCATTTGCGCATCTGTCATAATATTTCCCTCCCTTTTAGCTGTCTGATATTTGATGCTTCAGCCGTTGCGCGTACTGCGTCAGGGCCTCGTAGACCTCCGGCTCAAGGACGATGGTGTTGCTCGGGCCGTACCCGTTGTCCGTCGTGAGCACGAAGCGCCCGTCGAATTCCACGTAGACGCTGTCGCCGAGATATTCCTTGTTCATGACTTTCCCCTCTATCTATCCATCCTCTTGATGATCTTGCCGAGGCAGAGTCCGACTAAGACGGAAGCGAGGAGCCAGAGGATTAGTAGCCAAATAATCATACCCATCCCTGCTTTTCCGCCCACCATCGCTTGACGATCATAGTACCGCTATCCTCCAAACAATAAACCTCGGAGTCATCGTGGATCTGGCTCTTTGGTATCCACACTGGATTGTCCTCTACGCCGCTCACTTTAACCGCCCTTTCAGTTTCACCGACGCAGACGCAATCCTCCCAAGCCACTTTCGTTTCATTGTCGTAATCCGGCCAATTCGCCACCGACTTACAGCCCCTTCGTCACTATCAAGTTGCACGGACTCAGGCACCCGTTGGCCTCCGTCACCTTGCCCCCGCATCTCTCGGCCAGCGCCAAGGCCCAGGCCACATACCACCCGAGCTTTTTCCTGACTATCCCCTGGATCTCCGGGGCGTGGCGCGGCAGGCAGCACGGCATGACGGCCATCGGCCCCAGGTCGTGGAAATGTAGGATACGCTTGGCGAGTTCCCCACATGGATGCGCGGAGACGAAGATGGTAGGGCGCAAAAACCCGGCCCACAGGAAGTCGTCGTAGATATCACGCTTGAGATAACTGAATCGCTTGACGCTCAGGTATCGCCCGTTATCCCTCGGCTTGATATCCACGGCTGTGGCCGTCGCCACGGGGAGGAGATGCACGGCTATCAGGGAAGTCAGGGCGTTCCCTGCGCAGAGGTCAACCAAGTGCCATTTCATAGGCTCCCGCAGGACCAGCCCCTTTATGACCCCGATGAGCGCCATCGCCTCGGATATCTCCTTCGACGGGTTATGAATCCTCCCGCAGGCGGCCAGCACGTCGGGGGCGCACTTGAGGGACAGGAACTGGTCAACGAGGGTCATATCTCTATCTCCTCCGGTGGCGGGATTTGTTCGTTTAACTGTCGCAACCGTCCGTGGGCCTTCTCCCTGAGTGACGGCCAGCCGTCGTCTGGCGATGCGAATACAGCCATGACGCAATTGCCGTCTTGATCTGTGACTTCTACATGTTTTTGATCAGATATTTTATTGATAAAGTATGTTAGCGTATACTTCATTTTGTCTCCTATTCGGTTGATCCCTTTTGATTTTTATAAAACTTGATCGTCTTGCGCTTAGTGCGAGTGAGCAATCGAATTTCTTTCAACGCATCGGGTCGCCAAACGACTCCGCTCGCGCAATCCCATTCGTAGTACCAAGTGAATCCGGGGTACAACCGGCGTTCCCAGAGGTAGGGCGCGATCTCCACGCCGGAATATTGTTCGGCCACGAGATCCCAGTTTATTTCTTTCATGACGACCATGCCAGGCAACAGCGGCTTGGAATACTGTTCGTGGAAAACATCAAGCTCGGTCACATCGCGAATCTTTAAATAGGCCGATTCATCTATGAAAACTTCGTATAGATATGGCCGCATCCATCTCGAGTCGTTGAAATACTCTTCGCCCTCAAGCCAGCGCAGCCAGTCGAGGTCCACGTCGTACCAGAAGCCCCTTGGTTTGAAATTACCATTCCCTAACATCTTGTCTGGGAAACGGACCTGCAATTTCGGATCATTTGAGAGATGGAATCGACGTGACATGAGCCGCTTTCATTCCTTCTTCCGCAGCAAATTATAGTGAAAATCTGCGTCAAACCAGACGGTCTTGGATGGCTCCTTCGAGGCCGCATCCCATCCGAATATCTTCTTCGGCGTCGGCCTCTCGTAGTCGTATTCGATCCTGGAGCCGCGTTGCCTTTCGGCGTCCAGTTTCTCGTTGAAGTCGGGCTGCCAATGCTCTGCCATGGGCTTCTGGCCGAACCCGATGACGATCTCTTTTTTGCATCCGGGGCATCCCCAAGTGTCAGCACGCCACATCTGATAAGGATGAAGGCCCGTCATCGTGACGACGATGGTCCCGTTCTTGACGGAACGGAATTCGCATTGACAATCCACACAAATAGGGTTCGGCATCTCAGTCTCCTTTCGACAACGATCCCTTCTAATCCTTTTTAAACCTCATGTCAAGCGGAATCTTGCCGCAACCGCATCAATATTTGAACGTGTCGGTTGTGCCCAGCGATCGCCGCCCTCGCATCGTCATAGCTATCCATCACGATCTCCTCCCGCCCGTTGATCCTGATCCGCTTGTACCTCACCGCCGTCTCGTAGGCGCGCCCCGAATCCAGCGCCTCGCGGGTGACCACGCTGAACTCCGCCGTGTCGTGGGACATCAGGAGCTTGCCGTGGTCCCGCAGGATCTTGCCGATGGCGAACATGGTTTTCATGGTTAGGCCTCCTTCACTCTTCCTCTTCCTCGAAATCTAAACTTTTAAAGTCATATTTGGCCGACAATACTTCGCCGTCGTTAAATTCCAGCCGATGCCCGATGTGGCCGTAGAAGAAGTCCCGCTGTTTTCTCAGGTCCTCCTCTGTGCTATAAATCCGATGCTTGCCGCTTAGAGATTCTTGGCCGATCCATAGGACAACTCCGCAATCATGGCAGGCTATATCATAGGTCCTGGACATTATCTTCTCCTTTACTCAATGCTTAAATCAACTTCTGCATTGCTCGCCGCCTCATCCCTGGCCTGTTCGTTGGCTTCCTCCATCGCCGCCTGGACTCGCTTGTTGTAATCATCATCGCTCTCGCCCTCGTTTCGGGCCATCTCACTCTCATCGAGGTACTTCGCCATATCGTCATGAAGCTCCAAGGACTCCACCTCGCCAGCCGCGCTCTCCAATTCGTCGGCCTTGGCCTCGCATTCCTGCGCCCTGTTTTCCAGGAGTTGCCCCGTGTCCCCTTGCTGCAAGCCTTCAGGCATATTGTCGAATTTATCCTGGCATTCCTGGCCCAGTTCTCGAAGCTGCTCTGCCGCGTCGTTCAACGCGCTGGCGAGATCATCGGCCTCGCCGCCGTTGCGAAAATCGTCCAGAGCCGTACTGACGGAATCCTCTATGTCGTACAGGGTGCCATAAAACTCGGATCGCGTCAGGTCGCTCGGCTTGGGTGCGCATTCGGCTTTCAGGCACCGGACATAGCGCCCGCCAAAATTGAACTTCCACCATCGGTAGCCGTCGCCGGCTTTGATGTTGATTCCGCATTTCCCGCACCGGCCTTGATCCTTTTGGGCCTTTTTCACTGCTGTCACTCTCGGCATAAATCCTCCCTTATTCCGTCTCCACCGTTTTCATCGCGGTCTGGAGTAGGTGATCGTTGGTATCTTTATTGTTATTGAGAATTTGACTAATCTCCCCGAGCGCCTGTGAACTCAGAGCACGTTTTACATGAAGATATGGTAAAATCCCGGTAAGGAATCCGTGGACTTGACGCTGCCGATTTAACCTCCAATAATCCATAATATTTTTACGTTTATAATGATGTTGTGATATCGTCCCGGCTCTTAATTGCTCGCGAACCCATGGACATAATTCCGTTCATTCCCCCTTTGCCTTGGCGATGACGGCACGTAAACGCAGCAATACTGGATGACCTCCTGGCGGAGGATTATCGGTGCATATTACCTCGCAGAGCATAGCGTAATGTTGCTCTGCTGCTTCCAACGCCTCCAGCATTTCAGGTAATGCCTCCAGCTTCCTCTTGTTCACGGCCCCTGGGCAGTCGAGGTCGCAATCGTGCGGAGCGGTGGGAGCGAGGGCGATAAGTTCAGCGTTCCCTTTAGCCATTTCAACCGCTTCTGGTTCGTTGTCGGGAAAATCGCCAAAATCCATTGCCGCGATATCCTCATTGGCATCCAAATGAAAGGCTATATTTTGGTGGTCTGGTGGGCTATTATAGTTACTCGGTTTGATTTTCCAGGTCCCCTTTGTGTGTTTCATGTCAGATCTCCTTTCAATCCACTATTCTTTTCCTCGGCCTTCTCGGTCTTTGTTTTGCGCCGTGGCAAGATAAATCCCCGCCCTCCACACTCGCGGCACGCATCCTCCGTTGTGTTGGGCTCCAGACCGCTACCATTGCACTCCTCACACTTAGGCCATGCCATCCCTTAAATCCTCCCCGCTTTCGCGGCTATCAAAATGTCGATAAACATCTCGAACGAAACCACCGCTTCCCGCTTCGTCGGGAATACTTTTGGCGGACCCTTGACGGAACGGTAGGACCAATGCCAACCGCGGCCTAGCTTTTTGACCGGATACCCGTCAGAGCCAAACCGGGACCAATGGATCAGCAGGTCTCGCTCGTCCTCGGTTATTCCCCGCATGGTTCATTCTCTCTTCAATCCCACAAGCGGGATTCATGCCGCGTAGTAATCCCAAGGCGCGTCCTCGTAGCCGGCCAATGCCTTAATAGCTGCGCCCCGAATCCTGTCCAACAGTTCAAAAGCCACGGTTTGGCGGTAGCCGTCGGTCTCACAGCTCTGATATTCCAGGCAATCACACATCTTTAGGAGTTCGACCGGCTTGAGTCGGTATATTGCCCGAATTGTGTCGTTGTGCGAAATCTCGATATGGTTAGGCTTGTTGATTAGCCCCGGCATGGATTCAAGCGTGTCCTCAGCGTAGCGATGCCCAACGCTGCGGATATTTTCGGCATACAGTACATTGGCGTACAGGTTAGCAAGCTCTGTGCTGGTGAGGTTGTGAATGCCTCGCGCCGCATAGGTCCCCTCGGGGTCAACCCCCTGAACGTAACGCGGATCGACGCGCCAATGTGCGCTACCATATCCGCCAGTACGGGAAGCCGCGAAAATCGCCAAAACCTTAAAATGGTCTGGTCCACATACAAAAGCACTCATGGTCATTCTCTTTCTGCCGGTCTCCCCGGCTGTTGCGGAGTTAAGCCGCTAACCCCATCTTCGCAAGAGTTTTGAGAGCTAGACGAGAACCCGAAACCGTTGCCTCGATTTCCATAGGTGGCTGGAAGTTTTCTTGCCAAATAACTTTACGATCTATCACATAACGGCCAGCTACATCTGGCGAAGTATGCAGGAAAGCGGCGAAGCCGGTCTTGTGCCTTACCACGATATGGCCGTTGTTTCTGGAAATAGTCCGCTGTTCTGGGCAAGCTTTTAAGTAGGGAATCAGCAAGGTTCGAGGTACGTAATAGGCTTGCCCGAGGTCGATCACCTTGACGAACGGGAATTGAGGCAGCTTTTTTTCCTTCGCCTTTTGCTCTTTATAGACAGGGTAGATCCGCATATGGCATTCGGAGCAAGCTTCAACTTCGGTTTTATAAAGTCCTGTTCTTTCATGGTAATATGGTTGGCGAACGTAGCGGGGTTTCCATTCCGGCGCTTCCTCAAATTTCAAGGCACATGGTTTGCATTCATAGTATTTAGGTCGTGGGTTCACGCCGCTGCCTCACTTTCTGTTGGCTTTAACTGCCAGTCTTGAAATCCGGCCAACCATCTCTTTGTTGTGATCCCCGAGAAATTGCAGATCTGGCAACCAGAACCTTTACACGTCGGGCAGACAACGGTTTTGACCTTTACCCGTCTTTCGAGCATTTTCCGGCCGGTTTGTGTTTGCCAATACCAGTCAACGATCTTATCCCCGCGCCTTTTTGCTTTCTCCGCCTGTTGCTGCATGTCAAGGTGAGACATAGCAGGGTAAAGGGAAGAGCGATCTTCCCGCTCCTCTCCTACACCTATTACGTTGTATGTGTGAGTTGATCCCATGTTACGCCGCCTCACTTTCCTCGAGGGCTTCGGTCTGGCTGATATCAAAAACGGTTCCGACAATAAACCCAACCCCAGTCTTTTTATCCTCACCATCAATCTCGGACGGTTCGGGCGGGCTATAATTCAACGCTGAGATAACGTTCATTCACCATTACGCTGTCCCCGGCCTTATGGTGTCCGCAATCTTCGAGAAGCTTGACTTTCCATTCCCTGAAGTGAGATTCATAGGAAGCCGGAATAAGTTCACAGGTTAAGGGCCTGTCCTTAAATGCCCGTCCGAAGTCTCCCCCTCGGGGGTAATGCTCGACATTCCAAAAACCCGCGCCTGATTCAATATGCCTCATTTTCTTTCCCTCCTTGTTTGGCCCGGTTATTAAACCGGAATAATCCATTTGAAACCCGGTAATTGCTCTGCCTTGTAGAACATGCGTGCTGCCGCTGTGTACTGCGATTTTATGTCGTTCAGGAAATGGCCTCGGTCAAGCAGTTTGATTGCCTCCTCCGGTTTGTCGCAAAACGCCCAGTCGCATTCCTCGCCTTGTCGGTCTATCAGAATGATTTTATTTCCGACTGCTTTAAAGGTCATTTCCGTTCCCTCCTATGGCCCGTTAGGTATGGGCGGCAGGTATGGATATCACGGTGTCAGCACGATCATATTTGCCGCCGTCGGCTGTATAGATGTTGTGCCGATCCCGCCGAACAATTACGATAGTTGCATGCGAGCGGAAATCCGGCCACTCTACCGCTATCGGCTCGCCGCTTTTGATCGCCCTGTCTGCCTGTTTCGTTGTCATGCCAAAGGCGACCAGAAGCGGATCACCTTGGTTAGGTTCTCTTCATCGCCGCAAATCTTACAGTACATTTCCGTTCCCTCCTATGGCCCATTAGGTACGGGCGGGCTAAAGTAACTCATTTATCGCGTCTACGCAGTCACGTACACTGATGTCTAGTTCTTCGTCGCTGTACCCAGTCGCGTGGATAGTGCGATGGTACTGTGCTAGCGCGGCATCCCAAGACTGCCCGCGTAAGACAACTAGTCGAGCCTGCGCGAGTGCGAGACGAGCCAATGTTAGGCCGACTCCCGCGACCGTTGGCTGGTGCGACACCGGCAGCCGGTTGCCCCCGGGACAATATAGCAGGCTGTTACGCGCCGCGCGCGCTTGTTCAGCGGCGCTAAAATCTCCGCTTCCCCTTAGATCGTCAATAGTCATTTCCATAGTCATTTCCGTTCCCTCCTATCTCAACTTTCCCATCGCGTGTTGAATGCCGCCCGCGATCCATGCGGCCCGCTCGATTTGAACTTCCTCCCCGCAATTTTCGCACTTCGCCGTGACGTGGAACCCGTCCAGAGGCCCGACCGTGGTCATCCGGTAGTGCGGGCGGCGCAGGCCCTCTCCCTGCATCGCGTCGTCGAACTCGGCCATGTCCTGAAGCATGTGCTGTTTCAGTTCTCGCAGGCTCATCTTTTTCTCCCTCCTTTTTCGCCCAGCCGACGGCCCAACGACTACGAGCCGGGGCGCTGTTAATTCAGCATTGCAGGCCGCCGGTCGGGCTTTCACGGATTCCTCGGCCAGGAGCCGCTCAAAGTTCGCCACCATCTGTGCCGCGATCCTCTCCATCCCCCATTGGCCGCAGTTCTCGGCGCGCTCCCGGCGCTTTCGCCATTCGATCAGCTTTACTACGATCTCGTCATTCATGTTCGGCCTCACTGGCATAGTTGGCAGTTGGGATTCGGCTTGCGGTGTCTGTGATGCCTCACGGCCTCCTGCTCCCGTTGATCGGCTAGATATTTCTCCCTGTCCGCCTCGGTCGGAAACGTAGAATACCAATGATTGCGATCCTGGCCGCAGGTGTAGAATCTGGTGACGGTGTTGAACCAAAGCGCTGTCTTGCATACCGGGCAGGGTTTCTCCGTCTCGCGCATGAACGGCATACCTAGGAATTTTTCCACGCTCATCCCTCCCTCTTATCTTGGACGTGGGCGGACTTTGGACTCACCGCTTGGATTCTCTCAATCGCCCTTTGGATCGCCTCTTTGTGAGCCGTTATCGTAAACGGACACTGGGCCAAATCCGGCAGGATGATCATCCCATGCTCATCCCGGCGCACCTCGCAGGTACAGTGATCTGGAGCGCCAAGGGGATATAATGTCAAACTGATCGCTTCCATCTTCGTTTCTCCCTCTGTGCCTTTCTCATTCACGATCTCACTCTAATCTTTGTTAAAGGACTTGTCAAGGAGAAAATGGGGGAAAATGGAGATTTTTTCGGGATGGCTAAGTTAGCGGAATATAAGGGGAATTAGCGATCTTGGAGAGTCCGACATCTACGGGCTATCCGTTTCGCCGCGCCTCCGGCATCTCTTCGGACCGCATGTTCCCAGACCACGGCGGTCCGCCAGCCGAGGAGGTTCAGGTGTCTCTTGACGCGCCGGTCGCGCCTCCGGTTGCCATCCAGCTTCAGGCGCCAGAATCTCCGGTTTGACCTCGGCGACCTGTAATGCGCGGGGCATCCGTGCCAGAAGCACCCGTCAAGAAAAACCGCCAGTCTGATTTTGGAAAACGAGAAGTCCGGCCTGCCGGGAAGCCTCTTGTTGTGAAGGACGGGCCTCAGCCCGGCCCTCCGCAGCGCCGCCAGCAGTTCCAGCTCCGGCCCGGTGCGCTCGGACCGTATCCGCGACATGATGCGGGAGCGCGTCCTCCGGTCAACCGTGTCCATGCGCCGCAATATGTCGAGTTTCGGCGGGAAAGTAAACGGCTATCCGATCTTCGCGAGGATCTTGTCGCGGACGATCTCGGCGACGGATCTCATCATGGGCGGCGGCACCGAGTTGCCGAGCCGCGCCCATTGTTTGGCGTAGCTCCCGACCAGGGTGAAGTCGTCCGGGAACGCGCAGATCCTCCTCAGCTCGGCGATGGTGAACTTGCGCTTCTCGGTCGGATGGACCACCGACGCGATGGAGTCGCCGCCCCCGGATGCGGTGATGGCCGGGCATGGGTCCTTCGGGTCGGGCTTGACAAGGTTGAAGTATTTCTTGGACTGCTCACCGGGTCTTAGTTTGTCCCATTCCCTCCCGATGGCGTATTTCTCTATACTCAAGGTGTTGGCATTGTTGTTGAAGTTGTTCCCCGACGATGGACCGGCGCCCACCGTCTGCGCGGGCGATTTGTCGGCTCCCATCCATTTCTCCCTTCCGAATCTGAGGCCGTGGCGAACCCTGATGCTAATATGGGACGATGACCCGGCCTTGATCGAGAACAATGGCTTATTTCCGTTATTTTTCTGGACTGCGAACCGCCTATGCGGGTCTTGGGTAATTTCGACTTTCGGCGGCGGGTTGAATCCCGTGTCGGCGCATTGATGGGCGGTTATGGTGGGGGACGGCTTCTCCGATTCCCTCAGCAGGTCGCCTATCGCTTCCATGACCGAATACCTATATGGCAGCGGCCTCGGGAACTCCGGCTTGGCCCCGAACTTTCCCGCCAGGTCGTTCCTGACGCCGACGAAGATCAGCCTCTGCCTTATCTGCGGCACGCCGAGCCATTGCGCGTCGAGGAGCCGCGCCTCCACCAGGTAGTCGCACGACTTCAGCTCCGCGAGGATCAGCTTGAAGTAGCCCTTCGCGACGCCCTTTACGAGGCCGCTCACGTTCTCGGCGACGAACGTCCTCGGCTGGATTCCGCGCAGCAGGCGGGCATACTCGAAGAAGAGGTCGTCGGACCGCTGCGTGGTGCCGTCTCCGTGCGCGACGACCTTCCCCCAGTGCTTCGACCTCTTCCCGGCGGTGGAGAACGACTGGCACGGCGGCGAGCCGTCGAGCAGGTCGATCTCGCCGGGCTTCTTTCCAATGGCATCCAGAACCTCCTCAGGCCTGACCGCCCTGATGTCGCGCGTGTCCAGAAACGAATCGGGAAAATTCAGCCGATAGTTTTCGGCGGCGTTAGGCTCGAACTCGCTGGCCCATAGGACGTTGAACCCCGCCATGCGGTAGCCGAGGCACGACCCCCCGCAGCCGGAGAAAGTCGAGACGACATTGTAGCCGTTCAGGGGGACCGCCCGGATCTCGGCCATCAAGGGGATGCGATAGGGGGGCTTATCTGCCGTTCGCATGTCAATTACTCTCTCTCTCTTCCAGCCAATATCCTCCAGCCAGCGAATCACCGACTCCGCCAGCCGCGATAGTGAATGATGGCAGGCGATCTAGATCGCGCCGCTTAATCTCGCCAGTCCGATTGTCGCGCTGGCAAAATGAAATTGTCATTTTATCTCGCCTGATTATGAATAGCGTCGCTTTCCAGAGCAGTCAGTATAGAATCTCGGCATAACAGGATTCGCTAATTTGATTCGCCCTTTATCTAGGAGGAAATGATGGGAGCGGCAGAGCGCGAGTAGATTATTCGGCGCATTATTCATGCAATTTCCGTCTAAGTGAGCCGTATCTATTCTCCCCTTGCATCCGCCTATGGATGTCCATAAACAAACTTTAGGGTCAAGTATCTTTCGTGCGCGCTCCCTGCTAGTCCTCGGCATCGGATTTCCAGTGATAAGCCACCAGTTCGATTTGCCTCTGTTTATGTGGCCGCGCGCATAGGATCGAGGCCGATTCCTACTGTCGCTCTCTGGAATTATCTCTCCGCAGCCGCAGCAGCAAATCTTCATAATATAAAGATATTATCATAGAATCTGGCGATTTCCAATCATTTCTGCCGACCGGACCATGTATAGCCACATTTTGGGCATTGATATTCGGTTTCGATGTTCTCGTCATAGGACTTAAACCCCTCGGGCGGCTCAGGCTCCTGCGGCCCGTCCAGCATGGCCTTCAGCTCGTCCTCCATCCAGAACTGTCCCAGGTCTATCTCCGCCGAAAGCTCCTTGAGCAAATCAGGATTCCAATCGAGATCAATTTGGCCGATTCTGTTGTCGGCCACCGCCAGCTCCTTCGCCGCCTTGTCCTTCTCCAAATCCAGGTCCATCCGGCGCACCACGACAAGCTCATTGCCCCGCGTCTGAACTTCCCTCACTGGCAAATCAATCTCCCCGGCAATCTCGCTCACTTTATTTCCCGCGATCACGACCCCGTTTTTGTCCACGAGGATCGACCTTCCCGCCCCGTACTTCCTGAGCGACTGCTCCAGCATCCCTCGACCTCTCTGCGTGCCCCTGTTCAGGTTTCTCGGGTCAGGCGTCAAATCCTTTATGGATCGTATCTCCTTCACTTCTTCCCCTCCCTTATCCCCCTCAGCAAGACGTGCGCGCTCTGGAGGTGGCGAAAGCATCGCCTATATAAAGGATCGTCCAGCGCGCCGTTCCTGGACTCCGCCGCGCCCATCGCCAGGAAGTTCATGGCGTCCAAGAGCCGGTCGCTCGCCTCCGCCAGCCTGTCCTCTCCGTCCGGGAACTCCTCCGCGATCCGCCTCACGCACGCGGGGACTATCCTGCCTGTGGCGTCGCGGACGAAGCCCCTCAGCAACTTACCGTGCCTCTCCATGTTAAACATCGGGCCTCCGCCATTCAGCGTGCTTCCAGACGTTCCGCTTCAGAAAGTTCGTCGCCGTCAGGATCGCCACATTGATGCGGAAGCCCCTCTGCTCTATGCGGGCGTCCGCCGACAGCTCCAGGAACGTCAGCATGTTGGATTGCGTGAGGTCCGAAAGCTCGAACGGGCCGATTTTGTTTTGATCGCGGGCGCACCACCTGCGGAGGACGAACAGCGCCCCGATCCTGGCGCAATCCAGAAGCTCCTCCAGGCCTATCTTCTCTAATCGCTCCAGGGACGAGGGACGGTTCAGCCGCGTAGCCCCGTACCCAGGGCAGACCCACCCGCGCTTTTTCCCCTCTCCGGCAACCGGCAGGCTGACGCCGAATTTCCGCGCTAGATCCGCCCGCGACAAAAGTCTGTCCTCCGGGGCGATATAGAGTCGCAGGTGCCTTGACAGGTCGTTCTCCCCGTAAAACCACCCCCTGGCCTTGGCCGACACTGCCGTCTTCATGCATAGGGCGTATTTGGCCCGTATCGCCTCAATGCCGAGCCTCCGGTCAGCTTTGGATAGCGTCACCCTGACCCGCATATTGCCGTCCATGTTGGGCCACGAAACGCTCCGCCCGCGCCCTTCCCGGCGACCCCGGCGTCAGATCCATCCTGCCCGACCAGCGCCCGGCCTGCCTGAAATACTTTTGCCCCAGTCTCTGTCCCCCGGCCTCGAACTCCGCCAGCTCCCAGGCGTGCCTAAGCTCCGCGATCTCCCCCAGGGCGGTCTCGAGCGGCCCGGGGTCGATATGCCGGCCTGCGAACAAGCCCAGGCCTTTTTTGTGCTGCTCCAAGTCCCACTCCGTCGTGAAATCGTAGCCCCTCGTGGCGTAATCTGCATACATGCCCTCTATCTGCCTCGCGATGGCGGGGAAGCCCTGAGTGGCCAGCGCGCAGTCGTTCATCACGCGGACTACGGCGGATAGGCCGACTCTCATGGCCATCCTGATTTGCGCAGCAGCGATGAGGCTCGCGATGCTTATGCCCTCGGAGTTCTCGTCGATCAGCTCGCCGCCCATCGACATCTCCAAGGTCCGCCTGAGAACCAGGGTGCGCAGGACGTACGCTCGCACGCCGGTGTCCGTCCGGTCGATGCCGATCTCCATGGCTACCTGGGCTGGAATGCCGTCGTCGCCTATCAGCCGGAGGTACGCCCTCAGCTCCGCGACCTCCACCTTCGGATGGCTGATCGACGAGCCCTCGATAAGATCCCGCGCCTTGAGGGGCCAGGATTTCAGGCACATATCGAAGAAGCCCGGGTCTATCTCCGCCCCCGTGGGATAGAAGAACCGCGTCTTCATCGGGCAAATTTTATTTCTTTTTTCATTCCGCAGGCCGCACAGGCTCTGTACCTTCGCCCTTGTCAGGTAAATTCGTCCATAGTCTCCAGCGCGCTGCAGTTCGAACATGCCCGCGCCTGGAATCTCTCCTCGGACCGGACGATGAACCGCTCACCAGCCCGTATCGGATGATCGAGGGGGACCGACCTTTCGCAATTGTCGCCGCCCAGCACGTATGCGCGCAGTATCCTCACTCGTACCCTGGTGCTGCCCAACTTGAAACGGATGTCTCCATGCTCAGGAATACTACCGAAAAACAATCCGAGTTGACGCCCGTGAACTGCGACCACATGGTGAGCTTCTGCACGGCATTATTGTCGGCGCTGCCCGTGCCGCTTGCGCCCGTCCATCGCGAGGTGTTACCGGATTGCGGGCCGGTATAGGATATGCTACCTCGCTGACCTACCGTGAAATCTGTCGGATTTCCCTGAACGACATCTCCCCGCAACGTGAATGGTCGGCCTGCGCCGATGTCGTTATTGACATGGAACCAGGCGCTATCCGCGATGGTATTCTGAGACGAGCCGTAACTCAGGCGCCATTTCAAGCTCCGACTCGCGTCGGGGTCGCAGGTGTAGTTCAGGAAGCCGTCCGCGTGGACCTCCACAAGTCCATAGCCCGTCTCCACGCCACCGCTTATCCTGGTCCAGACCGTGCATCCGGGGATGGTGATCTCCCAGAACTTCTGTTCCGCGATTCCCGTGAGGCTGCTCGCTCCCGATGTCACGTCGAGGTCCTTGCACCCCAGTGCCTCGATGCTGAACGTGCAGACGCCGAGGGAGTTCACGAGTCCCCTGTTGGACACGGGGTAGGCCCGGACTTGCAGCCATTCGCCGATATCCTGGATGTTGATGCAGCCGGAGTTTCCCTGGATGAGCCCCAATGGCTGGAAGCTGCTCGCGTCGGGGTTCGCGTACACCGATATGTATCCCCAGGAGGTCGTGAGGTTGAAGCAGGTGGCCGGGTCCGAGAAGTTGATGTAGTACGAGTCCCCGGAGTCGGCGCTCGGGGTGAGTCCAGTGACGAACGCCTCGTAGGAGTTGGCCGGGCTCCAACTGCGGATGGTGGTCACGTCGCCAGACCCGGGGCCAGAGACCATCACGAGCCGCGCGTTTATCAGCGAGCCGGTGCATGGGTTATGGGTCGGCTGCAAGAAGAGCGCGTCGTTCAGGCCGCCGCGATCTGTCGAGGGAAGCGTCAAGATCCCCCCTTGGCAGTCTACGAACGTCATGTTGACGCAGAGCGTGCAGCCGCTCACTATGACCGTCGTGCTCGTTGGAGGAGCCTGCGGCACGGCGTCGCACACTGGGGTGAAGCTGCCCGGGCACTCGAACCTGAACTGGCGCGGCGTGTACTCCTCCCCGGTGATCTTGTGCCTGCCCATCTCGTCGCGCACGACGTTCGTCACGATCACCCTGAGCAGGTCCTCCGAGCTGATCCCTATGGCGTAGCGGTCGTTGGGCGCCACGGCATAATTGAACCCGGAGTTCGGCGCGACGCTTATCTTCACGCCCGTCCCGCTGGCCACGGATCTCTGCTCGGGCGTGTCCGCCTGCGTGTGCCAGAGCCAGAGGTCGTAGGTGTAGCCGGACTTCTGGTCGAACTCCCTGTCCAAAAGGACGTGCGTCGAGGAGCCGTCCAACGCCCTGCCTCCTATACCCGCCTCGAAATTGGTGAACGGTATCCCCACGACCGCCACGTCTCCCGGCTCCACCGCCACGGCCTCCAAGGCCGTCGTCCATTCCACCTCGCGCGGGCGCTTCCTCCGACGCTGGAGATCCAAGTCCCCGGTCCTTTTGGCCTCATCGGGCCGCGTGATGCCGAAGAGCTGCAATTCGTAGCCCTTTATGGGCTGATTGTTGGTGAACACGGACAGGGAATCGTGCAGGTAGAACACCTCCCGCTCGTAGTCCCGGCTCTCGTTGGTGAACTCCACCTTCACCTCATTGGGCGCGATGGGGTCGCCGCCCAGCCTGATCTGTGTCAACTCCGGCACCATGTTGCCCGAGTGGAACACCTGCCTGGTCGGGAGGTCCCCCCTGTCCGTGATCAACTTGTACTCCGCGTTGGAGTATATGATCGTGGACCGGTATAGCCCCAGGATATCTTTTACCCACGTCCAATGGGGCTTCTTCACGTCCATAACCAGATCGAGGTGATGTAGATCCTGCGCCATTTGTTTCTTGCTACAAAACTTTGTCGCCGCAGATCGTCGCTTGGGAGTTGCCGAGGGTGGCGAAATCTATGAATGATTGGATATTGACGTCATCGTAGGTTATCCATGCGCCCATGCCGTAAACGGAATTGGTCATGTAATCGAGCATGCACCATGCCGGGACTTGCGTCCACTGGGTCGTGAAAGAGACCGTGCTCGTGTAGACGCGGACCTTCTGCCCATGTACGATGGCCGTGACGTTCGGCCTCCCGCCGTGCAGTTCTTGCGTCGCCGCCGCCCTGATTCCCAGCAGCGCCGTGCCGGAGGCCGAGTCCGCCACGCCGCTCTCCTCAGTCACGTTCTGGAGCACGAGCTGCCCGCCGTCTATTCCGGGGCGAGGCGCGCCCCGCGACCCCCTCGCCCAGGCGACTTTTATCTCGGTCTTATGGTCGATCACGGGATTGACGATGAAGGTGTCGAAGATCGCCTCGCGCGTCCTGCCCGCGAACGGCTTGTCCCCTAAATCCACCCAACCTTGATTCGGGTTCTCATAAGTCTCCGCGTTCCGCAATTGCACGTTATAGTACACCGTCTGCGCCCTGATCTCCCCCGCCCTCCTGCCGACGGTCCGCATGTAAAAAAGCCCGTTCGGTGCCAGGACTTGAAGGGTCACGTTCCCGGCTGTCCGCGCGGTCACCGTGTAGACGATGGGCGCGTTGGATGTGGCTTGAGTCGACGGTAATTCTCTGCCGTCGAAAAACGTGTTTTTTATGTTCTCGAATCCCGTGATTATGGACTGCGAGCTGAGTCCCATCCGCATAGCAACCGAGACGCTCTGAATCGTCGTCGCGTATGTGCCGTTTATTTGCACACCGGACATCGACGTTGCCTCGCCCTCCGCCATGCCGAGCAGCATGGACATCTCCTGGCCCTTTTTGTCGGCGCTCACGTCCACATAATACATGAGCACCTGCCCGCCCTTGGCATGCCTGCCGTAGACCACCGGGACGGGTTCGCCGGGGACGATGGTGTCGGCGAGGCCCTCGAACGTGTATGTCGGGCTCGTGACGGCGGTCTTGCGTGCCTTCGGCTGGTTGAACAGCGAGATGAAAAACTGGACTACGGAGACCACCGTGAGGATGGCCGAGAGGATCGAGAAGAAGGCCCCCGGCGTGACGACGATCTTGACCCTGTCGCCCTTGACCGGCTGGCAGCTCCTCCAGTCATGCAAAGGCAGGCCGTTCATCTTCGCCTGGACGATGTGCTGGGCTAGTTGTCGCAGCTTCGGATCGTGGTCGAATATCTCCCCGAGGCTCAGCCCGGGGGGTACGGCCACGCTCCCGTAGGCGTGCGTCTTTTCCAAATCCTCTATCTCAAGAATCATTTATCGGCCTGGCGACCATCCGCAGTTTCGTCGCATATCGGCTCACGCGGTCCAGAACCACGCCGCCGAACTCCCTCGCGCTGTGCAGGAAATTCTCGGCATCGTAGGCGACTCCTATGTGATGCACTATCCCCAGATCGGGTTCGCGCAAAAGCACGGCGTCGTACGCCCGCATCGGCTCGCCTTGGGGAACTCTCCGCAATAGTTTGCGCCAGCCGAAGACGGAGTCCGGTATCCGCATGCCCCGCCGTTCGCACACGCGGAGCCACAGATCCCAACAGTTCATTTGCGAATACGGAGTTCCCACAAACTCTAGCATCCAGGAAGGATCGTCGGTCATTTCACGATCACATAGCGCGCGAAATCGCCCGTCGGCATGGAGGGGAAGTCGCGGGTGTTGAACGTGCGTCGCGGGCCGTCCACGTCGAACGAGAACCCGAAGCCGAGGCTGAACCTG
>Ga0208245_1000983_pt1 | contig 19135 bp, 23 predicted proteins | sample RifOxyC1_FD_184035 | JGI IMG/M metagenome (GOLD analysis project Ga0208245, IMG submission 184035) | Soil microbial communities from Rifle, Colorado - Rifle Oxygen_injection C1 (SPAdes) | ecosystem: Environmental > Terrestrial > Deep subsurface > Rock core/Sediment | place: Rifle, Colorado... | reverse complement strand
TGAACAATGAGCAAAATAAACATAAGAAATCTATTATATCAAAATATGCATCTGCAACACATTGCTCTGTTTACAAGGCAGCTAAAGAGTTCAATTTTATAAAAAATATTCTTAAGAATCAAAAAATCCAGGACGATTTAAAGTTAAGTGATCAGGAAATAAGTTTTATTAATAAGTTATAAAGATAAACTTACTTTGGATGTATCTTTAATAAATCTCTTAACCTATCATAATAATCTTTAAATTTGATATATTTCATGATCTTTTATGAATGATATTAAAATCAATATAGCAATAGCAGGAGGACAGTGTACTGGTAAATCAGTTACTTCAGCTGCCCTATTTGCGCATCTTAAGATTCAAGGATTAGACTATGATTATATTTCTGAAGAACATAGAAAACTAGTTTCTGAATTTGGGAATTATAGGTCTCCCTTTGATAGATTTTATATGTGGAGACAACAGGAAAGAGAAGAATTAAGGTCTACTGCAAAAGATGGTTTTATAACTGATGCACCTTTATTTCATTTTTATGCTTCTGCGAAGATGTATGCTTCTGAACCAAGAGATGATTTAGCAGTAAGAGAGTTATTTAGAATGTGCCTTGAAATAAAAAATAGATATCAATTAGTTGTTATGGCTGAGGATCCGAATGAATTGTCCTACAAAATTGATGGTTGTAGACATGCTGGCAGAGAAAAAGCACTTGAAAAACACCAAATAGTCAGAACTTTTGTTGAACATCACTATCCAGAAAGATTGTTATTAGTTAGAGGAAATTTAGATAAGAGATTATCACAAATAGAGCTAAAGTTAAAAGCAATGGGGAAAGAAATTTAAGAATTGTCTGTAATTAAAATTACTAATTAGCTAACTCAGCATCTATGACTTCTTGGAAAGTTGCATATGGATATGCTCCTTCTATTACCTGTCCATTAATAAAGAAAGTTGGTGTTCCTGTTACTCCATATGATTCACCATCTGAAAGATCTTTTAGAACTTCTGATGTTTTTTCACCCGAATCTAAACAAGTATCAATATTATATCCAAGTTCTTTAGCCCATTTCTTCAAATTGTCATTAGTTAAACTAGCCTGATTTTCATATATTTGATCGTGATACTTCCAGAACCCTTCATCTCCGCCTTTAGCTCTAACACACTCAGCTGCTTCTGCTGATTTTTGTGCCATAGGGTGGAAATCTAAAGGATAGTCTCTGTATATCAGTTTTACTTTTCCTGTGTCTATATAATTTGTTTTTAGAAGTGGTAGGGTTTCAGTGTAAAATCTTTCACAGAAAGGACATTGAAAATCTGAGAATTCTATTATTGTTACAGGAGCATTTACATCCCCTAGAACTGCATCATTATCAGGACTTGCATCAACTTTTTCTGTTGGAAGAGTATCTGTCCCAGCATTTAGATTAGTATCTGCTCCAAGACTTGAATCAATTGAAATTAGAGGGGTTCCCTGGCTTATGAATTTTCCATCTTTTGTGAAATATAAAGGTACAACATCACCATCAACATTTATTGTTGCAACATAAACTCCTGACTGGCTTTCAATACTAACTATCTCAACACCTCCTTCTGGAATTATTTCAGTATTAACAAAACTGCTAATCATTGGAGTAATTTTTGATTTAGAAACATTTGATGTAAATGATCCTCCAGTTAAAAGAATAATTAAAAGTATAATGCTTATTGCTGCAAAAATAATTGTATAAACAGCCCATTTATTTTTTGTAATATGTTTAAGATCTGGTTTCTTAATTTTTATTACATCACTTTTTTCATCAGACATTTTATAGATTAGAATAATATGTTTAAAAAGATTATGTATCTAAGATCTTAGAAACAATTAAATATTCTCTTCTCTTTTGCGATAGTAATATGCCTTATGATATTATAGTTGGAAGAGATGATTCTGATAAAATCAAGTTTGGAAACAGAGGTTTGGTCAAACTTGGAAAGGGATATGTTAAGATGGGACAGTATACAAGCTTATCAAATCCTATATTAATGGATGTTTCAAGAAGCCATGTTGTTCTTGTTGCCGGAAAAAGAGGTTCTGGTAAATCTTATACTTTGGGGACAATTGCAGAAGAACTTTCCAGTTTGGAAGAAGAAACTTCCAAAAATATAGCATCTATTATTTTTGATACTATGGGAATATTCTGGACAATGAAGTATGAAAATGAAAAAGAGAAAAAATTATTAAGTGAGTGGGAATTAAAACCGAAAAAAGTTCCTGTAAAAGTTTTTGTTCCATTTGGATACTATGATTATTATATTGAAAAAGGAATACCTGTTGATAAGTCTTTTGCATTGAAAGTTTCTGAACTTAATGCAGAGGACTGGGTTTTAATTTTTAATTTGGATATTATTAATCCTGTTGCAGTTTTAATTGAAAAGATTCTTGGGATGTTTAGAAATAATGGTGTAGAAAAATATGATATTAAAGATATAATTACTGAAATAGAGAAAGATAAACTTTCTAATGTTAGTGAAAAAAATGCTGCAAGAGCTTTATTTGAAGCTGCCCTGACATGGGGAGTATTTGCAACAAATGATATGGATGGGACTGAAATAGAAGATATTGTTTTAACTGGAGAAACAAGTGTTATTGATCTTAGTGTTTACAATTCTGTCGGAGCATTTAATGTTAGAGCTTTAGTTATAGGTCTTTTATCTAAAAAGTTATTCAGTCAGAGAATGCTTCATAGAAAAAGGGAAGAAATTGATGCAGTAAGACATGGAGTTGATTATTTAGCTTATTCAAGCAAGAGAGAAATGCCATTAGTCTGGATTTTTATTGATGAAGCCCATGAATTTCTTCCAAGAGAGGGAAAAACAAGTGCTACAGATGCTTTAGTACAAATATTGAGAGAGGGAAGGCAACCAGGTATTTCTATTGTTCTTGCTACACAACAGCCAGGCCAGATTCATAGAGATGTCATGACTCAATCAGATATTGTTATTTCCCATAGAGTAACTTCACAGCCAGATATTTCTGCTTTAAATGAAATAATGCAGACTTATTTATTTGATAATATTAAAAAATATTTAGATGATCTTCCAAATTTGAAGGGGAGTGCAATTATATTAGATGATAATTCTGAAAGAATATATCCTATGAGAGTCAGGCCAAGATTTACATGGCATGGTGGAGAGGCTCCGACAGCTATTAAAGTTGAGAAGAGAATTTAGTTAGAAACCAATATTTGCAAACATACTATTTATTATATAAGAAATTAATAGTGGAATTGTAATTCCAAGTATTATTATAACAATTAAAATTATCCATGGGACAATTCTTTTTTTCTCTTCCTTATCATCTATAATTCTATTTATTTCATATTGCAAATAAAATAAATTGAATATAAATGTTAAAATTCCAGAAACTTTTGATTTACTTGATTTGTTTATTATAGATTCGTTTAATATTTTTCCAGTTTTAAAAGCCAAGAATATGTATAATACTAATAAAATCAAAGATAGTCCCATTGATAAATAAAATGCTATCAGAAATGTTAATGAAATATCGTTGATATCACTTGCTTGAGTTAAATTTCCAGCCTGAACATTAACAAATACATAATACATGAACGAAACTAATAGTAAAATATATACAAGGTAAACAATTAAAGAAATAAGAACCAGAGATTTACTTAACTTTGTTTTAGTATTAAGATTATTAAGTCTTTTTACATTTTTAGTGTACCATATAAAGTTGTAAATTCCTAGAGTTATTAGTGAGATAAAGAAAGTTATAGTAACATACTCTTTTTTCGGAACCCCTATTTCCTGGATTTCATTAACCTCTTTTATTTCAGGCATTATTTAATATATACTTTTTAGTATATAAATGTAAAGATTTTAGAAATCTTTAAGCAAACCAGAACTTTCCATATAAGATTTTTAAAATCTTTAAGCAAACCAGAACTTTCCAAAAACTATTAAAGAGTTTTGATTTTTGCAAGTTCTTTTGCAAGTATCCAAGCTTTATCATCACCTACTACTTTTGAGAACTTATCTGTTTTTGAATTTATTATTGAGTCTAAATTTTTAAATTCAGCTATAAGATTTGCTATATCTTTCTCAGCAAGATTTGATCTTGAAAGTATTCTCCATCCTTTTATATTATCTATTGAGTTAGATTCTTTCTGAGCAAGCGAAATTGCTATATTATCTATATCTGTTAACTCTTCATATGAAAGATTTGAAAGTATATTCTTAGATTTTTTTAAGTTTAACTTAGTGTAGTCTTTTATTATTAAATCTGTTTCTTTTTCTATATCTTTAATTAACTCTTTTATCCTATGCTTTATTGCTGTACCTTCATGCCCAAGCTCTATGAGTGTTTTTTCCTGACTCTCTATAATCTTTTCCATCATCTTTCCTTTTTGAATAGCCTTGAAAGCAACTAATAAATTCAAATCATTTTGAGATTCCATACTATTCAGTTTTTCTATGTTTTTATCAAATAGTTCTCTTTGTTTTTCAAGTATATGGAGAGTTTCTGTTGCACTTCTTAATATTTCTTCTGTTGCTCTTAGATGATATTTTACATTTTTATAATACATACTTATCTGATTTTTTCTTTCAGAGACAGCTATTGTTAGAGTTCCCAGCATTTTTGCGGTTCTTTCAGCAGCTTTATGTCTTGTTCCTGTTTCTTTTGTTGTTATTTTTATATCTGGTGCAAGCATGACATTAGCATAAAGTATTCTTTTCATGTCTTTTGAGAGTATTATTGCACCATCCATTTTTGCTAATTCTATAAGTCTTTGAGGGGTAAAGCGGCAGTTTACTTTGAAACCTCCATCAAGAATATTGGTTAATTTTTCATTTTCTACAACAACCAATGCACCTTTTTTTGCATCTACAACACCATTTAGTCCGTGTCTTAAATGAGTCCCAGGAGAAACAAGTCTTAATATGCTTAGAAATTCTTCTTTTGTAGCTTCTATGTTTGGTTTTATTTCTATTATTGTTTTTTGAGTCTCTTTTTTAGGTTCAACTAAAATTTCTTCTTTTTTTGTTATCATACAACTCTCTTTTTTATTTTTATTATAAAGATTCTTCTTTATTTAAGACTTTTTGTCAATTTGAAATTAATTATATACAAGAAAACAATATTTAAATTTGAATAATCCCTTTTAAGTGAAGAAATTTTAATGGAATGTTTGGTTTAAATTATTTTTATTCTTTTTTATACCTTATAATAAAAAATACTATAAGGAAAATTACAGCTATTATAAACAGTGATATAGATATTATTCTTAAATTTGAACTATTCTTTTTATTTTCTCTATCTTCCTGATCTTTATTAGAAATATTTAATGAATCATTTTCTAAGGAATTATTGCTCTGATTGGGATTTATTTTATTTCCTTTATATGGACCTACTAACACTCCATCATCGCTTGTATTTGTTGTTGTACTTGTGGTAGATGAAGATATTTGATTTGCTGCCAGAGTTCCAAAACTTCCATAAGGAACTCCAAGAAAATTATTCATTATATTACTTAAAAGAACTGCAGCTTCTGCCGAATGATAAGTTCCTTTATACTCATATCCTTTATCAAAATTAGTAATTGAACCAGATTCATTAGATACTTCATATACTTCTCCATTTGTTGTATCTAGAAATTTTTCTATATATGTTCCTGTTGATTTCTTGAATAATTCATAATAGTATTCATCTCCTGTATATTTGTGTAATATCTGCCCTCCAACAATTCCATCTTCAATTATCCACCAATATATGCTTGAGCTTACAGACTGATTTGTTGTGGTGTTTATCTGATCATACCATATATTATACTGGTCTTCCCATCCGATTTCTGACGCATTTCTAAAAATATTTATTCCTGTTGTTTTATAAGAATCATTTCCAGTCAAATTATACATATAAATAAGATACCAAGCATATTTTGTATTATGCCCTACTGAAATTTGTTCTGTATTTCCATTGTTTTGCCATCCAGGATTGTAATTTCCAACAACTAAATCATTTGTTTCATTTATCATGTTCTCCATTGAGGCATCTGTTATTTCTTTTAATCTTGTCAGATAGGTGGAGTTGCCTGTTAAAGTGTAAAGTGGAAGAACTAGAGCTATTGCAACATCTACTGTACTTGAAAATGTATAGTCATCTGACGTTATTTCCCAGGTGTCATTAGCAATGTCTGCATATGCTTTATCTGTGGAGTTCCAGGTTTTTTCTTCATAAAGAGCATAACTTTCCTCAGCATACTCTAAAAAAGTTGAATTATTTGAAATCCAGTAAGCACTTAGAAAAGCCAGTGAAGCCCATGACTGGCCGAACATTGTTTTTTGGTTTCTTGGAACTAGTATTTCGCTTGGATTAGATACATTAAAATCATCGTCTGAAAATCCTCCACTTGTGTCATCCCACAAAGTTTCTCTTAAAGTATTTGTGGCGTTAAGAGCCATGCTTTTGTAAGTTTCATTACTTGTTAAGTTATATGCAACAGCCATACCATAAATATGTCTGCCAAGCATTTGTGTTCTTAGCAGTTCGTTATTGGCATCACCAGTTATATTAACATTCATATAGAAAGTAGAGCTTGATGGTATGAACTGGTTAGCCCAGAAAGACCCTATATTATCTATATATGTTGTAGTCCAATAACTTGAATTATATTCCCATGGCTGAATGTACGAAATGTTTATTTCTCTATAAACTGTTATGTTTGAATTAATAGAATCATTTACATGGACTCTATACTGGAATGTTTTATTCATTAAAAATGTTACATTAAACTGGAAAGTGCTGTTTGTCAGATTGCTCATTGTGTAATTTATAACCCTAATGGAGCTATTTAATTCAAGAATTACATTTGGAGTTCCTGTAAAATTGCCAATTGTTACATTAACATAAAAATTATCTCTTGTTGTTAATACGGTGTTATCTGCTGGAGTTCCTGAATTAAAACTTATATTTATAGCTGAGGCAAAATATACAGACATTACAAAAATCACAAATATTATTAATATCTTCCCTCTTTTTATCATGATTTAATTTAGATTTTAAAATATATAAAAGTAGCTATTGATTATTTTAAATTATAAAGATATAAAAATAAGTATTATTTTTATTATTAATGAAACCTATTTTAATCAAGGAATTTATTAAAGACAAGAAAGTGGCTTCAATAAAATCAAGTTCTAGATTTACAGCTAAATATATATGTAGTAAGATTAGTTTTAATAAAGATTTAGTAATTGCCGAATATGGTCCTGGAAATGGGGTAATAACTAGAGAGATTCTAAAAAGAATGAGTGGAGGTTCTAAAATTATTGCTATTGAAACAAACAGAATTCTTTCAAATTATTTAAAAGAAATGGGAGATGAAAGGTTGATTGTAGTTAATGATAATGTTCTGAATGTTGAAAATATATTGAATAAGCTGAAAATAAACAAAGTTGATTATATAATCTCAGGAATACCTTTTTCTATGATTTCAGGAGATGACAAAAATAAAATTCTTGAAAAGTCTAAAAGCATTTTATCTAAAGATGGTAAGTTACTGGTTTACCAGGTCAGAAAGGGCATTGGAAAAGACTTGGCTAATTATTTTAAAATTATTAATCAAAAGTTAGAGCTAAGAAATATTCCCCCCTTGGTTATTTTTGAATGTGAGAAGTAAAACTAAAAAACTTATAAAGTTTAAAATATAATAATTAATAATGGTAAAGATTAAAAAAAGAGGAAAGGAAAAAGATTATACTATGAAGAAATGCAATATGGGTTGTGGTAGCTGTGGAGGTGTTGCTTATGGATTAGGATTTATTGGAGCTGCTGTATATTATATTTCAACAGCAAGTTCTTTCTGGATAGGTGTTCTTGGAATTTTAAAAGCAGTAGTCTGGCCTGCTTTTTTGGTTTTTGAGATTATGAAATATTTCGGGATGTAAGAATAAGAAATAAGTTGTGGAGATTACTGGTGTTTTACTTTATTGGTTTTAAGTTATTTTTCTAGAACAATACTGAGCATAAAATCCAGGTTTTTCTTTCATACTTTGATAAATATGCACCATTGCTTTTGCAACAGGTTCAAAGTCAGCTCCCACTGATGTATTAATTCCCTTAAATCTTACCTTTAATACTCCAGCATCTTCTTCAATTTCAAATGAACTAAGTTCAGAAGCAGAACCTGGAAACATTATTTTACCTGAACCATCAAAATATAATTCGACTGCAGCTTCAAGAAGAACATTTTCATAACAAAAATTTAATCCTAACCAATAATGATCTGGTTCAAGTTGTGTATTCCTAGATAATGATCTTTCAGAGAAAGGTCTTTTTTCTACTTCTTCACGATTAATTGTTACTCCAGTATCTTCTGTTAGATTTAAACTGGTATAATCTCCCCTTCCAATATCAAATTCATGTCTTAATTCATGGTGTGCATAGGGAACTTCATTGTATTTATTATGTTTTTCAATAGAAGTTACTATTTGAGCTGGATCTTCTCCCAATGCTTCTAAAAGCTTAGAATATCTTTCTAATATCTGCATCGGAAAAATAGCTTCTTAATATTTATAAGTTTATCTGTTTTTTATTGAAACTCGCTAAGAAGTAATTAAAGAAAGCTATTCCAATAAGTGTCAATGAACTCTTGTGCATTGAATTGTATCAAATTAGAATAATCTTCTTTTTTATAGCTGGTTAAACTGCTTTTATCTGCATTTCTTAAAGATTCTAAATATTCTTTTCTTGTTTTTTTGTGAACAATCAGGGGAGGATAATTATTTTTTATTAAAATATAGTTTAAAAGCATTCTTCCTGTTCTTCCATTTCCATCCATAAAAGGATGTATTTTTTCAAATTTATGATGAAATATTGTTGCTAATACTATTGGATGAAGAGAATTTTTATTTTTCTCATACCATTTAAGCAATACATCCATATCTGCTTTAACATATGGTGCAGGAGTTGCATCAAAGTTAGACCTTATAACTTTAATATCTGTAGCTCTATACCCTTTTCTTAAATCAATATTTTCTATCAGTTTATCATGGATATTTATAATAAATTCATGGCTTAATTCTTTTTTAGAATTTAATATTTCAAAAAATACTTTTTCTGAGTTTTGTAAATCATATATTTCTCTTAGAGTTTTGTCCTTTGGAGTTAGCCCTTCTTGGAGAAGATTCCTTGCCTCTTCTAAATTTATTGTATTTCCTTCAATAGAAGCAGTATTGTATGTATATTCAATAACAAAATTTTTTAGTGTTTCCTGTTTTGTTTTTTCGTCTTTTTTACTGAATACTTTTAGAAAATGCATCTTACAGGATTCAATTTCTTCTAATTTATTTCCAATAAATTCATCTTTTTTTAATTTCTGAGATTTAATTTTTTCCAGATAATAGTTAGATTCAAGAAAAAGATTAATATTTCTATAGGCTTTTCTTATTTCTTCTTTATATTTTGATAGTTTTTCTAAAGATTTTTTTACATCTTCTATAGAGTTTCCTAAATAAGCAATATCTTTAGTTATAATTCTTTTGCCTTTTCTTTCAGAGGCTCTTAAATAATAGTAGGTTTTTCCACTAACTATTTTTTTGTAAATGTATACCATAACTTAATTAGAAAAAGCAAGTTTATAAATCTTACCCTTTACATTTAATATTTGTAAAGTAGAGGGTAAACGCCCCGACCGAGAATCGAACTCGGGACTCAACCGTGACAGGGTTGTGTTATAGCCACTTAACTACCGGAGCCTTCTATTGTATAAACCTTTAAAGATAAAATGTGTTTTTAAAGCTTACTTTTATGTTAAAAACCTTTCTTTGTTTGAGGACTGGGATAAGTTTAAATATATCTTTTAACTAATAATTTTAGGTTTTGAGGTTGAAGTTTAATTAAATGGCAAAGAAAAAATCTAATAATTCTAAGGTTGATTATAACAGTATTAACAAAAATAATAAAAATACAGATTCTGATTTAAAATTTACTAAAGAGATTAAAAACCAATTTGTTTTAAATGTTCCCAATACTCTTACTTTGCTAAGACTTGTATTTATGTTTATTATAGCTTATTTAATATTCTTTGATTATTCTTTTATAGTAATTGGAGTATTATTTATTATAGCTTCTTTTACTGATGCACTTGATGGATTTTTTGCTAGAAAATTAAACCAAAAAACAGATTTAGGAGCAAGGTTAGATCAGGTTATTGATAGAGTGTTTATGATTCCACTAGCTGCACTTCTTATATGGAAGATGTATTATATGAATCAGCAACTGGCATTTTTATTTCTAATTTGCCTATCAAGAGAAATAATTGGATCACCTGGATTTGTTGTAAGAATAATAAGAGATGTTGATGCTTACAAAGTTAAGTATATAGGAAAGGTAACTACTTTTATACAAAGTGTTGCAGTTGCAGTACTAATATTTGCTGTAGCAATTCCACAACTGAATATAATTGCATGGATACTAGCTGTTGCAACAGGATTGATTGGATTAGTTGCAGGATTTGACTATCTTAAGGATTCTTTAAAATAATTAAGAAAGATTAATATAATGATTTTTATTATGTTATAATACAAACATGTTTAAAAGAGGTAGATTTGTTAGCTTATAATGAAATTTGAAACTGCTGTTATTATTGTCTTAATTTTTGCTGTTGGGCTTGGACTTTATTTTATTTATCCTCTTTATTTTGGGGAGCCCCAGGAGTTTTCTGTGTCTAATGAAAATATATCTGGAGATGGAGAAGATTCTAATTCAGAATCTATTTCAGATAGTGAGTATCCTGAAGGAATGCTTTTTTATGATAATATCAGATATTCAAGCTCTGAAATAAGTTATTCTATTGATTCTAGATGTGATGATGGTAAAAGCATGGATGCAAGGGAAGCATTTAATATTATTCAGGATAGAACAATTTTAAGATTTAATGAAATGGCTGAAGGTCGGGGAGAGATATTTATTAACTGCCCTCCTGAAGGAGAAAAACCAAGTGAGGGAATTGATTCAAGACATTATATTGCTGGTGAAGGTGGGCCAAGTTCTGTAATTAATACTAGTGAATATTATCTTATTAAAAATGGCAGTATAATTCTATATACCGATAACAGATGTGACAGACCTATAATTGCTATACATGAATTGCTGCATGCTTTGGGATTTAAACACAGTTCAAATAAAAAATCAATAATGTATGCAGTTTCAAACTGCAACCAGGAGATTACAGGAGATATTATTGATAAAATAAATGTTCTTTACAAAGATCCTTCACTTGCTGATTTAAAATTTATATATGGAGAGGGTAGTAAGTCAGGAAGGTATGTTAATTTTAATATAGAGATATTAAACTCAGGTCTTAGGGATTCTGGAGACTTCATACTAACATTATATATTAATGAAAAAAAGACAGGAACATATGACATAGGAAATTTAGAATCTGGTTCTGGTAAAATTCTGAAAGTTGAAAATCTGTTTTTTGTAGGAAATCCTGAAAAACTTGAATTTAGAGTTGATGAAGATAATATGGTGAATGAGATTAACGAAGAAAATAACAAACTTTCTATGGTTATTGGTTAAATAAAAATAATTAAGACTCTATAACCTTTCTTATTTTATTATTAATCTTCGCTGTTGTCAGAGGGTTCATCATCGTCAAACTCATGATCACTGTCCCAATCTTCGTCTTCAGAGACTTCACTCTCTTCTTCCCATTCATCTTTGAATTTTGCTGACATGTTAATTTTATATAAATATGCCATTTAAAAAGTTATCTGTGGACTTTTGAGTGATAAATTTAAATACACTTTTTATTTAGAAATTGTAGCAAGGATAACGAGCCTGTAGCTCAGCCAGGTTAGAGCACTGGTCTTATATGATAACAATTCGTCAGGATTGTTTTTCTCTTAGTCATGGACAAAGAGTCTAAGAGAGCCAGGGGTCCCCAGTTCAAATCTGGGCAGGCTCATATTATTTGCAAAAGATTTAAATATGATTTTTTATTTGTAATAGAGGTTTATAAGATGGTTAAAAAGAGAGTGATTAAAAAAACTGCTTTAAACAAAGCTGTTGAACAAGATACTGGAAACAGAAAGTTAATGGCTTTTATTGCCACATTCTTAAGTATTATTGGATTTATCATAATAGTTATTTCTAAAACTCAAGATAAATATGTTAAACATTATGCAAAGCAATCCCTTGTTGTTTTTATTTTTGCTCTGATATGCTTCTTAGTCGGTCAAGTAGCATTATTTATTCCTATAATTGGAGAGATAATAGAGCTTATCCTTAATTTACTTGCAATTGCTGCATGGTTAATAAGCTGGGTATATGCTTTAATGGATAAAACACTTGAAGTTCCTGTAATTGGAAAATATGGGATGGGCTTAAATATTTAATTTTATTTTTAAAATGGCAAAATCAAAAAATACTTTAAATATAAAAAATAAACGTTTAGGAAATGTTTCCAAAACTAATTTATCTAAACCTAGAATGAGTGAAAGAAAAGAAGCGTGGTTTAGAATAATTGTTGGTATAATTTCTGGAATTATTTTAAGTGTGTGGAAAATATTAGTAATTATTCTTAGTATAATAAACTGGCTTGTGACTGTTATTTCTGGAAAAAGAAATAAAGATCTGGCTGTTTTCTGTGAATACTGGAATACTGAAACTTATAAATTTATCAGATATTTAACATTTGTATCAAATGCAAGACCTTTTCCTTTTTCTGAATTGGAAAGAATGAGTGATTTTGAGAAGTAAGCTGTTATAGTTAGCTTTAAAAACTAATTTCTGGTTTAATTTGTAATTATTTAATTCATGCCTCCGTAGTGTAGTGGCCAAGCACCAAGCCCTTTCGAGAATAAAGAGAACCAAGGTTCTCCTTATCAACCTCTCCTTTGAGCGGAAGAAAACGAAGAAAGGCTTAAACCCGGGTTCGAATCCCGGCGGGGGCATTTATATTAACAATGGTTAATTTTATAAATTCTGGAGGCTTAATATAAAATGCACTCAAACATTAAAAACATTAAAAACATTACAAAAAAGACAAAAAAGAATACTGGAAATAAGAGCAGTAAAAAAATTTCCCTGAATAAATTAAAGAAGGAACATGGGGAAATTGAACATGAATTACAAGAACTTGAAGTAATTCTTGAAGATAGAGAATTTAATCATTCTAATTTTTTACATGTTTTCAAGAAAGTCTGTGATTTATGGGACAGTCATGAAACAAAGGAAAAATATTTTTTTGAAAATCTTAATTCTGAGAAGATGGGAATTTCTGTTAAAACTCTTCATTTTAACAATCCTGAATTGAGAGGACATAAAAAAGTTTTACAGGAAGCTATTAAGTCTGGAAGTGAATTTGAATTAAAAGTTGCTCTGGATACTGATGGCAGGATGTTAATAGACAAATTAAGAAGAGATATGAAGAATGACGATGATCTTTATGATAAAGCTATGAGATAATTTAATTTTTATTATTTTATAAAATATAATATTATTGTTATTATTCCTATAATGTAACAGTATATTGAAAACATCCAGAATTTATCTTTCTTTATTATTAATGTTAATAGGTTAAGAAATAAAAGACTTAAGGTAAAGCAGATAATAAATGCAATTGCCAGAGTTATAAATGGAACTGTAATCTCTATACTTTTTGTATAATAATTAAACATTTCCAGAGAAAAAGCTCCTATAGCTAATGGTATGAAAAGCAGAAATGAGAATTTAACAGCTTTTTCTTTTTCAATTCCATTAAAGATACCTGTTGAAATAGTCATTCCACTTCTTGAAACTCCTGGTAATAAAGCAAGCATTTGAAATAAACCAATAATCAGAGAATTTTTCATGTTTAATTTGGATTTTCTTCGTGGAAATTTTGAAAATATTAAAATTGTTCCTGTGAATAAAAATCCTATACCTGTAATTAATAAAGATGAAAATGTAGTTTCTATAATATTTTTAAGAAAAAAACCGAACAAGGCTCCAGGTATTGTTGCTATAATTAAATATAGCCAGAGTTTACGAGCTTCTTTAGTAAATGTGAAAAGAAATAAAATTTCTTTCCTTGTGAAGATTAAAACAGCTAGCAAAGAAGCTATATGGAGGAAGATTATGAAAAATAAGTTTGGCTCTGAAAATAAGTTTGAGTATAGTGCAAGATGCCCATCACTTGAAATTGGGAGGAACTCTGTTATAGCCTGAATCACAGCCATTATTATTTCATTTAACATTATGCAATTATGACAGCAAGCTTTAAAAATGCACTTCTTTTATGATATTTAAATGGTATTTAAGATAAACATTTCTGAATCTGGAAAGACTTTTCATCTAGAAGTAGATTCAGAAGACTTTATTGGAAAGAAAATTGGAGACAAACTTTCAGGCAGTGATTTATCTGGAGAGCTTTCTGGATATGAATTTGAGATTACAGGAACTAGCGATAATGCTGGATTTCCAGGGAAGAAAGATGTTTCTGGACCTATGTTAAAAAGAATTTTATTAAAAAAAGGACCTTTTTTAAGAAAGACACCTCACAAAGGATTTAGAAGAAAAAAAACAGTTAGAGGAAATGAAATTTCATTAAATACTAGTCAGATAAATGTTAAGGTTTTGAAAAATGGTGGTAAAAAACTAAACGAGATTTTTCCAGATCAGGGTGCTGGAAAAGCAAAAAAAGAATAATAAAACCACACCTTTAAAAATAATCTTTTTGGAAAAGATTAGACAAAACCACACCTTTAAAAATAAAGATTTTGAAACCTAAAGAATCAGAGATTCTTGGGTCCAGAAATTCAAAGAATTTCTTGGAATCTTTAAGCAAACCACACCTTTAAAAATACACTTTTCTAACTTATCTAATGGGAAAAACCTCAGAAAATACTAATATTGAAAATCTACCTATATTGAATGTGGGTATGGCTGGTCATATTGATCATGGAAAAACTACTTTATTGCATGCTTTAACTGGAAAATTTACAGATGTTCATTCTGAGGAATTAAAAAGAGGCATTACAATTAAGCTTGGTTATGCAGACATAATTCTAAAGAAAAATAAGAATAATGGTTCATATAGTGTTGATGATGGAGAACCATACAGGTATATTAGTTTTGTTGATGTTCCCGGTCATGAAATGTTAATGGCAACTATGTTATCTGGAGCAGCTATTATTGATATTGCATTATTGGTTGTTGCTGCAAATGAAGGAATTAAACCTCAGACAAGAGAGCATTTAGTTGCCCTGCAAGCTAAAAAAATTTCTAAAATAATTATTATACAGAATAAAATAGATTTAGTTTCTAAAGAACAGGCATTAAAGAATTATAAAGAAATTAAAGAGTTTGTTAAAGGTACAGTTGCTGAAAATTCACCTATAATTCCTGTTTCTGCTCAGCAGAGAGTTAATTTAGATAAGATTTATAAAATTCTTGCTGAGAGTGTGATTCCAGAACGTGATGTTAATTCTGAAGCATTATTTGTAATAGCAAGAAGTTTTGATATTAATAAACCTGGAACTAAAGTAAATGAACTACATGGTGGAGTTTTAGGTGGTTCAATAAAAAGAGGCAAGTTAAAAGTAGGAGATGAAATTGAGATAAAACCAGGATTAAATATTATAGAAAAAAATCAAAGAATTTATGAAACTGTTAAGACAAAAATAACTTCTTTGTACAGAGGGAATTATAGTATTAGTGAAGCAGGTCCTGGTGGAAATCTGGCTATAGAAACTGAATTAGATATGGCTTTGACAAAAGCTGATAATCTTTCAGGATGTGTTCTTGGTAAATTAAACAAGCTTCCTGAAATCACCCATAATCTTATAGTTCATGCAAAACAATTTCAAGAGGTTTTAGGAGTTGAAGGTCATACAAAAGTTGATGAATTTAAATTAAATGAACTTCTAATGCTGAGTGTTAATACATCTATAAGTGTTGGAAGAATAACTCAGATGAAAAATAATGAGTTAAATATGGAATTAAATATACCAATTATTCCATTTAAAGGAGATAATGTGGGTATTGCAAGAAATTTCTTAGGGCACTGGAGATTAATTGGTTTTGGTGAGATTATTTAGATTATTATAGAATAGTTTTTAAACCTTAAATATTATAATTATACAGGGTAAAATGGTGAGAGATAAAAGATTTGCAATAGCAATTTTAATAATTCTTATTTTATTAGCTGTTTTAGCTTATGTTCTGCTTATTGGGCCTGGTATTCAGGGTTATGTTATTAATAAACAGATTAATGCTCAGGAAACTGTTGTTAAAGCAGTAATAGATATTGTTGAGCAACAAGGTTTTGTTTCACTTACAGATGGAAATAGATCTGTGATACTTGTGAAATATGTAGCTCCACAAAATGCATCAGTATAATTACTAATAACTATCTATTTTGTTGAAATCATAAGGAAAAATGAGAAAAGAAGTGGTGATTTTTTTAATATTAATACTAGCTGTTTCAGCTGGAGCTTTTGCCCAATCTATTTCTGAGAATGATATTGGACAGAATGTTGAAGATTATATTAAAGGATTTATTAAAAATGATGGTATTAAAAGTGAACATGTTAATAAAATAAAAAAAATAGATCCTAATCAGCTTCCTGCTGAAGTTGATATTCAAGAAATTTCTGATAATTATGTTGGAATTTATGAGGTTAATTACTCTACAGGAAATGAATCAAAAAAAGTTTTTGTTGTAACATACTCTTCAGATAATCTTGATTCTAAGACAGAAATTAAGAATATTCAGTATTTAAGTTTTGGAATTAGCGGAAGTATAAATAGCTCTACATATCTTGAAAGTTCTGTAGGGGTTAAAACTAGTGGTGAAGTAGGGTATGTTATGATGAGGTCTGGAAGCATTACTGGAATTTCTACAAGTCTTGAAATTTATTCAGGAGATGGAGAATTAGAGATAAGAGTTTACAAAAATGGAAAAGATACAGGGTTTAACAATTTAATTTCGTCAGATGGAAAAAGAAAAGTTGATTATGATTTACAGTCTGAGGAAATTGTTAATTACAATGCAGGAGATGTAATTTCTGTATATGTTTATCAGAATGGAGAATTAAATTGGGGCAATGTGGTTACTCTTATTGAGAGTACGAGTTAATTTATGGTAAAATTAAATTTAAATAGACAATCCTTGGGAAGAGGACTTGCAGTTGTTGTTATGTTATTTGGAATTTTCAGCCTTTTTATTATATTAAGTTACTCTCAAAACAGTAGTTTATCTGGAAATGTTATACTTAATTTAAATCCTGAGTATTCTGTTGGAGAACCATTAAGTGGAGATTTTTCAATAGTTTTAAGTGATGGAGAATTAATACCTGCAGATTCTATACTTAGTTTAAGTTCTGGCAATTCTAAAGAAACTTATGTATTATCAGATATTGCTTCAAATTCTGTTTCAAATGGAGATTTTTATTTAAATTCAGTTAGTATTAATGGCAGTGGTAATGGTTATGGAAAAGAGGGAGAGATTGAAACAGCTAAAGAAATTGAATTTACTTTAAGTATTCTAAAAGAAAATGACCTCGGAAATCAGGGAGGATCTGGAAATAATGGTGAAACATCAAATAATGCTAATTCAGAGAATTCTGATTCAGAGAGTAATACAAGTGTGAGTGGGGAAGAAGAGAGTGAAGAAGAAAAAGCAAAGGAGAATAAGGGAGCTGAAGTGAAAGAAAATGCAAAAGAAAATAATGGGGTGAAAGAGGAGAATAAAGGAGCTGAAGTGAAAGAAAAGAAAAATTCTATTACAGGAGCTGTTCTAAAAGAATATAAGAAAGTTAAAGGTAGTGTCTCTAAAAATTCTCCTTATACTTATGATTTGGCTGATGGTGAAAGTGCTGAAATATCTGAATCTTCAGGAGATGTTGACTTAAAAATAGAGAATGGAAAGGCAGTTATAACTACTGAAAGTTCTGAAATTGATAAAGGGTTTGGTAAAAAATATGTTGATAGTAGCAAAGATAGATATACAATTAATATAGAATTATCCAAACTTGAGTTTATTCCAGAAGATAATCATCTGGAAATTTCTTTAGAGTATAAAAACAGTGAAATATTTTCACTTTCAACAGAGCTTGTAGAAAATCAAAATGAACCTCAAGAGGTAAATGTAACAGAAAATGATATTAACTTAAATGCAACAACAAATGTTTCAACTAATGTTTCAACTAATGTAAGTATTAATGTAACTAATGCTACACAGTTTTTAACAAACTTAAGTGATTATTCCCTTAGCGGTGAGGAAAAAGCCCTGATTAAAGCTAAGACTGGTAAGGATCAGGTTGATATTGTTAGCTCTCAGTTGATTGATGATGTTCTTGTAATTAAATTTCAGATTGGTAAATACTGGTCTGAAAAATCATATGACTATAGCTTAAATGAAAATGTTGTTGATAGCCAGATTGAAAATGATAGAGCAAAATTTGTTAAATATCTTGCTGTAAGTTTTTCTGAATCAGAAAATTCTGAGAGTGAAGAAATAGAAAGTTATATAGGAAATTACAGTATTTAATGTATTTTTTATTATCGTCGGATACTCCGTCGAGAGTCCGACGGAGATTATACAAAGGTTTAAAAACATAGAGAATATTAAATATTATCTTAAAAAGGAGGTTTATAAATGGGAACTGTTGTATTAAAGAATGCAATTAAAAGAAAGCCAGGTCACCTTTACTATGTAGATGGTAAGGGAAATGTTTGCGAAGCAAAGATGGCTAGAGGCGGTAAGAAAAAGAAAGCTGCAAAGAAAAAGAAAAGATAAATTGTAAAAGACACTAAGGTTTCTTTCCAAGAAAACATTTTGTTTTCTGGACCAGAGAATCTATGATTCTCTTGGTTACGAATCTTCCTCTAAATTTTTATTTTTTGAGCTTATTTAATTTTTTGCTCTTTTTTTTATTTTTTTCTTTAACTTTTTTCATATTTAACTGGCCTATTACACAAGGAAGCTGTCCTTGTCTTCTTATTTCACCATAACAATATAATACTCTGTCGAATGCACTTCTATTTCCTTTTCTGACAAAAGTTTGGTATCCATTATACCTTAACCTAGATGCTGGAACTGTTCCTCCATCATCAATAGTTGTTCTTGGGCCAAATAGAGTTCTCCTT
>Ga0208245_1000982_pt1 | contig 19145 bp, 18 predicted proteins | sample RifOxyC1_FD_184035 | JGI IMG/M metagenome (GOLD analysis project Ga0208245, IMG submission 184035) | Soil microbial communities from Rifle, Colorado - Rifle Oxygen_injection C1 (SPAdes) | ecosystem: Environmental > Terrestrial > Deep subsurface > Rock core/Sediment | place: Rifle, Colorado... | reverse complement strand
TTTTGGAGGAAATATCAATGCGCCTTTTTAAAAAGACGATCCTGCTGTTTACGGTTTTTTTCAGCCTCGCCCATGCAGCCGGACCCTCTGCACAAGCGGCGCAACACCTTTTCGTGAGCAGCGGCGGGAATTCCAGCGTTCCCCAGTATGACGGCGCGACCGGCGCTTACCTCGGCACTTTTGTTCCGACCGGAACCGGCGGGCTCTCCGACCCGCGAGGCGTCACCTTCGGCCCGGATCGCAATCTTTATGTCGCGAGTTACAGGACGAATAGCATTCTTCGCTTTAACGGCACCACGGGAGCATACATGGATGCCTTCGTTCCGGCAGGGAGCGGAGGGTTGAGCGGACCGACTGGGATTACGTTCGGCTCGGATGGGAATCTCTATGTCGCGAGTTCGATCTCGAATCGAGTTTTGAAGTACAACGGCAGCACCGGTGCTTTTATCGCTCTCTTTGCCGCAGGCAATCTCGACACACCTTCAGACCTGACTTTCGGGCCTGATGGGAATCTTTACGTTTCCAGCCAGAATAGTTTTGGCGTTGTACGCTATCATGGTTCGACAGGTGCACTCCTGGGCACCTTCGTCCCGAACGGAAGCGGTGGACTCAATTATCCGCTCAGTTTGCGATTTGGCCCAGACGGTCAACTCTACGTCGTAAGCATAGGCGCCAATAACGTCTTGAAGTACGACGGCAGAACTGGAGCTTTTTTGGGGATTTTTGCGTCTGGGAACGGGCTGAGCCTTCCGAGTGGACTTTGTTTCGGTCCAGACTCCCACCTTTATGTTTCGAGCTTCGGTACCCATAGCGTTCTACGGTTCGACGGCACTACTGGCGCGTTTCTGAACACCTTTGTCAGTACGGGTAGCGGAAGCCTGAATTCTCCTCGCCATCTTACCTTCGCCCCAGCCCCACTGAATCAACCACCTGTTGCGAACGCGGGAACTCCTCTCGTCGCAAATGAAAGTTCAACAGTCACGCTGAACGGTTCACTGAGTTTTGACCCGGACAGTGATCCGCTGACTTATCAGTGGACCCAGAATTCGGGTCCGGCGGTTTCGCTTGATTTCACTAACCCCATGCGCCCAACCTTTACCGCGCCCACAGTTGGCCCGGAAGGAACGACGCTTTCATTTCAACTGATCGTGAACGACGGAAAGGCGAGCAGCGAGGCGTCATCCGTTTCAGTGCAGATCCGCAACGTGAACCAGGCTCCCCTCGCGAACGCGGGCGGCGATCAATCGGTTTCAGAAGGCATGACGGTGACGCTCGACGGCTCAGCAAGTCTCGATCCGGATGGCGATTCGCTCACCTATGAATGGACACAAACAGCGGGCCCGCTGGTTCAGCTTGATCTCACGAACCCCATGCGCCCGACTTTCTCGGCGCCCGAAACAGGCCCAACGGGCGCGCTGCTTCGATTCGAACTCCGCGTTTCAGACAGCGCTCTTTCGAGTGCTCCCGCGAGCACTCAGATTGCGGTCAACAACATCAATCGTCCACCCCTGGCCAGTGCCGGAACCGATGTCTCAACCTATGAAGGTTTAAAGGTCTCGCTCGATGGGACGGCCTCCACTGATCCGGACGGCGATTCCCTGCAATACAATTGGGTTCAACTTTCCGGACCGGCTGCCACTCTGGATTCGCCGACTTCTGCCACGCCGACCTTCTTAGCCCCTCAGGTCGGAAGAGAAGGCGCAGTACTCACCTTTCAACTGACCGTTTCAGACGGCTCGCTAACGAGCGCGCCAGCCACCGTCAGTGTCTCCGTAAGCAATATTAACCTGCCCCCCACTGCCAACGCAGGTTCTGATCAGTCCGTTCCGGAAGGATCACCCACCAGCCTCGACGGGAGCGCGAGCAGCGATCCTGACGGCGACCTTCTCACCTATTCCTGGAACCAACTCTCCGGCCCGACTGTGGGCCTCAACCTGACGGACCCGGCTCACCCGTCCTTTGTCACCCCCAACGTGGGCGCAGCCGGAGCGACTCTCTCGTTTGCGCTGACTGTCACGGATGGAATCGCGGAAAGCACCCCCGCCACGGTCACCGTCTTGGTCACGAATGTGAATCACGCGCCGACTGCAAATGCCGGCTCAGACCTCATCGCGAATGAGGGAACAGCCGTCACCCTGAATGGAACGGGCAGTTCCGACCCGGATGGCGAAAGCTTGACTTACCGCTGGGCCCAGATTGCCGGCCCTGCGGTGACATTAAACTTCTCGAACACGGCTCAACCGAACTTTACGGCACCGATGATCGAAGCCGGCGTGACTTTGACCTTCCAACTCATCGTCCATGATGGGCTTGCCGATAGCAATCCAGCCCTTGTGAATGTGAGCATCAAAGATACGAACCACGCCCCGATCGCGAACGCCGGACAACCCCAGACCGTGGGCGAAGGTACCACGGTTACCCTGAATGGATCGGCAAGTTATGATCCGGATGGCGATTCCATTTCTTACAAATGGGAACAAACTTCGGGACCGCAAGTCACGGTTCAAAACCCGACAGCGATGCAGCCATCCTTTACGGCACCGAATGTCACGGGCGATACGACACTGATGTTCACCCTGACGGTGAGTGATGGGCACCTGACTTCGTCAGCCTCCGTCAGCATCACCGTTCAGAACATCAATCACGCGCCGACTGCAAACGCCGGGAACGCCATTACGGCTCAAGAAGGCGCTCTCGTCGTGCTTGATGCTTCACGAAGCACGGACCCGGATGGAGATACGCTGACCTATACCTGGACACAAATTCTGGGCCCGGAAGTCACGCTCGATCTCCTCGACCCGGTACATCCCAAATTCACCACGCCGCACGTCCTTGCGCCGACTTCGCTCGCGTTCGTGCTGACGGTGTCGGATGGGATGGCTTCCAGCACACCCGCCTCCGTGAGTGTCACCATCACACCCATGGGCAGCGTCCCAGTTTGTGATCTTGCAGCCGCGAAGACTCCCATGATCTGGCCGCCGAACCACAAGCTGGTTCGTTCTGAAATCACTGGCGTAAGCGACCCGAACAATAATCCCGTCACCCTGACCATTCTTGGAGTGACGCAGGACGAGCCCACCCAGGGTTTGGGTGATGGCGATACCGCGACCGACGCCGTTCGAAACGGCAGCACCGTTCTCCTTCGTGCGGAACGGGCAGGAAGCGGTAACGGCCGTACCTACTCGATCGAGTTCCGTGCGACGAACGCGAGCGGCGGAAGCTGCACGGGACGCGTCTCGGTTTGCGTACCGAAGAACGCCTCGTCTACGTCCTGCGTGGACGATGGACAGAGCTATCGCTCTGAACAGTGATTCGTGAAATCAAATCGTTACGGGGTGCCCATTAGGGTGCCCCGTAACGGCCAACGCAGCGTACGCTCGCGGTTTGTTCAACTCCAAGATTACTTATCCTCGGTACCGGTAGAACTAAATCCATCACACGGGAATTGATTTGGCCAGCGTTCGCGGCTAGTGTCGACGACCAATACGTATACGTATCCATTCTCGGCAATACAAAGCGAACCCCGTCTATCTCCGCCTGAAGCCAATCGTACACTGTCGACAGCCGCCAATGGACATTATCGGTTAGCCCCCCCCGATAGTTTTGCTTCGAAGCGGAAGTGCACCATGCTTCATCTGTATGGTCCGCAGGATTACTGCAATCTATCCCGTTAGCAGGAAAATTGTCATAACTCCCCGAAGCATTGCAGAAGTTTGTAGTTCCGCCGCCCACCCGATCACTCCACAAGAGCCCCGTACGGCTGTCGAGCCAAACTTCGTATAAATCAGCCGTTCGGGTGACGAGCTTCCATTTCGCTGCCGGACCTGCCGTATTCACCGCACCATCCCATTCCTCGGCACAATCGGCAATTCGACTCTCGATTGATCCCTCGGCAGTGCCGCATACTCGGCCCGTCGAAACATGTTTGGTATACAGAGTCTCACTATCTTCCGCGAGAACCGGAATTTCCCGATACCCCTGCGGTGGCGTCGACATCGACAGCTCAGCCGCGATCGGGATCTGCGGCATCGAACGGGAGCGAAGCATTCCTGAAGGCGCGTAGTTTTGAAAATTAATGTTCACCTCAGCCGCGGATCGATTCGGGTCATTGAGCCCCTTCGCGCAGCCGAAAAATACGATTCCGAAAAAGAGCGGGAACGAAATAGCTGCTCTTTTCATTTCACACCTCCCCAGCGCATCATGAGGCCGCCTTTAGCCACGTGGGTTTTGTCAGCCGAAAACAAAAAGCCGTATTCGAGAAACACCTCCTCAAAAAACGGCACTCGCGCCCAACCGGGTCGAAACCCAAAGCGCAAACCGATCAAGGGATATGTTCCGTAGTTGATCCAGGTCTCCGCACCCGCGCCTAAACCGAGGTTCAGGCTCTTTCCACCGGGTGCGGCGGTGACCCAGCCGACCCATTCGAGAATTTTCATCTGATTCGATGAAGCATTCAGGGCAGTAGCCGAAGGCGCGGCCTTGAAAAGAGTCCCGCCCAGGCTGAGCGAAAGCTCCAGAAAAGGCGAAACCGTGCAGCGCGGATTCCAACTCAAAAATCCCGATGCGCTCTGCCCGCCCGAGGTTTGAAACGCGCCGATTCCGCCAAGCTGAAATCCGCCTGGCGAAACGCGCTGACATAACGAAGTCGGAGCCCCGACATAGCGAACAGGAGCCGCCTGTTCGGGCTGTTCAAGCGCTTCGGGGAGAATCGTAAACGTCCGGTACGAGCTCCACTCGGTCCCCGCGATCGACTGATAACCCGCGCGCCACTGAAAGGTTCCCGCCTCCTGGGGCTTCCAACGATACGAATTCGATTCGACGGAGCGCTTGAGCACGGGACCTTGCGCGTCCTTAATCTCAAGAATGGATTGCGTGCCCTTCAGCCCCGCCGTCCATTCCAATTTCAGTGTTCCTTTGGTGAACTTCTCACGAAAGAGAACCGCCTCGGCGGGCTCAACCAGCTCCGGCCCGTTCGGGTTCACGACGAAGCCTTCGATATCACTCCAGGGGCCCGGCAGATCCTTTTTGTCGATCGGCCGGACGCGAAAGTAATAAGTCCCTGAGCCGAGTTCGACAGTCCAACTCGGCAATTCCAGTACCTGCTTTTTCATGACGGGATCAAAGCGCTGGTTGGTCGCGAGATGAACTTCATATTTGGCGGCTTCTTCGAGCGCTTGCCAGGCCAGCGTCGCTTTGCGAAGTTTCGTTGAATCAGCCGCGAAAGACGAATAGCCGACCAGAATGCAGAGTACGAGCAGGAAGGAAGAGTATTTATTCATGTTATTCCACCGATACAGGAAGCAGATTTACCTTCTTATTTTCAACCGCGCTTCTGGCCGGAGCCTTCGGGCGCGTGACTTGGACGGGTTTCGCGGTTTTGGGCACGACGGGAGCAGGAGGCGCTGCCACCTGGGCCACTTCTGCCTTGCGAAAAACTTCGAACCAGCGGGGCGGCGCTGCTGAGCCTCGCAGCGAAGCCCCCATCGCCCGCACCGTCCAGACATAACGCCCTGGCTCGAGCGACTTCAGTTTGAAAGACGGCTCCTTACTCAGAAACACCTTGGGTCCCTGCCCCTCCCGTACCGGTCGAAGCGAGATTTCATATTGCCTTGGAGCTTCGGATTGCGGTTTCCACGAAAGCATCACCTCGGCTCGTCCGGCCAGCTCGACGCGCGCCCCTTCGTCCGGGCTGACAAGCGCGGGAGAAGGAGGAAGCGTCTCGATTCTCGTGATCTCTTCCCGCAGTTTCGCGACGGCTTCGGGATTGCGGAGAATTGATTCCGGAACAGGGGCGGCGGCGAGCGGTCGTGAGAGTACAGGTGCAACAGGCTCTGGATTCGCGGGCAATTCGTCGATCGTCTCGACACTGATCCGGGCTTCGGGGATCTCATGATTCGTCACCTCAGGCGTGAGCGCCGTCTGTGCGTTCGGCCCAGTGCCAACCGCCTGCGCGATCGTCTCCGCGGGCGCTGCTGTCGGGATGGCACCCGGAAGGGCCCCGGCCAGCTTCACGGGACGAACCCGCGCCGCGACCACTCGCCGCGCTGAATTGCGCGCGACTCGAACTTTACCGCCACCCGAGATGAAGCTCAGGATCAGCTCATCCGCGCGGGTATCGATTACGAGCATGCTCGCGGGCTCAAGTTGTACGTCAGCCCCGTCTTTAAAGTAGATTCGCGCCGAAGCATCTTCGCCGGTCGCCACGGTGTCTTTCGAAGCGAAGGAAGTCCCCTTCTGAGCCCTGTCCCAGGTGAACTCTTCGCGCGAGAGCTTGCGAATGGTACCGCTCGCGTCGGCAACCCATGCGATCGCCGCCTCAGCAGGATTGAAATATCCGCGCAAATCGAGCGCGAACAAAAGCCCCGAAACGCACGCCAGGACCAGGCTCAGCAGTATGGGCAGCTTATCCATTCCAATCTCTCCGCGTATCTTCTCGGAACATAAAGTTTTTGCCTTTAGCTCCCCGCTCATTTTGCCGAGAAATCAGCATGAGACTCACGGTCGGAAAAAAGACGAGCGCCATTCTGATGACGGTTCTTCTTCTGGGCATCGGGGGCGCGATTGTTCTGGCAACCCAGCTTTTCACCTCTGACATGATCGGTCTGCTCAAGAAAGATACGCTCGATGTTTCGGCCCTTCTTGCAGGCAGAATGCAGGCCGAGATGCGCGTTCTCGCCGAAAGAGCGCAGTTTCTCGGCGCCGCTTCGCTTGAGGAGTTTCGGTACCCCGAAGACCGGCTCGCTTTTCTGAATCGTGGCTTTTCGAATGATACAAGACACATTGCGCTCAGCTTGTACCGGAGATCAGGGGCCGTTTTTGAACCGGAATGGCGCATCCTTCATCCCGAGGTGAAGCAGCTTCACCGTCTTGCCACGGCCGATATCGATTCGCTGGATAAATCCGCCCCGCTCGATTTCGAATCTCTTTCGGGCGGAAAGGTCGACTTCCGGGTGGCCACGCTCAAAGGCGGCTTGCCGGTGCTCCGGATCGCGATTCCACTTGTGAAAGCAGCCGATTCGTCCACCAAGGACGTTCTCGTGATCGATGTCAACCAGGAGCGGCTCGCGGCGGTTTTTTCAGAATCGACCCAAATGACGACCTTTCTTCTCGACCGACATGGGATCGTTCTGGGCTCGAGCGACCCCAAAGCCATCCCCCTCGGTACCGATTTATCCGCGTCGGCGATCGCGAAAGCCGTGCTGAAAAGCACCCTGCCCGCGGGTCAGATCGATTACACGGATTTCGCGAACGCGCGTCAAATGGCGGGACATCGCCAGGTCGGGTTCGCCGGCCTCACGATCATCAGCCAGGTTCCAGCCGAGCGCGCCCTTGTTGCCGCGAAAAAGCTTCAGCGCAGAACGATATTTCTGGGAGCGGCGTTCCTGTTCCTTACCCTCGGCCTCGGCTTATCGTTCTCGCGATCGCTCACGAGTCGTATCGCACTTCTGGGCGCCGCGGCCGAGCGCATCCGAACAGGTGACTTCAGCGCCCGGATCAAAACGAAGGAATCAAAAGACGGCAGGATCGTCGGCGACGAAATCCATACATTCACGGCGACTTTCAATCAGATGGCGCAAGGCCTTTCTGAGCGGGAAAAGATGCGCCAGCTCATCGAAAAATTTCACAACAAAGAGGTCGCCGATAAGCTTCTGAGCGGCAATCTTCAACTCCGCGGTGATCGGCTGGACGCGGTCGTGCTGTTCTCGGATCTTCGCGACTTCACGATGATGAGCGAGACGACCGATCCGGAACGGATCGTCGCGATCCTCAATCGCTATCTCTCCAGCATGGTCGATATCATCATCAAACACGGTGGCATCGTCGATAAGTACGTGGGCGATTCCATCATGGCTGTCTGGGGCGTTCCGGAACCGTCCGAGCGGGATGCCGAAAACGCGGTTTTCGCCTGCCTCGATATGCGCCGGGCGCTCGCCAAACTGAACGCGGAATTCATCCAGGAGAAGCTTGAACCGCTTAAAATGGGCATGGCGCTCAACTCCGGGCCACTGATCGCCGGGACCATCGGTTCCGAGGAACGGATGGAATATACGGTCATCGGCGACACCGTCAACACGGCTTCACGCATCGAAGGACTCACGAAAGTCTTTGGCACCGACCTCCTGATCAGCGAGTCGGTACAACGGGCCGTGAGTTCGAAGTTTCTTTTCGAACCCATCGAGAACGTCGCGATTCGCGGAAAACAGGAAGCCGCCAACGTTTACAAAGTCGGCGGCTACTTCAAGAGCAATCAACAACCGGTGCTGGTCGAAACTCCCTACAGCAGCTGGCCCAAGAACGAGGAAGTCGCGAAGCGCCTGCAGAACCGCTCCTGAGCCCGGCGCGCCGTCGCCTCGCCCCCGCTCACGAACTGAAGCCGCGTATCGCGAGGTACGGGATCACGATGTAGAGAGTGACGTCGCGGACAAGGTAGTAAACAAATACCCCGGCAACGGCTTTCCAACCGTATGTCCGGACCACACCCCTGAACCCCTCCTCGCGAAAAACGGTTCTCACACGGCGCACGATTTCTCTCATTGGAGAAATCCCGTGCAATTCCCGTGCGGCGCTGTCCTTACGCAAAAGCTGGTTGCTGTGTCAGCGAAACCACGACGACGGCACGGATATTTTTGAACGCATCAGTCAATGCGTCATGGAGGGTCTTGCCGGTACCATGACTTCTCCATTCATCGCTACCCAGGAGCGGCGCCCCAAACAACGGCGAACGGATCATTCGAATAGAACAGTAATAGACGTGTGGGGTTCCGACTCTTTCGATCTCGACCGCGTAATCCCATTTGTGATGGGTGTGTCCGCCCTGTTCACGGCGGATCCATTTGTCGACGCGCTTCTCAATTTCTCGCTCCAATGTCCGTGTGGGTTTCAAACCGTAAAAAGATATCTCTTTTGACATGATTCTCCTCCCTCTCTGCTCGAAGTACTCCGTAACACCCGGTTTCGGATTCGCGTGCGGAATGAGAATTATTGCACCACGAACTCATCGGCCTTTTGTCGTTTACCCTCGGAATCGGAAATCCAAAGTTCCCATTCCCCAGGCGGAAGCATTCCCAATTCGATCGTACGGCTCATCGGCGTCACCATCATCCCGCACATGACGCCTTCCTGGACAAATGCATAGTCGCTCAGGAAAACACGTCTGTTTTCGAGATCCACTTCATATCGTACCGGTGCCGGGCGATAACAAAGGTTCGGCAGCATCTCCTCGACATGCACACGCACCAAGCCGTCACTGGCCGTGAGATCAATTTTCGCGGCCGTCGGCTCTATCTGAACCTTCGTCCAGCCGAATTGACCCGCATAGCTGGTACCGCCTGCCGGATGAACGAGGATTGCAGTCATGATGGTAATTACGAAAAAGACAATTCTTCGCATCGGAACCTCCCTGTTTTTTAAGGAACTCCCAGACGATCAAGCAATCTTGTTTTCGTCAGATGAATGTACTCCCTCCTTCTCCTTCGGCGAGTTTCCTAGCAGTTTGCCGAAGAACCCTTTGTCACTTCCATTCGTAATTTTGATCTGCCGCGGCTTTGCCGACTCCGCTTTTGGAACGTAAATTCGCAAAATGCCATCCTGATAGTTCGCGTCGATCTTGCCGGAGTTCACTCCGTCGGGAAGCGTAAAGCGCCGATGGAAGTTACCGTAATAACGCTCGGAGTATGCTTTACCGTGATCATGTTCCCGCTTTCTTTCGCCCGATATTGAAATTTGGTTGCCGACGCACTCGATGTTGATCTGGTCCCGCGGGATACCGGGCATTTCCAGAGTTATGAGGTAATGATCTTCGCTTTCCTCGACATCACAGGCCGGCTGCCGCGATCGTTCCGCCCGCGCGGCAGTAGGAATTACCCAGTAATCATCAAAAAGCCGATCCATCTCCCTGCGAAGTTCAAACATATATTCCTCCTTTCAATATTTATTTCGTTCCCTCATTTTAAAAAATGGGTTTACCTTTTCTGCTGTCAAGTCCTTCGTCCACGCCACTCGTTTTTAAGCCGAAAGCTGCTCCGTAAGGGCTTCATCAAGTTCGGGGAGCCATTCACCGAACCTGTAGATTTCGCTTTCCTGTTTACACGTGGCGCAATACCGGTCAAATACCGTGCGTGAATGGAATTTCTGATTGCAGATGTTGCAGCGGCGCTCTGTCGCAGAATGCCGCGGAGTGACCCTGCTCCAATTCGATTCCGCCGTCCGTAAGCCTTGCTTCATAATACTCTCCCTCCTCGAATACATGGCTCTGATTCGACTTCCTGTTGATATCCAGTCAGTATTTAAAAAATAGTTTTGGTTTTTTGCCTGTCAAGGGGGCTAGGAACATGGCGCGTTGCAGTAACGGAGAATTATTCTGACGACCGGACAAATTGAGCATCAGCTGCTCCGGCCGAGCCCGAGGCATCACTTTCGTGCGCGGGCCACATTGCGGGGAAGGACTGGACTGATTTCACCTCGGATTGGGAAACCCGGATCTCACGGTTCGACTGAGGTTTCAAGCTGGCGAGCTTCTGATTGATGTTTTCCTGAGCGCAATTCAGCATGGCGCTATCGTGACTTTCTGGAACCTTCTGAACCGCGCGCTCCGGAACCGAGCGGCGGAACTTCAAATAACAGCCCACATCCACCCCTGCTCCCTTCTTCGCGACTTCGAGCGCCTCCTCATGCCTCACCAAAACAGAAGGGGTTTCGTTGATGAAAAGCTGCTTTTTCGGGTACCGGTGTAAGCCGCGGGCCTCCAGATACACCTTGGAGTCGATTTCTCCCTTGGCCGCTTTACGGGCGCAATCGAGCGCTTCCTGATGATTGTTGATTCCGGCGTCTTTGTCGGGGCAGTTCTCGTCGGCCGGGCACTTGCGTCGGAACTTTCTCCGGCTCTCGGCATAAAGGCCCGGATCGAGTCCCTCGGCGGAAGAGAACTTGGCCATATCCGCGACTTCTCTTCGAGGCAGGTCGTAAACACTGTTCTTAACCAGGTCCAGGTACGAAACGTGCCTTGACCGTTCCGCGCTTTTCTCGGCCTTGGCGATCACGACCGCTTCCTCGTGCGCGAAGCGTCCCTTTTTCGTCAACGTGAGGTACTCTTTGATATCCAAGGCGCCATGATTGTAAAGGTCACAGGCATTCCTGACGTCGCCTGACGCAAGCTTCTTGTTTTGAGAGTGTAGCCACTCGAAACAACTCTGAGAAGCCTCGGCCCAAGTGCCGAGCAGCAGAATAAGTGAACAACAAGAGACAAAGGCCTTGAGCTTGGCTCCCATTTTCCCCTCGAATCCAGTCGACGACAGGACCAAACTCTATTCTAAGCGAAATGCCTGGGCGGAAATACTGGGTCTCCGCGGACGCAGCCAAGCCAATCAGTGGATTGGCTTGGCTGCGCCGCCGGAGATCACGTACCAATAGGACCGGAGAAAGCTTCTCGGCTCTCTACGCTTTCTTCTCGTATTTCCTCAACCCGACGACCAGGAAAGCGGCCAGGAGCATGAAAGCGCCACCGATCGTCACGGCATAGATGTGGTTATTGCCGAACACATTCAGCATCACCCAACCCAGCGCGACCGCCGCAAGGATTTCAGGAATCACGATGAACATGTTGAACACGCCCATGTAGATTCCATACTTTTCTTTCGGAATGTAATCCGCGATCAAAGCATAAGGCATCGAAAGAATGGTTGCCCAAGCAATGCCCACGCCGGTCATGGTGATCATGAGCATGAACGATTGATCCGCGAAGAACACCAGGCCCAATCCCAAACCACCGCACAACAATCCCAGGGTGTGGGTCCACGTGCGGCCGATGTACTTGACTAACACCGGGATGAGGAACGCAAAAGCCGTGCTCACGACCTGCTGCCAGGCAAAAGCCCTGGAGGCAGCGGCAATACCTTCTTCATAAAGCGGGCTGTGCGGATCCGTCGCTCCGAAGACGTGATGAGCGACAGTCACGGAGAAATACATCCACATACAGAACAAACCCATCCAGGTGAAGAACTGAACCACCGCGAGGCGCTTCATCGGGCCGGGCATCGCAAACAGGGCCTCGTAAGTCTCCTTGGCCCAGTGCCGGACGCCGGCGTTGGCCTTGCGCTCGCGCTCGAACTCTTCGATATTTTCCGGTGGATCTTCGGAATTGGTCACGACGGTGAACAAAACCGCCACGATGAAAATGATGCCGCAAAGAAAGAACTGAATGTGCATCGACGATCCATATGCGGCAAGTCCGGGATACCGGGCTACCCAGTCGATCGAAGCAATCGCATTGCCGAGGAACCCTCCCAGGCCGATCATCACCGCTTGCAGGGCATACCCCGTCCCGACCTGGCTTGAAGATAGTTTGTCGGCAACAAAAGCGCGGAATGGGCCCATGCTGATGTTAATCGAAGCATCCAAAATCCAAAGGAGTCCGGCCGCCATCCAGAGTGCCGAGGAGTAAGGCATCAGAAAAAGGGCGATCGAAGAAAGAATTGCACCACCCAAAAAATAGGGTCGGCGGCGCCCCAACCAGCACCAGGTCCGATCACTGAGGTATCCGACGATCGGATTGACAAGCAGGCCTGTCATCGGCGCGGCAAGCCAGAGCAGCGGGATTTCATCGGGTTTTGCGCCGAGTTTTTCGTAAATAGAACTCATTCGCGCGAACTGGATCGCGAATCCGTGTTGAATTCCAAAGAATCCCACACTCATACTCAGGATTTGCCAAAAGCTCAGTGGCGGTTTGTAAGCGATGGCTTGACTTTGACTCTCTGACATATAGGCTCTCTTTCTTTGGCACTCTAAGTATAGTTCAGAACTGATTACCTCAGGGTGGAAATCAAAGCAAGCAGGCGGCGGAAAGGCCCCGGCTTGGGGTCCGAAACTTTTTGTTTTCAGATTTGATGTGGCGGGAGTGATGGTGGTCTTGTAATTTCACGCACTTACCCAGACCAAGAACCTTTCGAGTGCCCTGTGTGTTCCGAGGTGGATGGTGAACCCATCATTCTCCCAAATACGGCTTCACCATCCCCGCGACCCGCTCCAACTGCGTCCAACCCTTTTCAAAATCAAATGCCCTAAAATCCACATCCCTCAATACAGACCTTAACTGCGTTTCGATCTGCGCCTTGAACTCCGCTTTACGGTCAGCTCCAATACGAATCTCAAGTGGCTCTGGGATCGTCATCTTTTTTGCGACGAGCTTTGGAAGCTCCTTGTCCTCAGGATTCACGATGCCTTTCTCTACTGCGTGCCAAACGTCATATACGTCTCGAATTGCGACCTTCTGACGGGCAAGAGCCGCCCTGATCTTTTCTGAAAACGCCTCCCGCAACGAAAGGCAACGAACCTCAATAAAAGGTAACAACGGTGAATCCGAGTACGGATCAACGACCAATGTCGCTGCCTTACCAACGTGGTCCCTATCAGTGACTTCTTCCCGCAAGCCGATCTCAAATAATATCCGGTCCTCAAGCCCAGTCAGAACTGAAATATATTTCACTTCTGCGTTGTACTGAACGGAGCCATTGCTTCCGGTCAGGGGGCGTACCACCTGAACACCGGCAATCTTCTTTGAAAGAGCTTCAATAAACTGCTTAAAGGGAGCTGCCTTTTTACTTCGCTCACTACGTTTAGCTTCGTGGCTCACGGAAATCGTAAAATCCAAATCCTCGCTCAACCGATAGAACCCGACATGAACCTTGTTGAGAAGCGTTCCGCCCTTAAAGAATATTTCGGGGGATTCCGCATATAGTTGGCTCAGAATCACGGAGCAATAGTAATCCTTTTCGATCAACCTGATATTGAATCCCGTTTGCTTTTGCGTGTAGCGTAAAGCTTCCTTAAAAACCGTTTGATCTTCATGTGGCAATGGATCCATTATCGATAATCCCCCAATCCTTGTATGTTTTCCCCCTGTTGGGCCTGCTCGGATCAAGCGGAATGTAGGAGGTCGTTTTCTTCAGCTTTCGTTTAAACTGCGCAACGACCTTACTCGAAAACTTTATCTGTTCCAGGAACCATCCTACCCGCCTGAGGGTCGAAATATTTCCCAACTTGAGACAAATTTCGACAAACTCAGTCATCACTTTTTTTTCGCCCAATCTGACCCCGATCCATTGGTAAGCACTGGGCAAGGTTCCAAAACGTTCATAATCGTAGATAGCATCAAAAATGACACGGGACAGATTACTATAAGGTGTCAGAACTTCTCGACCTCCCAAAACACCTTGATCATCCGTTTTAATAATCTCTGTGTAACCCAACCTCGATGGGTCGGTCTTAATAAAGCGAAACTCCTGGCCAGCGAGATTTTTTTCTCCCCATATTTTGTCATTGTAGACATCAATCCGATTGGGAATCTGCTCGGTCAGTCCATACAGGTTAAAGGCTAACATTCCAGTTATTTGATATTGAGTGGCTCCGATGTCAGACATGGCGACATCCAAAATCAAGAAAGCGGACGGTGCCCACTTCCCGCCAGGCGGAATCGTCGGCGGCACGAGATATAGTCCACGTTTAATCTGGGCAATCATACCCCGCTGAGTCAGTGAAGAATAGATCTTCGCTTCCTGTTCTTTGGATATCTTCAACGCCGCTTGTGCGTCTCCAGAGCGAACAACAAACCTCTTTCGGTTTTGCGCCCAAGAAAGAAACTTAATTTCAGGACCTGTTAGCGATAGGTTCATTTTATCACGCTATTTATTCTATTATTCTTAAGTTCTAGTTATTGAGAATACAATATAATACATTAAATACAAGCGTCAGCAGAAACCCAGCCGACTGCTTTGCCGGCGGCCATCTATCCCACTTATGGCGCGTCTTCAAGGGACGGGAAGTCGATTTCAAGCTCGAGCAGCGGGGGCGATGTACTCCTGCTCGGATGGATCTTCGGCCGTTACTTCCGATGAAATCGCCAGCGCCCTCTTTCATTTGTAATCATTACCAGTGCATCGTTTGGTAGACCGTCGTGATTATTAGGCGTGTAATTATAAGTCCCAGTCACTCCGCGGAATGCCGTGGTTTTCTCTATTTCATTCCGGAGCGCGACCGAGTCAACGCCCGCTTTTTTCATGGCGGACACGATTATCTGAAGCGCATCGGAAGCGTAAATCGCAGAAGTGTCCGGTTCGCGGCCGAAAGCGGTTCTGAATGAGCCAGCGAAGCTTGCCATAATTGTTCGTTGCGGGTCGGAAAGCGGCAGTTCGTTTCGGACGAGAAACTTGCTGGCGGCTAATTTTACACCGTCCGCCATTTTTCCAGTCAAAGCGAGAAAGGAGTCATTGCCGGTCTCGCTGCTGAGAAACAGCGGCAGGTTGATATTGAGCTGGCGGATGTTTTTTACAACGAGCGCTGAGCTGGTGATGCCTCCCCAGAAGACGATGGCCTGAGCGCCTAACCGTTGAATTCTCTCCAGCTGATCCGAGACATCGGTCGCCATTTCCGCGACTGGCTCTTCAGTGACGATCGAGATTTTATGGCGTGGGGCCAAGGTCCTCAGCTGATCGCGGGCGCTCCGTCCAACGGCGTTCGCCTCAAATAGCATTCCGATTTTAAATGATTGGTCGAAGTGCAACTGTTGCAGTATCCGGTTCAGCGCCATCGTGTCGGTCGGGCAGGCGCGAAAAACCCATTTATTTCCCGCCGTGATTGCGGCTCCAGAGGCTAACGAAACCAGGGGTGTCTGGCCCGTGGTGGCAAATGGAATCACGGACAGGGTGGAACCGGTTCCGGTGCTGCCAATCAATGCGCGAACCCTATCTTGTTCGATGAGCTTTTTGACCGCTTTGACCGCTTGAGAGTTGATTGAGTGATCATCCTCGATGATGACGTTCAAGGGATGGCCGTTGATTCCGCCTTTGCGATTGATCTCCGACTGCAGCATCAGGAGGGTATCGCGTTGTGAATTACCAAATCCGGCGTCTGGTCCGGAGAGGGAGAGAATTGCTCCTACGACATAAGGTGCGGAGTCAGCCTGAGCCTGGGCAGGAAGACCCAATGACAGGCAAAGCAGCAGTGAGATGAGGGAGATGGCTGTTTTCACGGGGGCAACCATATGCGTAACGACGCAAAAAGACCAGCGAAGTTATTTGTGCTTTCTCCGAGGTGGATCTCGTCTTCTACTCCAATATTCTCCAAAAACCTCCTGTCGTGAGAAACAACCAGCATAGGCGACGTTTTGCAACCTCAAGTTCCGTCGTTGTTCGCAACAACTCAGTGCAGGAAGAAGTGAGCGCAACACCCCAATTCTCACACACAAGAGAAGAATAGGAATCAAGCAGGATTGAATCTCCAACTAGCCCAACGTACAGGTCAAAAATGCCAAATTGAAAAGCCCATGAACAAGAATCGATCCAATGAGCGATTGGGTTTCTTTTCTAATCACAAAAAGCAGAAATCCCATCGGAAGAGCCAAAAGGGTCTGAAGTCCTAGAATCTGCACCGCCGGCTCAAGATTAGAAAGATACCCGAAAATACCCAAGCTCGATTTTGCAGCATAAGCCAGCAAAAGAACCGGAAGAAAAAGTCCAGAATGATGAATCGCAAAGAAAACAGATGACGAGATCGCGATAGTTCGTTCGGATTTCCCATTTTTTCGCAACCAACAGGGAAAGGCTTGTCTGTAAATAGTTTCTTCAAAGAAGGGCGCTAAAAAAATTAAATAAAGCCAAAACAGTGGCGATTTCAGATTAAAAAGAAGACTGAGATCGAAATGAAAATAACGCACTCCGAATACGCTGATGCCAAACAACAACAAAACCATACAGGAAGCCTGGAGCAGTCTGACCGACTCAACACGAGGCTTTACAAATCCAAATTCTGCGCGACTACGAATTAGGTACAAAATCGCACCAACCGTAATAATCAGCGTTGTGGCAACTTCTCCCAACTTGGGAGCACACCAGTAAAACAGCCCGTCAGACAGCAGTCTGAACAAAATTAACGCCAGCACCCAATTCATTGGTCCAAACCTTAACAAGAGCCGACTCACACTGGAAACAATGTGTAGGTTGGAGGCTCGAAGTTACCAAATAGAAGTTCTCTTTTTAAAATCGATTGAAGCGCCCACTCACCCCAATTTTTCCATTTCACCACCGATGAGTCGAGCTTCGTTTTAGAGCCATGAACCAACTCCGAACGTATTTTGTAAAACTCTATAAACGCTTCGCGCAACTCTTGACGTTTATGTCTGTTATTTCCAATGATAAAGGCACAACGGTCCGCAAGCTGCCTAGTTTTGTTGCTTCTCTCTGCATCTGCACCGAGGATTGCTTCTAAGGCTATTGAAAGTTGAATAAAGGACATGACCGAATCATGTTCATTCATGAGAGAATCAAAGCCCCAAATAAGAGCATTTTTAAAAGCAACCGCATTCGGGTTTTCCCCATCACAATCTACAATCTGGCAACATTTAGGACTCAAGAACAGATATGGATCTGGTTCCAACGGTGTGCCCAAGAGAGTATACGGTTGTCCTTCTGACTTTTTGAACCTATCGCGATCCGTATCTATTTTGCTCTTTCTTTTCAGATCAATCTTTAGGCGACAGAGAAAAGCCTTAAGAGACTCTGGAATATGGACTTCTTCAAGTTTGGATTCTTCATTGGCTAGATCTTGAATATACATCTTTGGCAATACGACAGTTGAACTGTCATATTGCGATCCGATTTCTATGATCCCTTCGATGTATAAAAGAAAGATAGCTTGCTTAAACCGATCGATACCTTCGCGGACAGCTGCGTTATCAAAACTTGTCGAACCAAACCCGCTTATGCTTGTTCTCAAATAGAAGCCGGCCTCTGCGGACTCACTCATTTTTTTCCCAGACTCGACTTCCCTTCTTTTGAGCGCCCGCAGCAATACGGAATCGGTCCTACCAAGGTCTGAAAGGCGCATTGAAGGTTCTCTTTCAATGCAATCAACCGCCGAAATGCGTTTTGTAAGTACAAAGTTTGTGCAATCTAATCCGGAAAGGTGAGGGATCTGGGCCACTAGTACGTAGGATCGAGGTAGACTTGAGAAAAACTCGGCCAAGTTTTGAGAAACACTTTTAACTCTTTTTTCGGAGAAATGCTCGCCGAAACTCAAAATAGATGTGGGGCGCCCCTCAAAAATAGAAAAGTCGCGATAGATACGATCAGCTATCGCCATGATAATCTGCCATCGTTCAATGTAAGATCCCTTGTCCGAAAGAATCTGATTGATCGACGGCTGGAGTTCTTGAATTAGAGTCTCAAGTTCTAATCCATTCGGACCAAAACTGACCTTTGAGAGGCCGTTAAAAATCTTTGCACCAAGTGCTTTTCGCCAACCATCCACTTTCATTGGCGCATGTTTGCGCTTCTTTTGATCCTGTTTCTTCATTATAAAAAGCGTCCTAATCCTTTCACAACTCTAGGCTACCTCCTGCCGCGAGCTGGCGATCGCGACTCGGCGCAATGCGGCCAACTCCTTCACGACAAGATCGCCGTGGCCCGAAGCAACGGAAACGACCACGGCAGTGACAATGATCCCCACGATTTCACTCAATGACGGAATACTCATAGACCAGCTCCTTACGGCTAGCCTTTGACAATCTGGGGATGACTTCAGAGTCCGTAGCCAAATCGTAGCCAAAAATAGCCAACTCGGGTTATGTGGCGTAATTTCGCGTAACGGACGGGGTTCAGAGGCCCCTGATGAAACTGGATAAGTGCTGGATTTCTCGATGTTGATTTTACAAATAAAAAAAGCCCGGGATCATGAAACCTCATGAATCCGGGCTTGTTCTCGTCGATTTAAATGGCGGGAGTGATGGGACTCTCGCTCCAGTCGTTCGCGTTACGCGCTCTCGCGCGCTCCTGCTCACTCCTTCCGCTCCCGCCTCCGAAGGCTCGTCATGCCATCCAGGCATGACGCCGGTCGCCCAATCCTCCTCAGGTCGGATTGTCCGCCCGTCGCCTTCTTCGGTTCGAGTCCCATGGCAATCCTCGTCGCCTGCGTTCCCTGCTCCCGCCAAATAAAAAACCCGGAACCGCTTTCGCGATCCGGGTTTTTTATTTGGCGGGAGTGATGGGACTCGAACCCACGGCCTTCGCCGTGACAGGGCGACGTTGTAACCGACTCAACTACACCCCCGCATTCACAATGTATCAATCAAGTAGTCGACTTAGGACCCAAAGTCAATT
>Ga0208245_1000978_pt1 | contig 19182 bp, 33 predicted proteins | sample RifOxyC1_FD_184035 | JGI IMG/M metagenome (GOLD analysis project Ga0208245, IMG submission 184035) | Soil microbial communities from Rifle, Colorado - Rifle Oxygen_injection C1 (SPAdes) | ecosystem: Environmental > Terrestrial > Deep subsurface > Rock core/Sediment | place: Rifle, Colorado... | reverse complement strand
GCCACAGAAGATAAACCTTTTGAAATCTGGGTTTTTGAATATACAAATGAATTTGTTTTTAAATTGGACTTAAACTCAATGGAATACACTAAAGAACCCTAAACAAAGGTTCTAACCAAAAAAGGAGGATCACTTATGCCGGAACAAGAAAAACTTCCCATTGTTTGCATCCAAGTTCGTACAAGTCGTTGGCCTGGTCAGGCAAAGTTAAAGGCTGAGGACATTAATCTGGAAGAAGATGATGTGGCGGAAAATGTAGTTCTGGGACATCGGAAACTTTATCCAGAGGAGTGGCGGGCACGTTTCAGCAAAATGCAGTCAAAGGCTGTGAATTACTTGAAAAGCAATTCACTTCCTTTCTTGCTGGATACTGTTCGTGCTGTTCCAAGAATGAGGATTGACAAAATCGTCAATAACCTCAATGCTTTCAAAACCCAGTATCTGGATTTGGTTGATGAGTTTGTCAACAGCAGGGAAGAAATTATTCAGCAGATGATGTCGGATTATCCAGATACTTTCAAAGAATCTGATTTTCCGGAGAGGGCAAAACTGCTGAAGAAATTCAAGATGTGGTGGGTCATCTTTGAAGTGAAGGGCCCTGACACCACTGAGCTTGATTCAGAGGAGCTGGTTGCTGCTTTTCATCAGGCACAACAGGAAGTTAACGAGAAACTGGCTCAGTTTGTTGAGGAGTCGGTCATGTTGCTCAGGAAGAAGATTGGGCAGACTGTCGAATCTCTTTCTAAGAAACTGGCGGAAGGCAAGGTCATCAAAAACACCAGTCTTGAATCTGTTCGGAACATTCACGAATGGTTTAAGGAACTGAATGTATTTGGTGATAAGAACATTGATTCGGCATTGGAGAAGCTCAAAGCGGCTCTCCCCGAAGATGCAGCCTTCTTCAAAGGCAACAAAGAACTGCAAATGCAGGTTTCTAAATTGGCGGATGAAGTGATGCAGAAGGCTGCTGACTTGGATGACTTAGGTGAAATCACTGGAAAGTACATACGTGTGGTTGAAGTTGAGGAGGAGGCTGCATAATGCCTAAATTTGGTTTCTACCAAAAAATAATTCATGAATATTGGGTAGAGGCTGAAAATGAGGAAAAAGCCAGAGAATTTTTGGTGGAAGATCCACATAAATATCTGGAAGAAACCTCACTTAGCCCCGAACATGACCAAGAACAGTTTTTCTTTATTGGGGAATTTGGTTAACTTAAGGTTATCTTGAAGTTAAGGGAATAAGAGAAGTCTGGCTTATTCCCTTACTTGAATGTAACCAACTAAAAAGGAGGAGGATAAGATGAGTAAAGATTTAAAATGTCCTCGTTGTGGGGCTACTCTAGAGACATTGGAGTATGATTTGCAGGAAGAAGAAAGAATCGTTATCCGAAAAGAAAAAGGAGGAGTTTTCATATGGTTGGATGCTTGGTGTAACTGCAATTCCGATGAAGTGGAAAACACTAACTGGGATGTTCAATTCAAAGCTGTAAAAATGGTACAATACTAAATAAAGGAGGAGGCTTACAGTATGGAAAATGAAAATGGAAATGGCGGAGGCTTTCTAAAACCCTTCGTAAGGGCTGTTTACCCATGCATTTGGGCCCGTACAGTAGAGCCGGAACGCTTCATAGAGGTAATGGTAGAAGAAATGAAAGGTTTCAGAAATTGTATAACATGGGATTTCAATCGTGGATTTCGGCAAGAACCTCATGATGGAATGCCGAGACATGATTTTAAATCAGAAAAACCTTTTACTTCCTGTGCCCCAGAGCAAGTACTGGTGCGGGCTGCTACTGGACCTGAAAAAGCAATTTGGTTTTTACAGAATTTTCATTGGGATATTGAAGCTGCGGTGATAATTCAAGAAATTCTTAATCTTCTACCTACGTTTAAAACAAACAAAATTATGATTTGTATCGTTTCACCAATTCTGAAAATTCCAGTAGAACTGCAAAGGATTTTTCATGTGCTTGAATTTTCCTTGCCAAGCAAAGGGGATTTAAAGAAAATTCTCGACCGCACTGTTCAAGGTCATAAACTTGAACTTTCCTCTGAAGAAGAAAAGGAAGTTTTAGAGGCAGGTTCTGGATTGGCTTGGGAAGAGTTTGAAAATGCTTCTATGCTTTCCATTGTCAAATGTAAAAGACTTGACCCAAAATATATCACTGAGCAAAAGGCTCAGATGATTAAGAAGTCGGCGGCCTTGAAACTGGCTAATTTCAAAGAGACCTTCAAAGACATTGGGGGACTTGACAACCTCAAGAATTGGCTGTTAAATCGTTTCTTAAATCGGATAGAAGATTTGCCTTGGCGGGGAGTGCTGCTATTGGGTGTTCCTGGCACAGGGAAATCTTCTCTGGCAAAGGCATTGGCTAATGAAGTCAAAAGGGCTTGCCTGGAAATGAGTTTTTCTTCTATGTTTGGTTCACTTGTCGGTGAATCTGAGGGCATTATGAGAGGAGCGTTGGAGATCATTGACGCTATGGACAGAGTAATTTTGTTCGCCGACGAAATTGAAAAAGGCCTGGCCGGAGTAGGAAGCAGTCATGAAGGAGATTCTGGCACAACTAAACGTGTTGGCGGAGAGTTTCTGAAATGGTTGCAAGACCATGAATCGGATGCTTTTGTGATTGCGACTTGCAATGACCTGAGTAATCTTCCTACTGAGTACACTCGGGCTGGAAGATGGGATGGCATTTTCTTCATTGATTTGCCTCAGCCTGCGGAAAGAAAACAAATTCTGGATATGTATGTCCAGAAGTTTCTCCATCGTGAGATTGCAAAAGGAGAGAAAGTGCCGAATCTTGATGGCTATACTGGTGCTGAGATTCGGCAACTGGTCATTGAGGCTGCTTATTGTGGAGGAAGTTTAGAAGAAGGGGCAAAATTTGTTATTCCTCTGAGCAAATCTGCTCCTGACAGAATAACGAAGTTACGAGAAGATGCAAAAGGATATGTACCGGCATCTTCTATCGTGAGTCGGCCTCTGACCATGAATGAGTTAAAAGATTATTGCAAAGTCGCCCAACTTTAAACCTTAAACAAAAGGAGAAATAATGCCACAGACCAAACGACATAATCCAGTAATCCGAAACATCCAAAGGAACGAGGAAACAAATCAATTGGAAATAAAAGAAGTAGAGTTGGCGGTTCCTAAATGGGGTTGGCAATACCTACAGATGAGGGCAGACGCTTTATATGGCGGGGATTTGAACACAGCAATTAATGAGGTCTTTTCTGCAGGGCTTATGGCATACATTGAAATTGGTGAAGTAAACATGGAGCCGGCTAATACATTACCTTGTTAAAGGAGGACAACTTTTGGATAACCTTGATGATCTATTAGATTCAATTTCCGTTCATTCTCCTGGGTTTTGGGAAAATGAAACTGGTCCTAAAGATTGGTGGGCAGTAAGCAATGAAGAAGGGATCATTGCTTACTTTGGAAAGGAAACTGACGCTTTTTTCTTTAGGTTAGCATTAATTAATGCCAGATTAAATAAAATTGGTTAAAGGAGGAATAAAAAGTGTCAAGATACAGCGAAACTGAGGTTGAGTTTTACGACCGTGATTGCTTAATGCAATCTCTTATGGAAATGGGACTTCAATTCACAGAGTATCAGGAACTTACTGAATTGGAGGATTATCTCGGAAATAAACGGAAAGACACCAAAGCTCATATTATCGTAAACAGAAAGAATTGGTCACAGCCTGTCAATGATGTAGGCTTTGAATTTAAGGAAGATGGAACTGTCAAAGCTCACATTGACAATTACTTCACCAATTCTAATGATGGAAAAGGAAAGTTTCTTCATCCTCTATCCCAGAGATATGCTGAGTTGAAAGTTAAATCCCAATCTTCTCGGATGCGTTTACGTGTAAGTGGAGAAGAAACGCTAGAAGATGGGACTCGGCGTCTTCGTCTGAGAAGATAAGATGGGAAGAAAACGAGGAGGAGGTGGAATCTTTGCGCTGTTGTTTTGTTTTATTCCAATACTTGGAGTATTGTCTGGGATATTCTCAGTAATCTTCAAAGGAGTGAACAAAGGTGGTGGCGGAGGAAGCTCTGGCGGTATGGACAGAGGCCAATAAAAGGAGGAAATATGGACAATAAATATTATCTGTTTGAAGATAATACCAGTCAAGTCCTTGGTTTTGCTAAAGGAAAAAATGCTAATGAAGCATTTTTGGAACTTACAAGTAGAGAAGGTCAATCTAAAGTAAGATGTATAACCTCTGATGTTTGGTGGCATGAAATAGCTTCTGAGGGTAGGATAAGCGATAAAATTATGACGGAAGTAATTGAAAGGAGGAAAAATGACTGAAGAAATCATCGTGGATATCATGCCCAATGGCAAAGTGAAAATGGAAGCTAAAGGCTTCCATGGGAAGCAGTGTGAAACAACCATGGCGGAATTGGAATCTGCTCTTGGCAGGGTTACTAATGTCAAACTGAAACCTGAATATCATAGAGAGGTTACACATGGCGAAAAAGTCCGAAGCAGGTAATCAGGGGCTGAGTTCTATCGGGAATGAAGAAATGGTTATTGACATTCGGCCGGATGGAATTGTCAGCACACATTGGCTTACAACGGAAAGTAATAAAATTCTCAAATCTGTTGGTCGAGAGCCTGAAAGGTTTGCAAGAATAAGCAACTTTTGTGGATAAGCAACTTTTGAATGCGGGGCAGAAGAAATTCTGCCCCAAATTGAATGGTTATATTATCTTAAAAAATCCCTTGACTTCTCTACAAAGGAGATAATATGAAGTTGACGAATCAACTGAATCGGGGGGCCCCCCGTTAATGGCCTTGATTAATTTCAAGTTAAAACAAAAATATCCCGAGTGTTCTGAAGCCGTGAGGCCTGGAGAGGTGTATTCAGCACCTTGTCAGCACTCGGGATTTTCTTTTGTCCGGAGGATGACATGGGGAGATTAAAACAAAGAGAAATTTGGAAGGAACATCCTATTTATACTGATTATGAAGTATCAAATTGGGGACAGGTAAAAAGGGCTGTTGATTCAAAATCGTATAAAAAAGGAAAAATATTAAAACCTGGTACTGATAAGGCAGGTTATTCAACCATCGCAATAGTAAAAGAAGGGAAACCAAAATCTGTATTTGTTCATAGAATGGTTATTGAAACTTTTGTTGGTCCATGTCCTGAAGGGAAAGAATGTAATCATAAGGATGGAGTAAAATCAAATAATTTTGATTCCAATCTTGAATGGGTAACAGAATCAGAGAATCAATTCCATGCCTATAAAAATAAATTAAAATTACCTATGAAAGGGGAACAAAATAGAATGGCTAAATTAAAAGATGGAGAAGTCTGGTTAATTAAAAAACTTTTATCAAACAACATTTCTGGAACTAAAATTGCAAAAATGTTTAAGATTCATTATACAACCGTTTATGACATAAAACATGAAAAGATTTGGAAACACATCAATCTTTAACAAAAAGGAGGTTAATAATGGCAAAGTCTCCCAAGACTTACTCCTAAGTATATCTCTTTAGCTAAACTAAAAAAGTTTTTCCTTAGTAAACTTTCCGTTGGTAATTATCTTATTGAGGTTTTTTACAATTGGGACAATCGCTATGGAAAACCAAGTCTATCTTTTAATTGGACTGTAAAGGAGGAAATATGACAAAAGGATACAATCTTCCAGATGATGTATCTCCAAATTCTTTAGAGGCTCCGTGGAACAAAGAAGAATGCACTTGTCCTGAAGAACAACCTGAAGATGAAAGGTTGATGATTGCAGACATTGACTGTCCTATCCATGGACTAACAGAGGAGCAACTTCGTGATTGAATGGCGGTTTAACCAATTCTATAACGTGGAAAAAATACCTTTAAACCCAATTGACTACACCAAACAATGGAAGAAACTTCAAAAAGAATATAAGGAGGATAAGGATTTGAAAAATAAAGCCAGAGAAATAATTGCTTTTGTGGAATATACCTGCTCTGATTTTGGACATCAAGCCTATTATTCCTATAAAGAGTTTGGTACTTCTATGACCTCTCCCGAGACTGACAGGGAAATTAAAATCATGGAAGAACATGGTGTGCATGACATTCCTGGTTCACTGGCGGATAATTTATATAATCATGCTGGATTCTGTGAAGATGTGCTTGGAGACAGAATCTATGGTGATTGTGAAGGAAATCTACAAACATACCTGCAACTGGCGGAAGAAGTGAAAAAACAGAGCACCAATCAGGCTATGAAACAAGCCTGTAATAACATTATAAGGAGGTGGAGAAATGGGTGAAACTAAAGGAGACATTGAATTGGAAATGCCTTCTAAAGAAGAAGGAGAAAAACCTGAACTCAGAATGGTTATTGTTCCTCTTGTACTGGCAAAACTGCTTTGGTGGACTTTAGATGATACTGAAAAGAGAACTGGAATATCTACCACAGATTCTTTATCTGTTTTACTAAAGCAGAGCCTTATGAAGGAATTTCTATACGCTCTCCTTGAAAGAATGAAAGGTGAAATATAAAGGCAAATAAATGAGCCGACTTAAACCAAGACTAATGCTCACATTCCAGGATTTGCTTAATCAACAATCTCTCCGACCGGACGGAGAAGGTCAATCTACAAGAACTGAGCAAGTACCTGAAAAAGGAATGATAGTGGCGGTAGCTCAGGAAAAAATCCCAGTGGCGGAAAGAGACATAATGATCCCTAAATTCTGGCCAAACATGGAAACAAAAATTATGGTTCCTGCTCATATCAATTGGGTAAGACCAATTAATGAAACTGAATACGAAGCAGGAATTACTTTCATGGGAAAGTATCCTTATAATTCTGACTGTTCTTCAATATGGTTACTTAAAAAGATAGGAGAGAAATTTATTCCTGTTTGTGATTTATTAAATAAAGGGAGGATTAAATGAGTAATAATATAAAATGTAAAGTCTGTGAAACAATCACAGACAATACTGGAACTAAACTTTGTAATCTTTGCTGGGAAATTGATAGCCGACTAAACTATCTTCCTGATAAAGCAGTTAATTTCTTTCTCCAAAAACTTCACACTATAAAAAACAAACGAAATAAAAAGAAAGAAAAGGAGGGATAATATGTTTCTTGTATGCAGTTCTTGTAACGAAGAAGTATCTGGAGATAAAGTTATTCTTTCCTCTTTTGTTTATGGGAAATGTCATCTCTGTGGAGAAAATCTTGGGAAGAAACTTATCTATACTTTAAAATCTAAAACAAAAAAGCCGGAAGAAGCCAGAGAAATCTTTGAAAGATTTAAATATTGGGATACTTTCTTGCAAAAGAAAGATGAGATAGGTGAATCTATCTTCTTATCTGAAGTACCACCTGATAAATTAAAACCTAATGTAAAAAAAATCATGCACCTTAGAAGAGGACCAAAGTTTGTTGAATGTCTCTATGCTATGGAAACCAAGAAAGGAATAGAATTTATATATGGGTATCATCATGATGATTTCTGTCCAGCAATAAACCAGCCAAATAAATTGAAACGCCGCTAAAAAATATCTTGACATACTCAGGATAAGTCAAGTAAAATGTCTTTATAAAAGGAGGATATATGTCTACAATTACTGAGCATGACCCATTTATTTTTAGCTACATAAAAAGGTTTAGGAACATCTGTTTAATTGACCCATCTATCACCGTTGAAGATTTGTGGGCTGAATCGTACCTAATCTATACAAAACTTCAGAAAACTAAACTTACCTGTGAATTTTTAACAGCCTTGGGACGGCAAATAGAACAAAGGTTTATGGATTTGTACCGAGTAGCTAAACGATTAAACTCAAACCTGGATAGAAACCATTTCATTGAAAACTTCTCAGCCAGGAAAGCAAAGATATCCAGGCTTCAATTTGAAGAACTTCCAGACCATGTGAAGCAACTTGTCAAAAGGATCTATACCAATCCGGAAGAGATTGCGAAAAACTTTCCAAGGAATCACATAGGAAAAGCTAATTTAATAAAGTATCTCACCAAAGAACTTTCCTGGCAAAGAAAAACTGCTATTGATTTTGCATCTAATCTGAATCGAACTCGAAAGAAACCCACGCTTAAAACGCATCTGACCTGCAGTTAAACATAACTGAAAATCAATTCTCTATCGTATAATATAAAGAGAAAAACAATTTATTCACTGTTCGGGGTGTAGCTCAGTTGGTAGAGTGCAGGCTTTGGGAGCCTGAAGTCGTGGGATCGTGACCCACCGCCCCGACCACAATTAAAAGGAGGGAAAATGACTAATTCAATTGAAACAATTAAAAATCCTGATAGCCCAACAATAAGATTTTTGTGGTGGTGTAATATCATCACAGCAGGGGTTGGGTCACTTATGATGTTAATATGTCTGTTGACCACAGATTCATCATCTTTTTTCAATAATTCCCCCATTCTATCTCCAACAATCTGGCTAAAAATGTCAGCAAGCATACTTGGAATATCCCTAATTTTTTTCTTAGTCGGTTCGTTCATAGACAAATGTATAACTAATGAAAAACTTGGGGAAGCTAAAACATTTTCACATAAAAAGGAGGGAAAATCATGATTAATATGATTCCAGTAACCTCAAGCAATATCGAAGCAGTTGGCTATAATGAACAAAATGAAATCCTTTATGTCAGATTTAAAGGTGGGAAGAGTTACTCTTATGAAAGAGTTCCTTTATGTACCTATGATGAATTCATGACTGCTGAATCTATTGGGAAATTCTTTAATCAATTTATCAAAAACCAATATGTGACTAGGGTTGAAAGTTTATGAAAATTTACGCAGCATCTCCCATATACTCTAGAATAACATCTGGAGACCATAAATTTCTTGCTCCAATTCTGTCTTACAAGACATCCATCTGGCTTCCTGGTCCTTATAGCAAAAGAGAAAAAGTAATAACCAAACTTGTCATTGACAAGATGGGGAGATTCTTAACAGGTCATATTCCTGTCATCAAAGATTTTTGTGTACAGCATAACAGAACCCTGGAGATTCAGTATGGATTTGAATATCACCCTGTAGAAATACCAAACCTCCCGGGAATAGTTCTTCATCCTTATCAAGAAAAAGCAATTACAAAAGCCTTGAATCATGGAAGGGGAATTATCCATTCTCCTACAGCCAGTGGGAAAACTGTAGTAGGGGGAGCATTAATCAGCAGTTTTCCTAAAGAAAACATTCTTTTTATTATCCATACTAAAGACCTTCTATCCCAAACACTGGAAGAATTTGAGAAATGGTTTCCTAATCAAATAGGAGTAATTGGTTCAGGAAAATTAGAACCAAACAGAATAACAGTCGGAATGATTCAAACCTTAAACCGCTTAGGTCCTACTGACTTTGACAAGATACCAACAGTTGTAATCGTAGATGAAAGTCACCATGTAGGAAAGTTTGATGGCTCCTATGCCAAAGTTCTTGAAAGATTAGTAAATGCAGTCCACAGGTATGGACTTACTGCAACCCTTGGTTACCTCCCGGAAGCAAAATTGGCAGCAGAAGGTCATATCGGCCCTGTTATTGCAGAAGTAGAAATGGAAGAATTAATTCAAGAAGGCTTTATTGCTGAACCTAAACTACGTCTTATTAAAATTCCAAGGAATCCCCATTTTAGAACTGTCAAGAAATATTCTGAATTATATCAAACAGCCATTGTAGAAAATAAGGTTAGAAATAGGAAAATCCTAGAATGTGCAAAAGAATATCTTGACCAAGGATTGTCTTCTCTGATTCTGACTGTCCGGTTGGAACACGGTCAGATTCTTGAATCCATGGCTGAAGATCAATATCCGGAACTTAAATTAAAATATGTCCATGGCGGTTCGGAGAGTGAAATAAGAGAGGAAGTAAGAAAGGGATTGGTCTCAGGAAAAATCAAAGTGGCGGTTGCTACTACAATTTTCAACGAGGGCGTGAACATACCAAGTCTTGGAGCAGTAATTAATGCCGCTGGCGGAAAAAGTGAAATTGCTGTTCTTCAAAAAATAGGGAGAGGACTGCGTGTAACTGACGAAAAGAAAGTAATTTATCTTGTAGATTTCTTTGACCCATCGCATCATTTTCTTATTGACCACTTTGGAGAAAGACTTTGTCTTTATTTCGACAAAAATTGGCTCAAGTAAAACCACAACAACAAGTGTCAAAATACTTTTCATACCTAACAACTTTTTCTTGACATTGCTTAATCTGTGTTATAACGTCAAATCTGCGTCTCAATTTTTCCAATAATTTCAAGGCGTTCTCATCCTATGCTTAATTCAGCTTTTGATATTGTTTCCTATTTGAATGACAGAAACATAGTTTACTTATCATCAGGAAAGAATATATCAGATGGATGGATTGGTATTAAATGCCCCAGTCCTATTTGCTCTGACCATTCATTTCATTGTGGAATAAATCTTCACAGTAAAATATTCTCATGCTGGATATGTGGAAATAAAGGAAATCCTATAAAATTAGTAAAAGAAATTGAAAACTGTTCCTGGAGTAAAGCAAAAGAAATAGTAGAACAATACCAAGACTTAAATCAAGTAACAGAATATCAAGAACAGGATTATAGTGTTTCAAGAAAATTAATCTGGCCTAAAGAATTTGACAGAATCCTACCAAATAAAATTCCCAAAACCGTCTCAGACTATTTAACAGAAAGAAACTTTGATCCGGAACAACAAGTAAGAAAACATTCTTTATTTTATTCAGGATTGAGAGGGGAATACAAATACAGATTAATCATTCCAATCACATCAAAAGGACGAATAGTAAACTTCACAGCCAGAGCATTATCAGAAAAAAATCCTCTCTCCTACAAAAACTGTCCAAACGAAAAAGCTGAAATAGATATAAACGACCTACTATATGGATATGATGACACCCCATCTGAATCGCCAATTGTCATAGTCGAAGGCATTTTTGACCAGTGGCGGTTAGGAACAGGTTCAGTAGCTATCTTCAAAAGTGAACTCACCCCAACTCAAGTTTCACTAATCCGAGAAAAGAAACCTACCAAAGTATTTATTCTCCTTGATGAAGACACACTTGATAAAGGCAAACCAGAAAAAATATCTGATAAGATTTGGTTCTGTCCAACAGAGATAATTGAAATAGGTGTTCCTGACCCGGCGGTACTTTCATCTTCTGAAGCTTCTTATTTGATGGGAGAAATTTGTGGGTAAAGGAGAAACACATGAGACTCAAGCAAAGGGAAATTTGGAAAGTTCACCCAATTTATACTGATTATGAAATATCTAATTTTGGTCAAGTAAGAAGTAGTGTTAATAGAAAAAACACATGGGTGGGCAGAGTTTTAAAATCTTTTTCTAATTTTGGTTACTTAAATGTTATCCTAAGTAAAAATAGAAAAACTAAGTATAAAAAAGTACACAGACTTGTCCTAGAAACTTTCATTGGGCCTTGTCCTGAAGGGAAAGAATGTAATCATAAGGATGGTAATAAAACAAATAATTGTATATCCAATCTTGAATGGGTTACTCGTTCTGAAAATGAAAAGCACGCATATAAAAACAAATTACAAATTCCAATAAAAGGAGAAAAACATAAAAGGTCAAAATTAAAAAATAGTGAAGTGCAATTAATTAAAAAACTTCTTGTAAATAAAGTTACACAAGAAAAAATTGCTAAAATATTTAAAGTCTGTCAGGTCACAATTTTTAAAATAAAAAGCGGAAAAACATGGAATCATTTAAATGGAGTAGAAAATGAGGCTTAGAAGAAGACCAGTAAATAGGGACATTGAAAAACAAGTTCTTATTGGATTTATTACAAGCGATCGGATAAATCATACCCTCAAACATCTTCTTGACCCTAGGCTGTTTCAACTCAATGTAGGACAAACAATTTCTAGGTGGATTAAAGAATACTACAATTTATACAATCGTGCTCCTGGAAAAGACATTCAAGAAATATATCTGGCGGAACGAAGTAATTTAGATGAAGAAGTAGCTCTGGACGTATCTGAATTTCTTCAAACCATATCAGAACAATATGCAGATAATCCCCCCAATGAAGACTATCTGTTAAATCAAGCGACTGTCTATCTGAAAAAGCAAGTAATGGTCACAAGTGCTAAAGAGGTTATACTTACATTAGAAAATAGCAATGGGGATATGGCTTCATTAAGCAAAGCAGAGGCAGCTTTTGGAAGGTACAAAAAATCTACAGTAGACATTAGAATACCTTGTAATCCATATGATCCTGATAAAATTGATACTTTTTTCTTTAAGAAAAAATCTCCTCTCCTTGTTTTAAAAGGAGAACTTGGAAAGTTTGTAGGAGACCTTCACAGAGGATATCTTCTTGGAATATTAGGCAGGATGAAAGCTGGAAAAACCTTTTATGTCCAACACATAATAACAGAAGCCGTAGAAAGCAGATTAAATTGCATTTTTGTTTCTCTGGAAATGCCTGAAGATAAAATGATAGGAAGATTTTGGCAGCAAATTGGTTGTTACGGAGAAGAAGATGGGAAATATGAGTTTCCTGTATTTGATTGTAAAAAAAATCAAAACGGAAAATGTGAAAAATCCCAACGCACTTCTCATGTCAAAAAAGGAGAAGCTGGTTACGAAAGATGTTCTTACTGTAAAGAAGGAAAAGATGGTTTACAACTAATTATTGATTTGGTTGAAATAAAAAGGGACGGGATAACCCGTGAAAACATACAAAGCCTTGCCAAGAATTTTGGTCTCCATTATGGAAGAAATTGTCTAAGGTTCTTGTCTTACCCTGCTTTCTCTGCAAATCTCACACAAATTATGAATGACATTGATTCTCTAGAATGGCAAGAAGGTTTTATTCCAGACGTAATTGCTATTGATTATCCAGGAATATTAGCTCCAGAAGAGAGAACACCTTATAACAAAGAATACACAGTTATTAGTGAGACATGGAAGACCCTTAAAAGAATAGCACAAGAAAGACAAGTTTTATTAATTGCACCAATTCAAGCAAACAGAGCCGGAGTAAATGTTGAACATCTGCAAATGGAACATACTTCAGGCTCAATTGATATCCAAGCTCACAGTGATAAATGCATTACTCTTAATCAAAATGGAGAAGATTACGAAAAGAAAATTATGAGAATTGGCAAGATTATTGACAGATGGGGAAAAGCAAATAAAAATCTGGAACTTAAATCTTTAACTCAACTGGAATGCGGGCAGCCTTACATTAATGGGGTCATAACAAAAATTGAGTATAAAAATAAAGGAAAATAATCAAATTTATTTTCGAGATAAAAAATGAGAAAAGTTTACAAGAATAGCAGGTGGATTAGAAAAATATGTATCTTTTACATTTTTGTAAAAGATACATATTTACTCTTAAAAAGATACATAATTTTTCAAGGGTTTCTCCATGAACAAAGGATATCCTGCATACTTTGTGAAATTTTCACAAAGTCCTGTAGACTAACTAACTAGTTTTAATAGTTACTAGAACTGTACTGAACTGTTTCTGTAGTTAGTAAACAACTAAAGTTGTTTACAGGAATTTTCTGAGTGTGATTTTGGAAATAAAAATTTTGTAGGGGAATAAAAATGAGAACTTCTAGAAAACCAGATCAGTTACTGGAATTACTTGCCAGAGAAAAAAGAAAGAATTTTGCTCTTAAAGAACTTGAAGAGAAATTGGAACTGAAACGAAATCAAATATATAAAATCCTTTGCTCCTTGCAGGAGAAGGGGATGGTTTGTATTAAAAAAACAATTACAGATAAACGTAAACACTTTGTTACCTTGCAGGAGGAGAATAAAATGGCTCGTTTGCGTAAAAGAGAAATCGTTGCACCGTCAGTTAGTGAAATGGCAGCTTCTCTTAAAAAGACTATGTTTCGTAGAAGAACAAAGCTAAGGGTTCCGCTTTTGCCTATTAAGATTTCGGATTCCGTTCTGGAAATAATCAATCATTGGAACGGTTTTGAATGTGTTCCGAAATTAAAATTACCAAATCCTGTTGACGGTTTTTACCATAATCCTTCAAAAAGATTGAAAGAAACGGTTTCCGCCTTGAGAAAATTACTTACTGGAAATTTTTATTCTAAAGTTCCGATTGTTGAATTAAGGGAATTGAATCAAACTTTTACAGTAAAAGAAGTCAAAGATACATTGACTTCCTATTGTAAATCAGCTTATTTAAGTAATTATCTTCCATACAATAAAAGTTTCTTAGAAGGCAAAACCTTGCTTGATGTAATTTTCTATAAACGAGCTGCATATTTAAAAGACAAAGGTTTATTTGTCCATTTCTATCATAATCCCCCGGAACTTACTCCTGTAATGGCAGCACAAAAGATAAAAATGGAGAAGGAAAATTTGAAAGACCAAAAACTTCAGAAAACGGATAGGGATGAAGAAACTTTAGGTTATCTGGAAGAAGAACTTATTTTACTTTATGACAAATACTATAAAATTGAAAATGAACAGGAAAGAACTGATTTAAAAAAGGTAAGTGTAATCCTTTATGACTTTGCTGAACAACATGGAGGGTTACATTCTGTGTCAAAGTGGGCTTGGTATGCTATTGATGCTTTAATGTGGAGGAAAGAGAAGGGTGGGAGATTTAATGCTTTTCCAAAAACGATGTTGCAGGATTGGTTTTACAATAGTGTTATGATTGATTATTTCATAGCAAAAGGACTGGATAATCATTTGTATCTTCCTGAGATACACGGGGAAGTTGAACCTATATCATATTCAGATCAAGTAATTTCTAAAGAAGAAGGGTGGAAGGAGTATTGGGATTAATTTCTCTTAAAAGGAGAAGTTGAATGGCTAAAAAAGAATGGATAACTGAATCAGATAAAATTAAATTGGAAGAGAAATTATTTTTTTATCTTTTCAGCTACTTCTTATATTACGGAGAAGGTTTCTATCACTATGAAAAACTTGCAGAAGAAATGGATGTTGGCTTAGATTCAATTTCTTCCGTATTAAAAATAATTGATACTCTCAACATAATTATTTTGTCCACTGGGGGTGATGGGGTATTTGTTAGATTTCCTTCTTATTTTTTCAAAATAGACCTAACAGAAGTTTTGAATGAAGTTGTTCTTGTAGCTAAGAAAAATTTTCCTTCCCTTTGGGAATTGTCAAAGGAAAATAATAAATTTAAACCATATTCCTTACCTATGAATTAAATAGATTAAGTTAATGACTTACTATCTTACTAAATTCAATTTTGAAAGCGGCTAAGAGGCATTTCCCGTCTCTGAGTGCCATAAATAAATCTGCTCTCAGAGAAGAAAGTGAGTCGAAAAATCATTTGAGTGTCGTATAATACTTAAAAGAGATAAAGGAGGGTAAATATTTGGTAAAACTGGATAAAGTTTTGAGAACTCAATTTTTGATTAATGGTGAACCTGTTTATACTTGTGATCCAAAAGAAATCTTACAAGAGATATTTTTGTCTGTGCCTGACATTTTATACTGGTCTGCTGATGCCATTAGAGAATTTGTCATAGGCACCTTTGAAATGATTAATAACTTTGGTGTGAAAGTTAAAGAGGAATTAAAACTTTCCAATTCTGTTGTGACTGGAGAAGTGTCAAAAAGCTTTTCCAGGTTTTCTTCCTGGACTAAAAAGACCCATCGTTTCATTCCTAAAGACCGTGATAAGTTAATTCTCTTTGTCTATAATTCTATTATGGTGTGTGAAGGGAAAGGATTACTACCAGGATTTGGTATATCAAATAAACATGGTGATAATTTACCAGGGAATCCTGAGAAAGTAACTATCTGTGCATTGCCAGTAGAGATTCCAACAAGAAGAGGGGAAGTTTAATGATACTCTGGGACGAGTTGCTCCACAATGGATATAAATCACCAGAGGAAATGATAACTCGAATGCACCATGAAGAAAACTTAACCATTGAAGAAATGTCAGAAAGATTGGGAATCTCACATAACACACTAAAAAGAAAAATAGTATCATTAGGAATCAAAATGAAAAAACAAGGTGGGTTACCTTACAGCAAAATGGGAAAAAGGAGTTAAGTGATGGCGATTCTTACTGTGTGCAAGAGATTTACTTTTGAAGCAAGTCATTTTTTACAGTATCATCCTGGAAAATGTGCTAATATGCATGGCCATCGCTTTGAACTTGAAATTGAGGTTAAAGCAACCGACACTTTTAATGGTGATATGATTATAGATTTTTCAGACCTGAAAAAAGTCGTTCAAGAGAATATTATTAAAAAAGTAGACCACACTGTCTTGAATGAAGTGTTTCCTGATTTTGAACCTACTGCTGAGAATCTTGTTAGACACTTTACTGTCCTTTTAAAAGGAAAATTCTTTATTCACAATTGTATCCTTCATAGGATTAAATTACATGAAACGGAAAACTCTTTTGCAGAATGGAGGAATGAATGAGACTTGCTGAAATGTTCATGGGATTTGATGGAGAGGCTAATCACTTCGGACAAGGAACACCTTCTGTTTTTATCCGTTTTGCTGGATGTAATTTATCATGTAATTATCCATGTGATACAAAACAATGGCAACCCCTCCAGTCAGGAATTTCTATTTCTGTTCTAGAAGTTATGTCCAAAGTAAAAGATTATGAAAAAAGATATTTAAGTGAAGCCGGGTTTAAAAAAGTAACTATCACTGGCGGAGAGCCTCTCTTACAATATTTTGAGTTTTGGAAACTGGTTGAAATTCTGGATAAAAATGATTGGCATATTTCTGTTGAAACTAATGGAAGTATGCCAATTCTAGACCCATTAGGAAAAGTAAGCAATCATATTGATTGTTGGGTGGTAGATTATAAACTACCAAGTTCTGGAATGGAAGAATATATGATGTCTCTTGATTTTGTTAATATTTTAAGAACAAGGGATTTTGTTAAATTTGTTATCCAGAATCAAAATGATTTAAATGTTGCTTTTGAAATTCAAAGAGTTATCCAGAATAATACTGATTGCAAAGCTCGTTTTGCCTACTCCCCATGTTGGGGAAAGTTTGATATAAAAGATTTAGCTACTGAGTTATTACGTTCTGACAGTGAAATTTTAGGTAATTGCATTATCAACTACCAATTACATAAATTGTGGTTGGACCCTTCCCCAAACTTTTAAGAGAAAAAATTAAAAAATATGTTTGTTTTTTTGGATGAAAAACTCCTCCTCTGTCGTATAATATATCAAAGCAATTAAGATTCATACAATACAGGAGGCTATATGACGGAAGAAGAAAAAGTTGACACGGTAGAGGCGGCAATGGGTGAAGCACCCCCTGAAGTTCTCAAAGGCGTAACTGTTTCTTGGGATGATTTTCTCAAGGCTTGTGCTGAAAGGGGAATTGAGTTTGTTGAGGGGAAGACTGTACTTCAGATGAAAGAAGATTTTCTTGGGAACCTGGACAAAGTTGAGGCTGATTCTCAAGAGGAAGCTGACCTTTCTCAGTTGGTAGTTGACATTCAGATTGCTTTAGTAGATGGGGCTGAGATTGTGGGTTCTCCTGAAGATGCTTCCCCAAAGAAAAGCAAGAAGACTAAGAAAGAGAAGGTCAAGAAAGAAAAAGTTAAAAAGGAGAAAGTCGCCAAAGAACCTAAGCCCAAGAAAGAAAAGCCACCCAAAGTATTCAAGCCAAAATTAGGTGGAGTTGGGATGAAGCCCATGTGTCGTAACCTCTTTGGGGAACAAACCAAAGAGCAAATCGAAGTGGCGGAAAAAGAAATCAAAGACAAGCTGGCTCAGGTTTATGTTGATGCAGGGAAAGGGGACATGGCTTATGGTCAGAATCGGGCTACTCGGATTTTCTACGATATTTATGTAGAAGATTTTGGTGAGCCACCTGTTGCAAAAGAAAAGCCCAAAACTGTTCCTAAAGTAAAAGAGAAGAAAGAGAAAGTTAAGAAAGAGAAAAAGGTGAAGGAGAAGAAAGAACCTCAGACTGATCCTGAACCTGAAATTCAAGATCCTGGAGAAGAAAGCTGAACCCAATCTATCTTTGCTGCTTATTAACCACTAACACCAAGGCACTTGTTATTCCTCTCTCTCGCAAGTGCCTTGGTCCTCTTCTAAGGAGACGTTATGGAATCTGCTACTTCAGCAATACTTGCTAAACTTGGGATCAATCTCAAAGATGAAAATTTTAAAGGTACCCCTGAGAGGGTTGCTAAAACATTTAGAGAAATGGTTCTTTCTCCACAAGAAATTCAAAGAGGACTTAATCAGATTTTTTCAAAAGCATTTCCTACAAGTTATACAGGAATTATTTTTGTCTCAGATATTATTTCACATTCAATTTGCCCACATCATTTACTACCAGTAGAGTATGATTCAACTATCGCTTATATTCCAGGAGAACTTAACAAAGTAATAGGATTGTCTAAGATTATTCGGTTGGCTCAATTATTGTCTAAACAAGCAATTTTGCAAGAAGATTATACTCAACAAATTTCCTCTGCCTTTACTGGGGCTAAAGGGGTGGCGGTTGTAGTGAAAGGGATTCATAACTGCATTAGATGCAGAGGAGTAAGAAGCCTAAGTCCTGTTATTACTTCGGTAATGGAAGGAGCATTTATGGATAGTATTTCAACTAGGGAAGAATTTTTTCAATTATTGGCACATAGCCGACGGTAAATTTTATGAAAAAACAATTTGTTTATTCTCCAGTTAAATCTATTTACCCAAGATTCTTTTGGAGATATTGTATAAAATGTGATCTTTACTTTAAAAAGGAAGAGGGCTGGAAAATGACTTTTTCTCTCCCGATTCCAGTTCCTAATAATACTACATGGTATGTATGTAAAGAATGTGCACCAATTAAAGATGATGTGAGAAGGATAGTTAATAAAAGAGTAGAAAAGTTATATGGGAGATAATATGAGAAATTCAACTGAAACTTTGATTGTTGTCATATCTCAATTTGAGGGTATTCATAGTTGGCCTGATTGCCCCTATGAAGATGTTGCTTTTCTTCGCCATCCACATCGTCATATCTTTCATGTGATTATGAAAATTGAAGTTTACCATGATGACAGAGAACTTGAATTTATTAGAATAAAAAGGGAATTAGAAGAAATCTTATTAACATTCTATCACGGTAAGGACCTTGGTTCTATGTCATGTGAAATGTTAGCTGAGAAATTAGGAATGCACTTTATAGGTTTTTCATATCCAGTTCACATGGTTTCAGTTTTCGAAGATGG
>Ga0208245_1000969_pt1 | contig 19385 bp, 18 predicted proteins | sample RifOxyC1_FD_184035 | JGI IMG/M metagenome (GOLD analysis project Ga0208245, IMG submission 184035) | Soil microbial communities from Rifle, Colorado - Rifle Oxygen_injection C1 (SPAdes) | ecosystem: Environmental > Terrestrial > Deep subsurface > Rock core/Sediment | place: Rifle, Colorado... | reverse complement strand
AAGTAACCTTTTTCTTATAATGAAGCAGTTTCCTCCGGTGCATAAACAATTTTCAGTCTTGATTTTATATGTATAATAGTCTCCCTCATCTTTTAACTTAATCTTGTTTAATGCTGCTCTTCCTTCTAGAGATCTATAAATGGCAAAAGGATCTGTTCCGACTAAGCTTAGATATCTGTTTGTTATGGGATCATCTTTTTTTACTAATAGTCTACAAGCACAGCCAAATATTTCTTTGTCTTTCATTAATGGCTTTATCATCTCCCTTATCCATTGTTTTCCCTGTAATTCATTGTCCTGATCAACAAATGCTATTAATTCGTGTTTAGCAACTCTCACCGCCTGATCCTTGCCCATCCCTTTTCCCTCTGGAAATCTTTTTTTATTATTTAGAATTATTACTGGGTATTGCTTTAGCAATTCCACTGTGCCGTCTGTGCTTCCACCGTCTGCTGTAATGACCTCTATCTTATTTTTTGGGTAATCCTGGGAGAAAATGCTATCTAGGCATCTCTGCACTAGTTTTGCATTATTGTAAGTAGGGATTACAAAGCTGATTGAAGGAAGATTTTCCATAAAAAAGAACAGAGAAAAAAGCTTATTAATGCTTCCTGTGGGTTATATTCTGGATTAGTGGGATTTTATTGATGAACTTGTATTTATCGTAAATCTCGCTTTCATTTACACCACAGGAGGAACAGATTCCCACTCTTTTCTTTATCAACTGCCTTCTGAAGGCTTTTGCTTTCTCATTGTTCCAGATTTTCATAAATGGCTCTTCAAATATGTTTCCAAAAACAATTTCGTTTTCCGCATAAAAATCGCAAGGACAAACATTCCCATCCCATGTGATATAAGGGGTATACCATGGAAGGAAGCAGGGAGCGTTTACATTATGGCCTTTGTTAATACTTTCCCCCTTTATCTTATCAAAAGTGTAGAGAAAGTTCATTAGATTTGCAATTCTTACTTTTGTTCTTACTTCTTTTAAGGCTTTTATCGTTTCTGCCTTCACTTTCTCTATGTCCTCTTTTGTGCATTTATCCAACCCTATTTCATTGTTCTCGTTCATTCCTAACCTAATAACAAATGTTCCATTTATTGAGTCTACACCGATTTTATCTGCCCACCTGATGTATTCTGGAAGCTGCATTAAATTTTCCTGCTGTACTACCATAAATGTGTGGATATGAGTGTCTGTGTTTTCAATTTCTTTTTTTAATTTAACAAAATTTTCTGTATTCTCAATAACTCTTTCAAAGTTAGCTCCGACCCTTATTTTTTCAAACGTCTCTTTTTTCATCCCATCTATCGAGATGGAGAGGATGTTTGGGCTTGCATTAAGCATTTTCAGCCCATTATCTCTATTCAGCAATGTAGCATTGCTATCCAATTTCACAAAAGTCTGCTTTGATCTTGCATGGGAAATTATTTTAAAAATATCCTTGTTTAGCAATGGCTCGCCTATTCCTGTTAAGTTTAAATAGCAGGGGTAAATCTGGTCAAAGATATGCCTGTAATTTTCATAAGATATTGAGCCTATTGGTCTTTTTAATCCAACTCCATGAGGGCACATGTTGCATCTTAAATTGCAGACTGTTGTATTTTCTAATTTTAATTTGAAAGGTGTTGGCGCTTTAGGTGTGGATCTCATTGCATACCATGCATTTTCCAAAACTTTCCTTGGGTACCTCCAAGAAATACTGTTCCTGAGTATATGTGTGTAAAGCATTATCTGTTCAACCCCTCTTTAAACTCAATTGGATGGTAATTCAAATCTGATCTTGCCTGACTAATTTCTCCTTTGTATCTTGAATTTAAACTAAGCACAAATGACTTCTTTAATGGAAAATGTGGACCAAGAATGCTCCCAATTGAGCTTACTGCTAAACACAATTGAATGGGTATATGAACTTTTCGCTTGTGAATGTTATACTTTGCACTTACCATATCTACAAATTCGTTGAATGTAATTTCGCTTTTCCCTAGAATATCATAAGCCTTCCCTATAGACTTTTTAGATTCTATGGAGGAGAGGATAGCACTAACCACATCATTTACATGGACTGGATTTATTTTATATTCTCCATTTCCAACTATTGGAATGAACTTAAAAGAGTCTATTAAAGATACCATTTTTCTCATGCTATTGCTGTTTTCACCATATACAAGAGATGGCCTGAGAATTGTATAATTTAATCCGGATCTTTTTACTATATCTTCTGCAATTTTTTTACTTCTCCCATAATCATCTAGATAGTCTTTTGTAGACGCCATTGAGCTTACAAAAATTATTCTTTTCACTTTATTCTTTTTACAGGCATCTACCAGATTTTTTGTGCCTTCTACATTAACTGAGTAATAATCCTTCCTGTTGTTTGAGTCTATTACCGCTGCTAGATGGATAAGAATTTTTGCACCTTTAAGAAACATTTCTGCGGAAGTTTTGTTAGTTATATCTCCCATTACAGGAATTATATTTTTTTTGCCTAGATTTTCATTGTACCTTCTGATGAGGCATTTTATTTTCTTCCCTTTTAGCTTATTGATTAAATTTTTTCCAATAAAACCAGTTGCTCCGGTTAAAGCTATCATTTTGCAGAGACTGTTAACATCTCCTTTATCTTGAAAGTGAACTTGTTGTTTTTGAATAGGTCTAAGAACTGGTGGTACATCTGTTTTTTCAGAAAGAATCTTTGCTGATTTATAAAATACCTGGTCTGTTCATAAGCATTAGTTCTGTAGAATTCCCTTAACAATACTGCAGAGGATACTTTAGAAATATTTGCATGATGCCCCAGAACGCCAAATGTAACATAATCTTTTAATGTGCTTGGTAGTTTTGTTTTTTTCTGTTGGATTGATAGATTAAAGTACGGTGTCCCTGGGAATGGCCTGTATATTTGCAATAGATTCTGGTCTGCAGGAATCTCTTTCATAAATTTTTTTGTCATCTTTATCTCTTCTAAAGTTTCATCAGGATGCCCCATCATATAGGTAATTGTAAGCATGATACCATTGTCTCTGATGCGTTTTGCTACTTTTTTTGCCTTTTCAAGATCAATTCTCTTTCCGAGCATCTTCTGGATCCTCGGGCTTCCAGATTCACAACCGAGCATTATCCCTTCACAACCTGCTTTTGCTATCATGTCTGCCATTTTTTCAGTCATACAATCAAACCTACTCACAGTATGCCAACCTATCTTCCTTCCACTATCTAGCATTTCTTTAACGAATTTTTCAGTAAATGCCTCATTTGTCAGATGCATGTCCCCACCTATATCCATTCTTGAAATGTGCTTTTTTGTTAGACTCCTGACATAATCAAATTGTTCGATCAATTTAACAGCACTGAGATTTCTGAACTTTCCACCATATTCTTTTACATCATTATTTGCGTGATGACAAAAACCGCATCTGTATGGGCATCCACGGTTTGCTTCCAGAAGAACAAAATTATGCCTAGAATAAGGAAAGTATTTGTCAATGTCCTTGATTAACTCCCATGCTGGCATTGGCTTTTTCTCAATATCTACAAATCTATCCTGAGGGGGGGTTATCTTTATTTTATTATTAATTTTTAATCCAATTCCTTTTGGTTCTTTTTTGCTGCCGTTTAAATAGCCTAGATATTCCTCTAAAGCGTACTCTCCCTCTCCCATAATTACTGCGTCTATTGAAGGGTGACTTAAAGTTAAATTAGGCAAAATTGTGGGATGAGGACCTCCCCAGACTACTGTTTTACCTAAAGATTTTGCGATATCACTGACCATTATAGCTCTTGTTAATCCAGGACCTGTTAGAACTCCTAATGCTACAAGGTCAGGATTAAAATTTGAGATATCCTGCTTTATCTGCTCTTTAGAAATTTTTAGACCAGAGTAGTCAATTATTCCTACTTCATAGCCTTTTTCCCTTATGTAAGATGCAACACTAAGTATCCCTAAAGGAGGGTAAGCCCCAAATTCTGTTGCTGGTGCAATAAAGAGAATCCTTTTATGGTTCATAGGAATTTTCTGGACTTATAACATTTAAATATTGTTCTATTTACCTTTAAGTTGAGAATATATCATCCCTAATCCATAGGATAGGTGGACTGACAAAAAGAGGAATGGGAGCAATGGAAAATATAAGATATTCTTTCTGATTGATAAGAACATGGAATAAATGATTATTATTGCAAGATACAGCAAAATTGGGGCTATAACTATCGGGTGTACAATGAAATAGAGAGGAATTAACAGGATTATGTAGAGAGAGAATAAAGAAGGCATTAAGAAAACAAGCTTTGCTCTTCTTTTATTAATCTTTTCTTTTAATATTCTTACTTGCCCGTATTTAAAAAATTGTTTACAAAATGCCCAGTGTGTGCTTCTTCTTTTGTGATATACTATTAGCTCTGGATTGTAAGCCATTCTTATTCCATTATCTTTCATTCTTGCAAATAACTCAGGATCTTCTCCTGGGAATAACAATGGATTGAACCCTTCTATCTTGTCAAAAACCTCTCTTCTTACAAAACATACTGCAGTTGTCAGGCTTGATTCATCTGCATTTAAATTTAGTTTTCCTATCTTATAACGGTTGCTCATCACGTAAGTTCCTAAAAAAGAAGACAAAACCACTCCAGAGGCTTTTGCAAAGAAAGGATCATTTTTCGGAGTTAATTGTGTACCTCCTACAACCTCAATTTCTGGATGCTCATTGAAGAATTGGTCTGCATTTTTTAACAGGTCTTTATGGACCATAGCATCATCGTCTATGAATGCAATTATCTCCCCCTTTGCTTTTTTTATCCCTCTGTTTCTGTTTTCAGATGGGTTTTTACCGACTTCAACTATAATCTCATACTTCTTTGGGTCATAATCTGATTGGTTAAGAGAGTCTAAAACCTCTATTTTCCTTTCCGGGGCCAGTGCTATAACAATTGAAAGTCTACAGGACATTTTTAACACGATTATACATAGAAACTATAAATTTAAAAGGAGAGTAGATTAGCCTTAACCTTATGATAGATAAAAACATTTCCAGTACTGTTTTTAATTTTACGTGAGACCCGCCTGGCTCATTCCATTCTGTTGGTATCTCCTTGGTTTTATAGCCTTTTCTCTTCAATAAATAGAGTAAGTCTACATCAAATGCCCAACGTGTTTTTCCAATGTCATTGATTATACTCTTTATAGCTTGCTTTCTGAATAGTTTTGCACCACATTGCGTGTCCTTTATTTTTAAGTTAAATAATAAGTTAACGAGAAAATTAAAACTTCTGCCTGCTACAATCCTGGTTAAAGGTTGATGCTCATGTATTTTCGCGCCTTTCATCCAGCGAGAAGCTATGATTGCATCATAATCCTCTATCTGTTCTATGAGATTATAAAATGCATCTGGAGGGGTAGCTAGATCCGCATCTACAAAACCGATTAAATCAGAATCTGCTATTTTGAACCCCTCTGTAACTGCTACCCCTTTACTAGCAACCTTACCAATGTCTATGTATTTTATTTCCTTATTCTTTTTTGCTATTTCTTCTATAACACCTAGAGTGTTGTCTATACAACCATTAATCACAACCAGAATTTCAAAATCTATTTTTTTTCTAAGATATTCCAAATAAGAATTTAATGTTTTAGGTATTCTTTTTTCTTCATTGTACGCAGGAATGATTATAGTTAGTTTAGGCGTCATTCTTTCTTAAGAGAGATATTAAAAACAAAATGATGAACATTCCCCCTCCTAATATCATCAGTATGTTAGTGATTTGCAACAAGCTTCCATGATACTTCCATATTAGCGCTGTTTCTGCTAAAGCAAATAAAAATAAGAGAGAAAGAGATTTAAGCTTGTCTATTGAAAGATTATACATCACGACTGTGTAGGTCAATGAGAAAAATAAAATAAATAATGAAAACCTCCACAGGATATTCGCAATGTCTAAGTATTCTTCTCCAAAGAAGATATTTATTACCAATTCTGGGAATAAGGAATAAATAAAAGTCATTGGAACCCCTATTGCCAGAACTAATAAAAGAGATTTTATTAGCAGATTTTTTGTGTATTTTTTTTGTTTATTTAGTTCTGAGACTTTGGGGAACATCACATAACTTATTGCAATTGTTGCAAAGAATATAGTTTTCCCGACTAGAGACATTGCTGCATACTTTCCTGCAATAACAGAATCAAAGAAATGCTTTACTAAGAGCACGTCTATGCTGTAAAAAGAGGTTAGCACTAATAATGCAATGAACATTGGAATAAAATATTTGTACAACCCGTTTAGAGAATATTTCTCTGATTTATACTTAGATAATCTCCTCAATGGAAAGTAGGTGATTAGAAAGGAAAATAAAAAGGCTAGAAATACAGATAGTGCTGCCCCGTTAACTTCAAGACCAAACAGAACCAATATCACTCCAAAGGCAAGTTTAGCAAACCCCTCAAAACTCATATTTACCCCAAGGGTTTTGAACCATTGCAACCCTTGGATTATCCCTCTTGAAACTGGCAGGAGAATCGCAAAAACAAAAAAGGCCCCGAAGATTATAACAGGGGTTAAAGGGATATGTAAAAAAGCCGCTATATACTTGCTAAGCAAGAGATAGAATATTAGCCCTAGCACTGCAAGAAGGGTGAATAATTTTAAAGTATAAGTTGTCAAATACTTTATCTTTCCGTATTCTTTTTCTGCCTTTAATTCTGAAGTAAATTTAGATAAAGTATTTTGTATTGTAACTGTAGGAACAATAAGAATATACAACAATGACCATAGCGCCCCGAGGACCCCATAGCTGCTTGGACCTAAAGCTCTGCCCATAAAAAAATGGAATACAAAACCGGTTAAGTTTAGAATCATTGTGGCGGAGAAAAGGATGATACTATCTCTAATAAGGCTGTTATCTTTTGAATACCCCCTTAATAAAAATTTCTTTATTCCTCTTATCAATTAAACCACCCACACCAAACCTGCGAAGACTAATTCTATAATCATAACAAGATAGACCACTTGCCTTTCTGTGAATATGCATTTTGAGGTAAAGAAGTGGGGAATTGAATACACTTTTGTGTACAAAGATTTTAGTTTTCCGTTTTCACAAGTTCCATAGCTTTGTTTTTGGAATCTTCCTCTTGCTTTTAGTATGAACTCTACAAAGAATGGAACAGACATGATTAATGCTGCTTTTTCTATGTTACCAACAATTGCTATTACCGCTAATGTTCCACCGAGAAGGTAGGTTAGAGAGTCCCCCGGAAAAATCTTGGCTGGAAACCTGTTGTAGTAATAGAATCCAAGCAGTGATGCAAACATTATTGCAGCTATTAGTGATGCTGTTGCTCTGTCATTTACATAAGCAAACAATCCTAAATTTCCAATATATATCAACCCCAATCCTGTTTCAAAACCGTTAAATCCTGCAAGCATATTAACCATGTTAGAAGCTCCTACAAAGATGATTGGAATCAAGATTAAAGGATAAATCAGACCAAACTGTACTTCCCCAAGAAATGGGACCCACATTGTTGAATTTCCTGCATTTATAACCATTAGAGGAACTGCCCCAACAACTGTTAAAAGTGGCTTTTGCCATTGTTTGAGGCCCATACTCTTGTCCTTTGATTCCATTATCAGAAGATCATCAAGAAAACCTATGAGAGTGACAAGAAACAGTGACGTTGTAGATGCTAACACTATCATGAGTGGAGAAGTGTTTTTGTAAAAAAAAGTTTGGATAAATATATAGCTCATTAATCCCGCCATAAGGCCTGCTAAGACTACCAAGCCTCCAGAAACAGGGATTAAGGGTTTGTTCTCTTTATTCTGGTCTTTTACAACTAACCCTATACTTTTTAGAAATTTTATGAACCAGGGTGTAAAATACATGACTATTAGAAATCCCACTAAAGCGCCTACTAAAGGAATGATTTTCATGAAGAAAAATCCTATAAGAGGTTATAAAAACATTTCGAAATCAGTCTAAAAAATCTTTATTTTTTATTTTCTCTGGGAGATATACATTGTTCATGAAACTGATCCCCCTTGATGATAAAGCCTGGATTTCTGCCTTAGAACCATACTCTTTCATTCTTTTAAATTCTGTCTGCCAATGCTTGTTATCTTTAAACCATGTATACTCTGAGATTTGTTTGAGCCTTTTTAAGTCGTGCTCCTGAAGCTTGATGAAATGTTTTTTAAGATCATACTTTTCTATGTCATTGGATGTTATGCCTAGAAATTTCACTCCTGGAATGGCCATTTTTTCTGATATGTGGGCTAAGTTTATGCTACCAAACTTAATTACAGAGTAGATGTAAAACCCATAGCAATCGTAGTCTGCCAAAACATAGATGGGAAGATTGTGCTCTTGATACAACCTTTGTAACAGTCTTCTAATCCCCCGTGTTGTTTGCCCTTGAGAGGACAGGATGATACAATTATGCTGATCCCAAAATTTATGTTCATGCAAATTTTCCCAGACTGCCGCTTTCTCCATGTAGAGAACATATTTTGCATTTACTTTTTTGAAGGTTATATCCTCAACATTTGAAGGCACGCTCCATCCTCCAGAGCCGAGCTTACTCCAGTCAATTGTATCTCCTTTATCTTCAATAACGACCCTGCCAGCTACTGAACCGTTTTTGTTAGCATTGATATTGAGCTGCTCCCTACTCAAATCACTTATTAGCTCGAGGTCTTCAACGACTGCATCGGATTCTACCTGTTCGTCTACAACATTGACTTTTGTTCCCGGAATTGTTCTTTTAGCCATGTAAAATACATCCCTAAGAGAAGCATGCTTCCCCTCGTTTAGAAGGTTTTTGCTAATAGAAGCAACCTCTACAGTTTGGAGAAATTTTTTTGTATGTCCTACATTAAAGAAACTTCTTTTACCCTCTTTGTTTCCAAGTTGCAATGTTTTTGTTTTCTTATTAAATTCTACATTCGATAGAGCTCTTACAGGTATTGTAATCTCTGGATTCTTCATTGCCTTAATTTGGCTTACAATATCCTTACCCAGTTTTTCTAATTCACCCTCTGGATTATCCTTTTGTTGTGCCTTTTTCATCTTTTTTGTTTATATCTCCTAATAAAATAGGAAGTTCCTTTTTTAATTTTTTTTCTAAACACTCTTGAATAATATATTTTTTTTCTCCAGAGAGTTTACTTAATGAAGAAGATACTTCAGGAATATACTTTTCAAAAAGATTTGCTCTTTCCTTCTGCTGCTTGGCTTTTACATTCTTTCTTATATGAGAACCTAACTTTCTTCCAACTTCCTGAAGGGCAAGTTTAATTTCTTTTATTATCTCCGGATAATGGGCAATTGCTTCTTTACTCTCTGATGTGAAAGGAACCCACACTGAAGCTATATGAACTAAAATGACTACTGGTCCTGCTGGCAATGCACCTTTACTTTGAGACAACCCGTAATTCCTCCATGAAGTTGTTGCTATTGATTTTGTGGTAGCACAAGCGCTTAATTGATATAATAAAGGAACCCGATTCGCAAACCTGTATACCTTTACTAATTCATCTGAAGGCAACGAGCCTCCGTATGCTAATCCCGCTTCTACAATAAAGGGGTTACCTCTATAAACACTGGGGGACCTTGTTACAGCAGTGTAAAATTCTGCATCCACTTCTTTTTTCAGCCCTTTTACTATCAACTCCTCTCCTATTGGTGTCACACAATTTGTAGGAGGAGCCATTATTTTTGTCTGATTAATTGCTTTGTACAGATTTTCTGCTTCATGAGTTGCAATTCTCTCTGGTCTTGCTGAGCTGTCAAGCAATGCTTTGTCACAAATTTCTTTTGCAACTTTTGCACTTACCCTGCAAAAATCATTTTGTAAAAAGTGATGTAAGGTTTTTGATTTGGTATCATGAAGCATTTTTATTAGAATTCCAAGTTCTACTCCATAAGGATGAGGCTTTATTTCCTTTGGCTCTTTGGGTAGTTCAGTAGTTGCACGAGGAAAATCTGTTTTGACCCCTTCTGGATTGATGTAAACGAGAGAGAGATGAGGATTGACAATTGCTGTTTGCTTCAAATATTGGTCTACACTTTGATTTCCTTTTTGGTATTTTGCTGCTAGCTCTATTTCTACCCTTGTACCTGTCTTTTTCTCTGGCCAATCTATCTCCTCGTCTTTTAGAATTTTTGGTTGATTTGATTTTGTATCTATGTTTAATTCAAAGTAATGCGCTTTCTTTTTTGGATTTGCTTTAGATCTAATTATAGATGGTTTTCCTGTAGTTAGTTGCCCGTACATTGATGAGGCAGAAATCCCTATCCCCTGCTGGCCCCTACTGCATCTTAACCTATGGAATTTAGAACCGTAAAGCAATTTAGCAAAAATATTTGGAATCTGTTCTTTTACTATACCCGGGCCGTTATCTTCTACTATGACTTTAAATCTGTCCTCTGAAATTGTTTTTATTTCTACTAATATTTCTGGAACTATTCTTGCTTCTTCACATGCATCCAAGGAGTTATCTACCGCTTCTTTGATTGTTGTCAACAAAGCTTTCCTCGGATTGTCAAATCCTAGTAAATGCTTATTCTTAACAAAGAATTCCGAAATTGAAATTTCTCTCTGTCCTTTTGCTAATTCTTCTGCAGTAATTTGTTTTTCTGCTGGCATAAATCTGAGATATAAGAACTTCTTTATAAAGGTTTATCTAATTTTTTGCTTCTTTCAATGAATCCATACACTTTCCCGTGTCTTGATCCTTGTAACAAATTTTGGATTGCTCTTTTTGCGAGATATGTATTTTCTTGCGTTCCAATTATAGAAACAGTTTTTCCATACACAGAAATATCTGTATGGGTCAACATTTCAATGTTTTTTCTTGCTTTTCCTTTTGCACCTATAATCCTTGACTTCAACCTTATCAATTTCTTTTTAGATTTTAGAGAAAAATCTGTAATATCAATGATTTCTAAGCAATTTTCTTCTTCTAAAAGTTTAAATGCAATCTCTGGGTTAAATCCTCGCGCTATTGCCTGGACTATTGGTTTTGTATTAAAGACGTCTATACTTTCTTCCGATATTATTGTTACATCTCCCTCGTCTGAATCAATCTTTAAAGTAGTAGAAGTTAATTTTTGCAGCTCTCTTTTTACTTTGCCTTTCTCCCCTATGAGAACTGCAATTCTTCTCTTTGGTATTTTGATGCACTCCTGAAACATATTTAGAATTCTTCTATCCCTTCTAATCCTTTAAGGAACCCTTTCTTTTTCAACCATTCTATTTGTGTTTGTCTATACTTGAGTAATATATCCCCCTTTGTTTCCTGCTCAAATTCCCATGGCTCAACTAAAACAACATCCCCTTCTCTTATCCATAGTTTTCTTTTTAATCTTCCAGGAATTCTGCAGTTTCTTGATTTGCCATCTAAGCATCTTACAATCATCCTTGAGCCACCGACTCTTTGATCAACTAATCCAAGTACTTGTCTCCCTTTTGGTGTTGGAACTCTTAACTCTTCCTGTGGCTGCTCTTGACTTTGTTTCATAAAGAAAGAAGAAGAAGATTGGGTTTTAAAGGCTTTTGATTTAACCGTTGTTGCAGATCATAAGAGTACAACCGTTTTGTTGTATTACTGGGACAGATCTGCCATCCATGTAAAAATAGAATCCCGTGAAACCAGTCTCCCCCTCTGTGTCGTGTGCATCATTGTTATAACTGAAACTGCATGCTCCATCATTTGTTGTTTTTATTAAAATGATTTCAGTTCCTGGACGTCCGGTGCTTGATCTTTCACCAAATGTGTTCTGGGAACTGTCAAATGAAGTATGTGTAAACCACTTACTAGCAGATGCTCCTGCGCTTAGAACCTTGCCATACATATAAAGGATTGTCCTATCAAAACCACCGTTCTGTGTGTTTGTAGGGTTGAGTAAGGATACTGTACAACCTCCCTTTTCAACATTGCACCAATCATTGATTAACTCATCATATGTGTTGTAGCTTGTGGGATTTATGCATATCTTATTAAACCGTTTGGAGTAATCAAAAGACTGAAAAGAACGATCTGGAGAATTACATAACCAATGCAGTCTTTCATACTCGTAAATTCCATATTCTGTTCTTGCTCTTTGCACAGTATAACACTCTCTTCCTCCCCCAGTAGAACTGCCTGTTTCAGTAGGCCATGTTGTTCTTTTAATCCCCCCTAAGGAAATTCCCCCTTTAGCGTCTAATTCTGCTTCTACTGTTACTTTCCTATTAGGGTCTGTTGTGGATTTTGAAGTTATAATGTCTGTGTATAAAACTCCATGGCTTTGCTTTTCAGCAGTCCATGCAGGACTGGTAAAAGAAGTTTGAGCTATAACATATACTGAGCTGAATAGCAATAATATAACCCCAGATATAATGTAAAGATGTTTTTTCTCAAAATTAATTTTCATTAATACACCTCTTTTTAAAAGATTAATAGTTTATTTCTTTAAATAGCTTTCTCTTCTAATCTAAACAGAACAGTAACCCTATAGACTTTTTTTGAGGTCATTCTATTTACGCCATAAAGACTTCTTGAGAGTATCATAATTCCGCCAAATCTTTTCTTCAGCCTTCTTCCAAGTATTTGGGCAAATTTCTGGGAAGTTAGATATAAATCAAATCCTGTTTTCAATCTTTCTTCTTTAGAGATTAGACAATCATTCCTATTCTCTATCTGGGAATAAACAAAGCTTAGAACTTCTTTATTCTTTGGCCTAAGCTGCAATTTAGCTTCATAATACTGATCATTTGAGTAGAGAGTCATATTCTTATTAACATTGCAACTGGTATCCCTTTTACCATGATTACTGATTCTTCTTCAATTATGTTGTTTTCTATGGCTAGTTTAATAGACTCTTTGCCTACAACATTTGCATTTTTGCAAACTTTGAGTATTCTTATGATACTTTTTCTTGGCATTTCTTTGCCTTTATAGAAATTTTCGCTTATCCCAATATGCAATTTCCCCTCATTGAATTCTTTCCCAACCAGATCAGAGTCGCATACTGCAACTACTTCTCTGTCTTTGTCTTCATGGATTTTTACTAGAATCATATTCTTGTTTTTATGGGATGTTTAGCCCCACATGCAGAGCATTTTATTGTTGTTATTCTATCTTCTTTCTTCAGTTGGGTATCCGGTTTTTTGCATTCCGGGCATAATACAAATATCTCTGTATATTGTTTTATTTTTTCATTGATTAAAGAGGATGCTAATTTTCTTCCCAGTATCAATCTTGGTCCGTCTATTACTGCAGGTGTAGCTAATTCTCTTTGCAGGTATTTCAATAAATGGTATTGATCTCTTCTCAGGACAGCACATATGCCTAAAAAATTTGATATTACTGTCTTGCTTCCTTGCACATGGCCTTCAGCTTTAGGAATATCAAAACGCTCTCCTGTAGACTCAGATTTTGGAATTTTTTTATACGCATTTTTTAATAATTTTTCATAATCCATAAGTATACCTAAAAGGAGGGGATTTTTAAGTGTTATGTTAGCTTTATCTTTGTAGAAGAAATGTTAAATACTTCCCCTTCTAAGAGCAAGCTCTGAAGAATTTTCTCTGCTTTTTCTTCCTTTAGCCCCGAATTAGACAAAACCTTTGCTATTTCTGCTCCGCCTCCGTCATCAAGCTCCTCTATCTTGCTAATAATCTTCTGTCTTGATTGTTCCGGATTACTACCTACTTTTTCTTCCTGGACATCTAACTCTTGCTCCTTGGAGCTCTTTTTAACTCCCTCTTGTTTTAGACTTGTCAAAATCTTTTCTGGCTTACCAAATTCCTTATACAACTCAAGATTTCTGAGAACCAACATTTTCGGGGAAACTTTTTTTACAATTTCTGGCACTATGTACATTTCCTGCTGATACTCTTTTAATTTACCGATTAGGAGGACTAAATCAGAGACATTAATGCCATTAAGAATTTTTGTGTCTTCCCCCCAAGTCTTTGCCCTTATCTGCGCTGAATTGTCATCTACGCTAATTGATGAAAAATTACCTTCTTCTGTTTGAGTCTTCTGGACTACAGTTGCGATTATGTTTATTCTTGATACTTTTTTTCCTTTGATGTTTATATAATTGGGAGCAAATTCTCCTTCTTGTTTCACATAATCTCCATTATTTATACTGGATATCCAAATTTTGAATGCTGACTGTCTTTCTATCTGCTCCATTTTACATCTTACTTATTATCCCACTTTTTGGTTCAAAAATTTCTCCTTCTCTTTTCAATTTTTCTATAGCTTCCTGAACATGCACTTCGTCTATTCCTTTTTCTGCGGCTTCAGCAATAATCTCCTCTATTGGGATATTTTTTCCGATTTTCTTGTCTAAACTTGAGATAATTTCACGCAAAGTTACAATTCTTGATCTTTGTGAGGATGATATTCCGGTGCTGATTCTGTCTATGTCTATTTGGCCTGTTTCTGGATCTATGCCGACTTGCATTAAACAATGTTTTAACAGTCTGATTGATCTTTTTGAATCAACTCTTGTTACTTTTTTAGATAGCCTTACTCTTGCAGAACCTTCTGCTAGTCTAACTAATGCTTCCAACTGTCTTGCCGATACAGGAATTGGTCTTATTCCCTCTTCACCTGCAGATCCTGAATTTCTTAATTCTACATAAAAATTCATGATCTCATCAACTGCTGCATCAGTTAATACTGGATTTATTCTATTTTTTGCATAAGAAATATATTTTCTAAATAGTTTAGGTGGAACTTCTGATCTTAATTCAGATGGTTTTTGCTGCAATTTTAAAACATGAGATGCTATTAATTTATCTTTTTCCCTATTTGGAATATCTCTAACAGGAAATATTAAATCAAATCTGTTGATTAGAGCAGGAGGCAAATCGATCTGAGAGGCGATTGGTGTGTAAGGATCAAATCTACCAAGTTTTGGATTTGCTGCTGCTAAAACTGTTGTTTCTGACCTTAATGTGTTCCCCTGGATGGCTATTTTTCCGTTTCTTTTAGTTATGAAGAATCCTGTTTTAGTGGCAAAACAAAATACATTACCTTTGTAATTTAACTTTTTAATTTGTTTTCTTTTTATCCCAGGTTGCGTTCTTTCTGATAGACATACTCTGTATAATCTTACTCTATTTCCCCTATAATTGTCATCATATTGGATGTGTAGACTAGCAGATTTCCCGATTAAACATGCAATTACCTGAAATTGATTGATTAATTCTCTTGAGGCAGAGCTGTAAGATTTTCCATCAGAAGATCCATCTCCAACCATCATTGCATTAAATAATATTCTTAATTGATTTTTAGACATATCAGAAAAATTTATATTTAACCTCTTGTTAAGAAAGTTTCCCCCACAGTTTTGTTCTAAATAATCAAATAGTTGGGTGTTTGTAATCTGAAATCTGATATATTTTCCCTCCTTAGATTCTGATAAAGTGAAACCTACATATTTTGATAATTTTAACAAACATTTTTTTATTTTGTTAGCTTTTTCTCCTCTTTTTTGAGGTATTCCAAATGTTGCCCTTTTCTGTAATCCACCTTCAGATACGTAATATCCTAAAAATTCTAACCATAAATCAAATGGAATCTTTTTAAGTTTTTCCTGGTTCGTGTATTTTTTATTCTTCCTATTTTGTTTATGTTTTATTGGAGGAAGAATAAAAAGAATCTTTTCTTTCCCTATAAAATCATTAGAATTTAAAAAGTTAAATCTATAAGAGACTATATCTTCTGCGCACATAAACTCAAAATTTTTGCCTGTTTCTCTTTTTAACAACATTTTGTGGTTCGGAGTTACAAGTATGTCATTTCTTTTGTTTTTAAAGTGAAACATTTTTCCTTTATATTTATAAATGTACAGACCCTGATGAGGCAAGAATTCTATTTTTTTGGTGTTTTGGTCATATTGTGCTATTTTTAGAGTTTTTACTTCTTTATGACTTTTCCATCCTATTTCTGTTAGGACTTCTGTGTCTTCAGAATAGCATGCCTGGATATTAGCTTTTGAAATACTAATTCTTTGCTGCTCCATTGCTTCATGCATTGCTGATGTATCTTCTACTGTCATTTTGTCTAATTCATCGATACAACAAATCCCCTTATTCGCCAGTACAAGAGCTCCTGCTTCTAAAGCCCACCCTTTTAGAAATTCATCTTTTACCACAGAGGCTGAAATACCTGCACCAGATGTTCCTTTTCCAGAAACAAACCTTGCTTTTGGAGCTAGTTTTGAGACAAAAGTAAGAAGCTGAGATTTTCCAGATCCCGGATCGCCGCATAAAAGTATATGGATGTCTCCCCTAGTAGTAGTCCCGTCTTCTTTTTGTTTTCTTACTCCCCCCATTAATTGAAGGAGAATTGCTTCTTTTATATCATCATGCCCGTAAATAGACGGAGCTATTGATTGAATGAAACCTTCATATACTCTCTCATTTTTTGATAAATCTAATATTTCTTTTTCTTCCTCTGGATTAATTTCTATGTCCTGATATGTTTCATCTATTGGTTCTATATAGTTGGAATCCATCATCAAATCATATCTTATGGATTGGGCTCCTGTTCTCAATATTATTGGAACTTCTTTTACTATGCCATAAACTCTTACCTTACTTCCTGGAGTTGTTTTTCTTTCCATCTTTGGCTCTACTAAATCTTCTTTAAGAAAAACTGAAAGCCTTTTTGGTTGCTCGCCTCCTTCTAGGGCTTCAGGAGATTCTTCCAGCACCAAACGCTGGGCATCTACTAAGTCTTTTGAAAGTAACCTAAATTTCCCCCTTCTTCCACAAGTACATCTTGTTGGCTCTTTAAATTTTGTCTCTATTTGTAATATAGAAATGGTGTTTCCACATGAGGGGCATTCGAATTTTGCCGAAGTTACCTGGGGTCTCACATCAGAGGATTGCCTTACAATGCCCTCAATGTACATCATTTTTCCCAAATGGGCGCTTCTTATATTTCTTATTGCGATGTATTGTGATTCAGGTAGATTGGTAAATCTGGCCTTAAAATCCTTAGTTTCATAATTCTCCATAGCCAATTCAAAGGCCCTTATAACGTCTTCTGGGTCTTCAAGAAGTTCATCAGACATTTCAGGATCATGCTTTATTAACTCTGAGAAGTCTACGACAAGTGTGGATAGCCCTTTGCTCAGGAGACTATGGATTTTTTTCTCATACACTTCCTCTAGGAAGTCTCTTGCTCTTTGAATCTGTTCATGAGAATCCATAATAATGGAGATAGACAAATCTATTTAAATTTATTATTGTAGTGGGAAGGAATATCTAGAATACTACTTTACCTTCTTTAGGACAACTACCAGTTTTTTTACTGCTTCCCTTAACTTAGTCTCTGATTTAGTTCCAGTACACACAATCTTTCCATTACTAAACAGTAAAAATGTCGCTTTTGTGCCAGAAAGTTTATAGACCAAGCCTGGGAATTGTTCTGGTTCGTATTCCGTGTTATCCAGTTTCATTGCCAGAGAATTGAGATTTAAGTCCATATGAATTGAGCCTGAAGCTACCATGTTTTGAACATTAATCTTAGGCTTTATTCTGATTCTTACCTTTATTTTAGCTAGGTTTTTGATTATCTTTTGTAAAGATTCTTTTACTTTTGTTAAGGATTTGGCCCCTGTTAATACTATTTTTCCTGAACTGAAGATTAAAGCTGAAGTTTTTGGATCCTTTATTCTCATTACTAATCCAGGGAATTGCTCTGGGTTGTATTCTGTGTTGGGGAGAACTTCCGCCAGTTTAATTAAGGGGATGTCATGTTCAAGAGATGTAGAAACAACGATGTTTTGGATTGTAATTTCAGTTCTTGACTTTTTTGCAGGCATTAACTAATCCCTCCGCTATATTTAAATACTATTTTTATAAGTTATATTTAAACTTTTGCAAAAATATATAAATGCTCTCTTTTGTGAGCAGATAATGACTAATTTAAAATTTTATTTTTATCTCAAACTCTTTTTCTCTTACTTTGAATTTGTCTGAATATTTAGGGGAGTTTATTTTTGTTATTTTTGAGGACCCTACAGTAGCTTTTATTGCATCTTCATCTAATTCCAGTGGAGAATTAATTTCCAGTTCTATCTTGTCTTCTTTGTTTAATCCTGCCTTTTTCCTTAGCATCTGGATTCTTCTTACTACTTCTCTTGTAAACCCTTCCTTTTCTAATTCCGGGGTTATTTTTGTGTCTAACTTAATCTTCTTTTTGCCCTCTTTGAAAGTGACTACTTTAACATTCGTCTGAACAATTATGATTTCTGAAAACCTCTTTAGTCTAGATTGATTGGTGGAGGTTATTTCTACTTTTGAAAGAGGCCACTTCATTCCTATCTGCTCTTTATCCCTTTGTGCTAAAATTTCCTGGACTATTTCACTTGTCTCCTGCATTCCAGATTCTAATTGTTTGTTTATTAATTTTTTATCAGCCTTAGGCCAGCTAAGCAGACTTATACTTTCTTCTTTGAGATTAAATTCTTTTTTTAGATTTTGATAAATTTTCTCTGAAATAAATGGAGTTATTGTAGTGAGCATAGATAATGTTTTAATTAAAGATTCATATAATACATATAACACAGCACTTTTTTCGCTTTCGCTTCCAGAATTTAATTTATCCCTAATCATCTGAACATAATTCCTACTTAGCTCTAAAAATATCTCTTCAATCTTAACTGCAGTTTCATTTAGTTGATAGTTCTCAAAAAGAGTTGTTACTTCCTCTATTCTTGAGTTTAGGAATGACAACATATACTGTTCCTCTAAACCTAACTTTGGTGATTTTATTTTTGAAGGATTTTTTTTAAGGAAATTTGACTGCATTATCAAGTAGTTATGAAGATTCCACAATATGTCCAAATTTCTATATTTTACCTTCATATCTTCAAAATTATAATTTATATCCACCCCGGGGGCAGCACCGCCGATCATATAGTACCTTAATACATCTGCTCCATATTTGCTTATTACTTCTTCAGGCAAAATGTAGTTTCCCAAGGACTTTGACATCTTTCTTCCTTCAGCGTCTTGTACAAAACCGTGCATGTAAACATTTTTGAAACTTGCATTACCGAAGGCTAACATTGAATTTATTAATAATAGATTGAACCATCCTCTTATCTGGTCTTTCCCTTCTAGAATAAAGTCAGCAGGATAAAATTCTTTAAACAAATCCTCTCTTTGCGGGAAATCCAAACATGCCCAGGATGTTGTTCCTGCATCAACCCATACATCTAATATATCGGGTATTCTTTCTTTTAATCCACCGCATTTACATTTTAATTTTACTTTATCTATGAATGGAATATGCAGATTCTCTGGCACTTTTCCTCCAAGACCTTTTAATTCTTTTATGGAGCCTATTACAACATAGTCTTTACATTCCTTACATCTCC
>Ga0208245_1000965_pt1 | contig 19413 bp, 18 predicted proteins | sample RifOxyC1_FD_184035 | JGI IMG/M metagenome (GOLD analysis project Ga0208245, IMG submission 184035) | Soil microbial communities from Rifle, Colorado - Rifle Oxygen_injection C1 (SPAdes) | ecosystem: Environmental > Terrestrial > Deep subsurface > Rock core/Sediment | place: Rifle, Colorado... | reverse complement strand
CATTTTGGATTCATACATTCTGCTATATGTTCTGTAGTAGCAATTTTGCCACATATTTTACACTCTTCATTGGTAGCCTTTTCATCATTCTCTGCGTTATCATCTTGTGACTCATTTTTGTCAAATGATTTAACGATTTTATTATCTTCAGAAATTCCTATTTTAGCCTGATCTTTCATATAAGTATAAATTTCAGTTAAAACCTGATTCAATTCCTCAAACTTAGAATCTCCAGGCATTCCACTTTCAATGACTTCCTTACAAGATTGAGAAATATCTGCAAACATAGAGGCTGTCTCAATAGCCATCAAATCAGTCATTTCATTAAAGATAGGCTTAATATTTAATCCTAGATTTTCATCTTGATTAGAAAATTCTTTAATTACCAAATCAAATAAAGAAAATCCACTGGTTTTTATATCTGAATCTTCTGGATTAATATTTTCTACTTTTTGAATTTCTTCTCTGGCCTTTCGTATATTAGATATAGAAGCCTTATTAATTACCTCTTTACGATATTCCTCTATATCCTCATTAACTACCTTCATAACATGATCTAATATCATTTCTCTAGTTTCGGGATTTTTCAAATCTTTCTTAAAGTTCATAACTCCATTTTTACTAACTGAATAATTCAACTCTTCCAATATTTTTTTATTAAACCTTCTCCTAATAATAAATTCAGTAAATGATTTAGAGTTAATGGCTCCTTCATGTGGATTTCTTATTTCCAATTCCTTAATAAGCTCATTAATGACATTTTGTCTAACGGCCTCTTTAACCATTTCAGAATCAATTCTTTTCTTTTTTGCCTCTTCTGTCTTTTGTTCTTGTTTTAATTCATCAATTTTTTTATTTCCTTTAGACCCACCTATTTTCAAAATCTTAGATAAATCAGTCTGATCTCCTTCGTCTCCAAAATCAGACAAAACAGATTCAAAATCTTTATCAAAAAAATACATGGCCGTTGAACCAAGACCAGTTGCACCAGAAGCCACAGTTAACAAGGCTAAAACTTTTCTAGATATAGTCGGCCCAAATTTACTCATGGAATCAACAAAGGCATCATGGTTCTCAGCAGCCGTTTCAAATTTTAAAATATCGTTTGGATCAGTAAGCCTATCTATTTCCTTAGGAATAGCATTTTTCTTCATAGAAAAAATAGTATTTTCAATTTCTTCATCTTCTTTGGTTACTTTTTCTACAGTAGATTTAATAAATCCCTTGGCATTTTTCTTTTCTGATAAAAAGCCTAAAAATTTTTGTTCATCTTCTAATTCCCAAAAACCATCTCTAGTTTTATTAAGTCCAGGTATTGGCTTTGCTTTGCCTGTTGCTCTATATGGTATCCATTTTCTTTCTATAGCTACAGGAAGGGGCCTTAGCTTTAATTGATCTCCTACCTTATCATATAGTCCTAATCCAAACTTAGAGCCAATATCAGAGATATGTTTTTTATAATTATAACTTGTTTCTATTCTATGATATTGCCCTAATCCAAATCTATGTTTAAATCCTGTAAGTCCAGGACCGGCAAAAACAGCCTTATTTTTTCCATACAAAACTTTACCAGCCAACTTATTAAAAAACCCTAAATCCGCATCATCAATACCTACATTAATCCATTTATCTGCATCTGATACAACTCCACCCCTAACTTTAGGCTTTTTAACAATATTCAAAACTCTAAAAAGAGTATCGCTGGGAGCCTCAAGAGGATTTATATTACCCTCAAATCCTACTTTCCTAACAGCAGTTTTAGAAAGATCGGTATTCAAAATAAATCCACTTCCAGCCATCCCCTTCTTCTTAAGAATGAGCCCTGCTAATCCAACAGCAGTAATTATAAAGGCAGTTCCTAATATTAACTTAGCTCTATTTTTTTCTACATGATCTGCTTCCTCTGCCCTAAATTTATCCCATGCATCTATAACGCTTTCGCTTTTCTGAAGATCTTGTTTCCATTTAGTGGCACTATTCTTAATTTCATTCCTAGCATTACTTACATCTTCCCCTCCGTCAATTTTAATAGACTTACCTTTAAAATTGATTCTTCTATATCCATCCCTAGAAGCATCAATTAATATTTCTTGCTCTCTTTGCTTCTGGTATTCAACAGGATCATTTATAAGAAAGGCCAAATCTGCTTTCTTATTTTTAACCGCATAATCCAAAACTTCTTTCTTTAATTCATCATCATTAATCTCAGGTTTACTTTTTTTAATCTTCTCTTCTAGTCTTTGTTTAGCCTCAATAGGATCTTTAGGAAGCCTACCAGAAGAAGCCCTATATCCACCCCAAGAACCTTTTTCTGGAGTTACAGTAGATCCAGAATCTCCACCTACTTTATCAGTAAACTTGCCATCATTAGCTCTAGGATGTTCCTCTTCTTTGAATTCTTCTTTAGTCATCTCTTTAGTGGTAATGAGAAGAGAAGAGAGGCTTCTTGGAGAATTTTCAATTTTTATTTCTTCACTCACTTCTTGAGGTTTAGCTTTTTTTACTCCACTGCCTTCTGATTTATTTCTAAATTTTCCATCAGTATGTCTAGGATGTTCTTCCTCTACAAATGTCTCGGCAGACATTTCCTTAGTGACAATCAATAAATTAGACAAACCTTTAGGTTTAATCTCGTCTATCTTAGAAATAGTATCAGTATAAAACTTCTCCATTTTTTTATAATCTTCAGATTCTTGAATACCTAATTCTTTTCCCTTATCCAGAAATTCCTTAATAAGTTCCAACACTCTTCCAACTTCTTCTTCAGGAGATTTAATACTTTTGACAGTAGGAACTTTTTTGCCATATTTTACAAGCATATAAAGGCCAACAGCAGAAGCAGCAATAACCCCATATTTCTTAAACCAAGTAGACCAGGAGCCTTGATCCTTAACATCCTTCATGTCTCTACGCATCATATTGGTATTAGTAGAGATATCCTGAAGTTTATTATTAGCTTCGTCCATTTTTTTAGATTGTTCAAAAGACATCTGGTTTTGAGACTTAGTAGAGCTTGTTCCTATTGGATGATAAACAGATTCTTGAATTGGATCTAAAACAGCACTCACATGAGGTTTTTCAGTGAACATTCCACTATTATCTCTTGGGTGTTCTGATTCATCCCAATTGAGAAGAGATTTAAGTGTATAAACAGGCTTTTGGGCATCCATCCACTCTTTAATGATTATTTCTAGATCACTTTGTTTTTCTATATCAAAAGATTTAACTATAAGCGAAGCAATATTGTTGCCTTTACTTGCCCTATCTATAAGAGCAGAACGATTAGAGGGAATAGGAAGAAGAGAAGTTTCCACCCACTCAACCTCAGAATAAAGACGTTTCACCTTTCTTCCCATGCTTGTTTTCAAAACATGTTGAGGTATTTTGTGAAGTGGCGGGTTGTCTTCAAAAACTATAGGAACAAAACCAGGAGAAACACCATTAAGGCATCCCTCATTAGCAAGGGTCAGAATTTCATCTCCAATGACATTTTTAGTAATGTAAAATTTAGACCAAACTCCTTCCTCTGGAAATATTTTGACTTCTAATATTTTTCCCACCGGCAAACTTTTGTGCGAATGGAAAAGCAAGAGGGGACCGTTGCTTAAATAAACATCTAAATGCTTTTCAAATGCAGTAGGCTTTACTACTTCGCCATCCCTATCAACTTCGTATTTACTTGTCCAAACATCAATAGTTCTTTTAACAAGATCTACTCCATTTGAAGGAATATCAATTGATTTCATAACCAAGGGAAGATATTGTTCAGCAGCTAGAGTCAATTTATACCTCTTACTTCTCTACCAGCAAATCATCAACAGATTTTTGAATAGAATATTTTTCTTTAACTTTCTTGCCCGCTTCTGCCCCCTTAGAAGGGCCAAGTGTCCCCAAGGAATATGAGCCATGCAACGCTCCCGCCTTTCCTCCCTCTTTAGCACCCTCTTTGGCATTCTTTTTTCCAGCAGCAATCGAACCGGCTATAGAGCCTCCAAGAGCACCAAATCCAGCTCCACCAATGGCAGCAGGGATAATAACTGGAGGAATTTTTTTAACAAATTCTTTAATTTTGCCTTTTATTTCAATATTATCAGATAATTCTTTTTGAATAGGTTTATCATACGAATTCGGCCTTCTTCCTCCAAATTCTATACCTATAGGTTTATTCACTTTCTGAGATCCACGATAAGCTTCTGCATTTGGCCTTATACCAGCAAGTTGATTTCCAGAAGCTTGTCTACTTGCCATAATTGTATTTTTAGCAGGTCCACTACCAGAATAATTTTCAGCAGTCTTAAGTCTATTGATTTTGCTAAATTTATCTATTCCTGCTTTAAGATCATCAGGAACTACATTGGGCATAGACCCGTTGGGAGTTCTCAGTTTTTTAACTGCATTAAGAATAGGAGATTTACTGAAATCTGTAAGTCCTTTAGTCTCTATTGAATCATCTAATTCATTAAATCCTTTAATTTCAATATCTGTAGAGGAAAAATCTCTTGTCTCTACAATATTCAAATCCATTGTCTTAAATTCAGCTTTTCCCCTCATTTTTATCTCCTGTTAAAGTGGTGACATTGTCACCACTTTAAAAATTATTCATATTCTGGCTTTGGAAAACACAAGCAATTTGGGTGCAAAGGGCCATCTTGTTTCACTTCACCAGTTTTATAATCCTTAGCTAATTTGCCATGCTCGTCTTTGCACTCTGGGCAAACTCGCTCGTTTAATGCTGTCCAAATAAGAGATTTAGTCACTATAATTTTATCGGCTTCTTTATTTATAGTTTCATAAGAAGCATCTAATCCTGCCCAAACTGCCGCACTAAGTTCTGTTCTCGCTATCATGGAAGCCCTTGCATATCCTATCTCTTTAAAATTCTCCATAATATTTTGAGATACTCTCTCACTATCTAATCCTTCCTTTAATCCTTCTTGTATAATCTTAGTAAGTAATTTCTTAGTGGATTTAACTTTCAATTCGGCACTTTTTTCTAAAAATCTACCAGCAGCTTCTATGCTTGCCTGTTCTGCTACATTTGGTTCCCTTACTTGTTTGGCCTTTTTTACTAATTCAAACCCCATAAAATAACCAAATTCACAAGCCTTAGTTATATATCCAGAAGCAGTCTTTTTATAATCTTCTTTTAATTCTTCTTCACTTATGTCAAAATCAAAATCATTCCCTTTAGTAACAAAATCATCAAACTTTTTTGTTACTATTTCTCCAAACTGTATTCCTTTTTTTACAAAGAAATTTTTAGCTTCTTCTTGATAATCATCTTCCAGCAATTCTACCTTTGCTATCGTATCTTCATAAGTCTTAAATATAATTTTGTCTTCTTCATTCAATCCTGAAATTATATAATCTTCTATTCCTTTAGTAAGAAGTTTGGTCAATCCTTGATTATATCTGTCATTCTGAAGAAGCTGGTTGAATGATATCAATTCAGGATGCGTCTGTAGCAATGCAGAAAGACCACCACGCTTACCTCTAGATGCATTCAACAAAGAAGACAAGGAAGGACTAGAAGACCGTAGTGCCTCTCCTAGCATACTTGAGAGCATCGTTCCTTCTGGCCTACCACCCAAATCTCCCATTGCTCCCTGAGCAGTAGGATCATTTGAAGCAGGAATCTCTCCAGGCATTCCTCCAGTAAGAGCAGCCCCACCAGCATTTTGTTTTTGAAACAAAGCATCTGCTTCTTCGTCTTCTCCAGGAAGAGGCATCCCATTAACCCAAGGGACATCAGCTAATTTAGACTTAAAAGGCTTTTGTCCTTTTCTTTTTCTAATTTCATTTTGAGTAGTCAACCCTAATGTCAATTCTCCCTGATTTTTAGTCAGATCCCATTCCTCGTCTTTAGGCAATGGAGATTCAAACTTAAAAGAGAATCCATCAGAATTTCTATATTGAGACATAAGTTGAATATTGATAGTGTCAGTAAAAATATCCAATCTAGGAGTGATGCATTCATTTGCAAAAACTGTATCGGTAGCCACAATTCCCGCTTTGCTTGTTTCGTTCACTATTCCAAGTTTGGCAGCAGGAACATGGAAATGAGCCAAAATATGTTCTCGTGTAAAATCAGCAGTATTGGCAAATTCAAAATCTTTAGCTGGAATTCCTAACGGCTGTATTTTTACATTAGGGCCTAAAACCGCTGGCTTATGTTGATTCCCCGGCCCTCTGAATTTACTAAGCCAATTTTCTTGAAGTCTTTTTGCTTTGGGCTCACTTATATCATTTTCCACAAGTATTACAAAATCAGGTCTAGCGTTATTGGCAAAAAAATCTTTTTGATAAATTTCCATATACATAGCCATATCTACAATATTAGCTAAAGACTGCATGACTGAATATGGCATATAGATATGCTTAGGGTGAGGATACCAAAAATATAAAACTTCTTCCCAATATAATTCTATTTTTTTAAATCTATCTAATTGTGAATTGAAAACAAATTTCTTTATTATCTCATTAGTGTCTCCACCATACTCTATATGAACTAATTCATGTGGAGGTAAAATATGCAATTCAGCCGGTTGTCCTACTCCATTTCTAAGAATTCTGGCAAATGCCATTCCTGTAAGGTCAAGGTGTTTTTGGATAACATTTCTAAACATTTTTCCAGACATAAATTTATTTGGTCTATTCAATAATTTTACTACTGGATGATCATAAATTTTCTCAAACTCTTCATCATTAGGCTTTCCAATTTCCTTATATAGATAAAAGGGAATTCCAGAAACTTCTTTTGAAATTATGTCTACACAAGGATATACCCAAGAGCGATATCTATTAAGGGCTTGGTTAACAGTTATTGTAGGAGCCAAGGTACCAGATCCGCCATCTGAAACCATAGAAACAGTATTAGATTTTAACTCTTCCCATCCCTTTAATACTACAAGCTCCCTATTTGATTCATAGGGAGCTTCAAATGACTTAGAAACAAAATTTTTAATACCTTGTATAAGCCTCATTTATCCAAGCTTCTCTTTCTTGAACTCCTCAAGGAAATCATTTTCTTTGTCAAGAATATCAGCAAAATCTTTGAGTTTTTCTACCCTTCTAGTCATTTTCTCAATTATTTGGTTCTCAAAAGAATCTCCTGATCCTTCAAGATCCAGAAACTTCTCTCTGAAACTAATAAACTTTTCGTTTATTTTATTATCCGTTACTACCTCATCGGCCATTGTCTCTACCTCTTCTGGATATTCTATCTTATCTATAATAACCTCTATATTTTGAGATTCTGATTTAGAGCCAGAAAATCCATCATTCCAATTTCCTGATTCTGGATTTCCCTGTATCCCCTCTGGGCCTTCCATCCCTTTAATCTCACCTACTCCATAATCTTTTATGCCCTCTCTATTTTGTTCTTCTTGCAAAATCTGATCATCAGAAACGTATTCATCTTCTGACATTTTGCTCTCCTTTTTGATAGGAACAGTTTCTTGAATTCTAGTAACTTCTCCAGTGGGGGAAAACTCTTGTAGAAAAAATCCAGAAACACCTTCTTTCAATACAAGAGTTCCACCACTGGATGTATTTATCATAAATCTATTACTGGGTTCAGAAGTCCACTTTTCATTAAACTCTTCCAGTGTATTAAACTGGTCAGTGTTTACATTAAGTGGGCTTCCATTTACATATGTAATGATTAATCGGAGAATGGTTTATTCCCCTTCTTCCCCAAATCCCTTTGTTTTTGATTTAGCCTCATCCCTTTGGGCAGTTTTAACATCTCTAGCTACCCAATTGCCATATTTTCTAATATCTCTTTTGGTATAAGATTTATTTGGGCCAGAAGGAACAGGAATTCCTTCATTGTCCCAAGTATCTTTACCATCTGAATTAACAAATCCCTTTTCCTCTTTTTTTCTACCAAGGGCATAGGCTCCAGCACCAAGGCCAGCAGCGCCAACTACACCAGCAGCTATTTTGGCAGATCTAGGAAGTGCATTAATTTTCCCACCTACAGTAGAAGCAGTATTCTTAATTTTACCACCTATATCAGAGGCGGCATTCTTAAGTCTATCAAATCTACCTACTTTTGGCTTAGGATCAAGAGCTTGTCTTACTCCAGCAACATGAGAATCATACCCAGGAACAGGATCAGGCTTAGGATCAAGAGCTTGTCTTACTCCAGCAACATGAGCCTCAAATCCAGGAACAGGATCTTTCTTCTTTGCCTTAATTACCACATCTCCACTCAACTCTTTAACGGTTACATCGGCGGCATCTCTAATGTCAGCCATCAGGCCCTTAAAATCACTGGCAGAATTGACTTCTACACTAAAGGGAGCACCTTTACTTACCAATTCATTGTAAGCCTGGAACCCTTTACTTTCGGATACCTTGTCTCCCTGTGCATCAGAAACATAAGAATCTTCAATGTCCTTCTTTGCCCCATCCTCTACCATTTGCAATTCAGGGTCCATAGTTATATCGTCTTCATTGGTCTTTTTGGCTCCCTTGGGGGCCTCTTTGCCATTGGCTTTATCCTGAAGTTTTTCCTCATCAGTGACATCATGCCCCTTCTCAGGAGGAAGTGTTTCAGGAGACTCCCCACCCTTAACTGTAAAATCGCCCATGAATCCCTTCATTATCGGAACTTCTGCTTTGCCTCTCATTGTCATTACTCCCTATTGGTTTTAAGTCTTTCGACTATTTCTTCAACAATGCCATCATCTCTTTTTTTGGCACGTCTATCTTGCAATCTATTTGCAGTATCAGAAGCTATAAACCCACCGGCAACAGCAGGAATAGCCACTTTAGCTAATTTGCCAACATCCATAGCCTTGACTTTTACGTCTTCAGGCTTCAACGTAAAATATCCAGTAGCCCCTATAGTGCCATATTTAGCAGCACCCTTTATAGGTTTTGTATTACCAACTTTTTTAAGTGTATTTAAAATAGGACTTTTTTCAAAATTAAGAAGTCCCTTAGTTTCTATTGAATCATCTAATTCATTAAGGCCTTTCATTTTTCTTAAAATATCTTCCTCTATTTTTTTCTCTTTAGAATTAGGTTTTCTTCCAAAAACTCCACCAGCTATGCCACCCAATGTAGCTCCACCAGCAGCGGCCATTCTAGAGAGCCCTTCTCTTTTGAAAACGGCATTGCCAGTACGTGGCTTCATTTTGGCCTTGACTATATCTTTAGCCAAAGCTCCGCCCAAAGCCCCAAGTGCCGCTCCTGTAGCTCCACCTCTTACTGCATTAGTAGCCTCATCTTTTTCATCACCGGTATTTGACCCTATAATTGCCCCCAAAGTTCCACCGGCCAATGCTCTATGGACAACACTTTTAGTCTCTATAAATTCATTTAATCCTTTATTAATAGATCTTAGGGGATCAATTTCTATCAACTTGACATCTTTTTTATCCTCTAATCTCATTCTATCGTTCATATCTATGTCAATAGGTTTATTGTTAGTAATCTTCCTTTCAGAAGATTTAACATCAACCATCTTCATAGTTTCAAACTTTGCAGTTCCTCTTGGCATGGAAAAACTCCAATAAAAATTTTCTTCATTAGCACATAAATGGTTTATTGGATTAAGTCAATTTTTTCGACCATTTTTAGTAAGCAACATGAACAAACATATTCTTCGTTGACTTTACTAAAATAAAATAGTCTCATTTGATTTCCATAGGCAGAATCTTGAATGGAAGAAATACAAACGCATTTTTGTATTTTAAAGTCCATAATAAAAAACCCATAATGGGCTTTACTCCATTATGGGTTCTAATGCAAGCTATTCAGTTTTTTAAAGTGGTGACATTGTCACCACTTTAGATTAATTTATTTTAAAATTCTCCCAAAACTCTATTTCTCCAAAAATTAGAATTTTTACCATATTGTTTTGAAATATGATTTAGCCAAGTGGCCCCTATTAATCCAGGATAAGGAAGAGGATCTATATCCCTATATGATCCATCTTTATTTTTCTTAACATTGGGAGAATCTGTAGAAGATATGGTAAATTTAGAAAATCTACCATCTATAAAACATCTTCCAAAATAAGGATTATCAGGAAATGCAAACGGATTTCCAATCAATAAAATTTTAACATTATCAAATCCAGAATAAAGCTCCAAAGTATCTGTAACTTCTTTTGGATAACTAGATGGTTCTTCACAAATAAAGAAAATTTGTTTACCTTCATATCCCATTAAGACATCTTCTAATTCAGAAGAAACGGCTTTAATAAAATTACAGGGAGATATATTCCAATTACATGATCCCAATTCTTTTTCTGGCAACCAAGGTAATTTTTCTAACAATTCATTATAGATGTTATCCAACGCAGGAACAAATATTTTCATAGCCATTCTCCAAACTGGATTAACAACTATAATTTTCATATCAGAATTATTAATTAAAGCATCAACAGCTATAAATGCAGAAGCAAGAGTTTTGCCTGTAGAATGTCCAGATTTACAAGCAACAAGACGATTGTTTCTAACTAAATCTACCAATTGTCTTTGTTTTTCCCAAAGTTGCACATCAATAAAATCCTCTAAAGCTTTCATCAGTTATAATACTCCTATTTTCTGTGTTTTTAAAGTGGTGACAATGTCACCACTTTAGATTACATTACCAAACTTCTAATTTGTTCTATGAAATTTTTCCAAGTAAGACGAAATTTTAAAGGAATAATAGAGACATTTGTGTTACTTATAACATCCACGTTATTAAATATAGTGACTATGGTCTGTAATTCCTCCGTAGTTCCCATGATAGTTAAATGATAACTACCCTTCGCATGCATTATTCTCATTGGCAATACTCTTTTCGTATTGTTTAATTCCAGTATAAACAGCAGTTATGGAAACTTCAAATTTTTGGGCTATTTCTCTAAAAGTCAATCCCTTATTCCTCAACTCTAATCCCTCTTTAATATCCCACTTCCTAAATCTACCAATATGCCTTTTAGATAAAATTCCATTTTTGTTAAACCAATATTGAACAGAAAAAGCATGGATTCCCAAAATTCTTCCTATTTCATGCCAAGATTTGCCCTCATCATATAGTTTTTTGGCAAAATTAAAATCAAATTCTTTAACTCGTTCTCTGGACATTTACTATTTCCTCTTACTTTCCAAAAATTTATTAATTTCTTTCCTTGTATAATTTTCATTATATTTATCCATTTGATGGTTAAAAATTATTTCATCTATTGTTTCCAATGAGTTCGGTGACTCTTTAATGAACCCAAAATAAGACAGCAAAACAAAACTCAAAAATATATACCTTGAATCATACATGAAATTTGCACCTTTGTCAAGAATTTTTTTATTAGTTATAATCAGAATTTAGTCTACCGAATTTTTGACCCGTGAGATCTTTTCTCATTTTACCTTTAATATAAACCTATTTCTACTGGAGAATAATAGCAAAGTGCCAATGAATCTGCACGGTCAGGGCTCCTACCTAAATGCCTTTTTATTTGTTTTTTTTCAGTCAGCATTATTTTCCCATCAGATAAAATCTTAAAAGTTATACTAACTAACTCTTCAAATAATTCATCGTCATTAGGTGGCAAAGTTATCAATCCAGCCCTAAATAACTCCTGAAGTAGTAAAAACATTTCTGTGCGAATATTGTAGGCCATTAATCTAGGATGTCTTATTTTTTGACCTTGTGTTTCAATGGCACAAACATTTGTAACAGAATCTATTTCTAATTCCCTTAATCTATCTACTACGGCAGCGCCCAATCCTCCTACTGCCTCTACATTTACATAATCGGGCTTCCATTCTCTAATGGCCTGAACTACATATCCAGTTGTTTCCATTGTGTCGTTTTTAGCAAATTTTTGAAAATCTACTACATGAATGCCCTGCCTAATACATATTGCTGTCTTGTCATCACCATCTCTAGCTACATCGACCCCTATTCCCGTCAAGGAATCCGACATCTTTAAATCAGGCATTAACTTAAGATCTATTGGGGCACAAATTCTTCCCTTTCTCTCTAAAATATTATCTGGCTCATAATCTAAAGCCTTAAAAGCAACCTCTTCATATTGAAGCCCTTCAAATTCAGGCAATACAGGTTGTGTAGATAGGCTTAAATTATATTCTTCCCATCCTTCTGTATCATCAACTTCATCTAAATAATAGGCCCAAATTGAGCTTCCTATTCTTCTTCTGATAGTAAAATTCTTTCCTTCATTAAAACTTTTACCATCAGATCTACTCAATCCTATTAGTTTTTTTTTAGAAAAAGCTGATTTGTTACTATAATGATAACTAGTAGTAGAGATTATTTTGTCCTCATAATCGCCTTCAGAATTAGGCTTTTCTACCTCTTCCTTTGGCTTAATCCCTACAGGATCAGGAGAAGAATATAATATCTTATCCACTTCTTGATCTAAATTTTTATCTAGATCTTCAGCTAATTTATCTACAAATAATTCAAAAAAATCATTAGATCTTAATGATCTTCTAGCTAAAGTTTCGTAGTATTCCATATCTAAATCATTTTCTTTAGCTATACTTACCAAATCATTTATTATTTTTTGTTTTTCTTGTAAAGACCAACTCATTATTTAGCACCTAAATTAACAACAGGAACATGAACAAATTCTACTATTTCTTCAAGAAAATTATCACACTTAGGACACAAAGGACGTTCAATGTTATTGCAAATAGTAAATATTACAACATCATCCGAATGATATTTAGCTTGGCACCTGGAGCAAAAATACATCTTAGGCATTTTATTCTCCTATCTAACATATTCCACCCACATGGTCGTTTTTTCTACTACAAGACTTACAATCGTTATCACAGGGTAATCCAGTTTCTAATATGGCCTTAAATACATATCCGCCATCAGTATCTTCTCTTATTTCTTTCTCTATAATATCTAAAAGGATTTGTGAAGCAAGTCTTACCATAAAAGTTTTCTTTCCCTTTTTCATATCAATAAGTCCCTTATTGGCTATTTTTTCTATTTCGGCCATACAGGACATATACATTACCAAATCTTTTATCTCTTCTTCTGTAAAGTCACCTTCTGTTTCTACTATATCCTTCAACATTACTTCCTTATCACTCATTTTAATACCCCCTTTCTACACCTTTAGTTTGTTTTTTACCATTTCCCCAAATGCCATCATAAATATCTGTCTCTATTTGATCAAAAACAGTAAATCTACAAGAAACATATTTAGAATTTTTCTCAAGAATTAGGCCAGCAGGATGAAATATAAATATTCCACAAAAAAGAGTTCCATGAAAGCCAGGAGAGATATCCGTGCAAAACACTGGACAACCATTTAACAAATAACTCGCCCTTGGTTTAAGAATGCCCAAAATCTCAGAAGGAATATTTACATACTCTCTGGATTTCAAGACATAATATTGAAAAGTATTAAGTTTCCACCCTTTATCCATTTTAGATCTATTATTTACTCCCTCTTCATCTTCTCCTAGATAATCATCTAGCCAATCGTATTCAGGGGCATTGAAAAACTCGGGAATTAATTCTATCAACTCAGAAGTCTTTCTTATTCTATCTCCTATTATTGGAATTCTATCAGCAAGGGCATATAAATTTTCTATTTCTAAATCAAAACTTCCGCCTTCAATAAATTTTATTCTTTTATCATAGTCTCTAACTGTATTGGGGTCTATAATTTTTAATTCTTTGACCATTTCTCTTATTGTATTTGAACAAAGCCTCATTCTATTTTCTCCCTTGTTTTTCCAAGAGCAATTTCTTCCAATGCAATAATTATATCCCTTCCTCTAGATTCAGTCCTTATTTTAGTGGCCTTATTTTCCCTATCTATCTGTTTTACCCTTTTAGAAGCAATATGAACCAAAGCAAACCTATTTTCTGCATTTTTAAGACAATCTTCAATTGCTACATCCATTTATTTATTTCTCCTTAAAAGTAAAGTGGTGACAATGTCACCACTTTGAAATCAACCACAGCCAGTATTGAATCCACAGTCACACGTATAACAGCTTCCAGTTCTTGTCATTAGGCCACCACAAGTAGGACAAATCTTTCCAGACATAATAGGTTTATGGTTATTTTCCTCTACAGGAGACACCTTTACTATAACCTCAGAAGGATTACAATTAGAAGAGTAATTCTCTCCAAGAAATCTAAAAATATAATCCACTAAAGAAGTAGCAATTCTTATACTAGGATTATCTGTAAATCCAGAAGGCTCAAATTTTACCCTAGAGAATTTATCTACTAATGACTGCAAAGGAACCCCATATTGCAAACAAATAGAAGTCAGAATTGCGATGCTGTCCATTAATCCCGATATAGTACTTCCCTCTTTAGAAATCTTAACAAATACCTCTCCTATAGTTCCATCCTCATAAAAACTGACAATGAGGTATCCACTCATTTCTGCAATTCTAAATCTATGTCGCCTACTATTACAATCTACAGGAAGTTTTTTTCTTACAGGACAAAACTCTTTACTTTCTATTTCTTCTTTTTTAGTACTTAGGGGCTGATAGACCTTACAACCATCTCTATAGAAAGTAAGTCCCTTAATTCCCATCTGCCAAGCCATTATCACATATTTTTCTATTTCTTCTACTGTTGTACTACTAGGAAGATTGACCGTTTTAGAAATACCAGAACTAATATGTGGCTGAATAGCGGCCAACATCTTAATATGTGCTTCTGGAGTGAGACACCGACCATTATCAGAAGCAATAGCACAATCAAATACAGGCAAATGAGTTTCTTCTAAAAGACTACCTTCCATTGTTCCATTTTCTATAGCATATTCTTTAATTTTGCCTACCTGTTCTGGAGTATATCCTAACCCAATAAGAGAATCTGTTATTCCCTCATTAATCATTTTCATATAACCTTTACCAGCCATTGTCTTATACTTAACAAGAGAAAATTCAGGCTCTATTCCTAAAGTATCACAATCTAAAGCAATTCCGGTTGTTCCATTTGGAGCCATAAGGGTCACTTGAGAATTTCTAAAACCATGAGAAAAATTACAAATTCTATGCCAAACATTACTAGCTTCCTTTGTTATTCCAAAATTATCATACTCAATTTTACTATTATATTCTTTATGTCTATCTAAAATTTTCCACATATGAACATAATTTTTATCATATTCGCTAAATCTACCCTTCAAAACAGCCAATTCAGCAGATCTATGATAAGCTTGAGCAGTCATCAGTGAAGCAATAGAAGCAGCAACATTTCTTCCTTCATTTGAATCATAAGAATACCCCATCCTCATCAATAATCCACCCAAATCAGAATATCCCAATCCAAGAGGCCTGAATTTCATAGAATTCTCTTTTATTCCTTCAGTAGGAAATTCAGAACGATCTATTAAAATATCTTGAGCAGTAATCATGATATCTACTGCTCTTTTAAATCCCTCAATATCAAATACTCTCGAACTGCAATCATAAAAAGAAGTAAGCTTTAAAACAGCAAGATTACAGGCCGTATTGTCTAGATGAAGGTGTTCTCCACAATTATGAACTAAAATTCCATTTACTAGCCCACTATTCGTCAAGGGAGAAGAAAAATCATACACATCATCGTTTAAATCGAGATCTTCTATTTCCACAATTTTCATTTTAGAAGAGGCATTAAAATGAGGAAATAAATGTGGAATATGCAATCCTTTTGTATATTTTGCTTCTACCCATCCAGATTCAGTATAAATTTTATGATCCTCTGTTAAATCTATTGTTCTTCCATTATTTGTATACAATCTAATAATTTTTTTGTTTCCACTCTTCCAAACTTTGCCCAATGAAAGCCCAAAGCCATCAAATAATTCCACTTCCTTATCTTCTAACTCTTCAATTTTCTGCCATCCTTTTTTTGTTAAAATTCTAGATCCCTTACGTAAACAAGGATTTGACGAATTAATTCGACCACTTGCAACTACAGTATTCCAACTATTGATTGTATCTGTAAATTGAAATCCTGGATCTGCACAAAAATGAATTGCCTCACACATAACCCTAAATAATTCTTTTGCAGATAAAGTCTCACAAATTTCTCCAGGACTATTAATATAATAAGTATTCCACTCTTGATCATTTATAACTGCATTCATAAATTTATCAGAGATGCTAACTGAATGATTACTACTCTGATAGGGCACACCTAAATGATCATCATCCATTCCAGTAGCTAATCCTGCCTCTTGCAAAACCCTTAGTTGCTTCTCGGCATCAACCTTACAGGATATAAAATCCGTTATATCAGGATGATTATCATTCATTACAACTAATTTTGCCGCTCTGCGAACTCTTCCAGCACTTTTTATAACAGAGGCTAATGAATCAGCAGCACGCATAAAAGAAATTGGCCCTGATGATTTTCCGCCTCCAGATAAACTTTCCCTCTTCGACCTTAATGGAGAAATATTAATTCCACTCCCACTCCCTCCATTGAAAATTTTTGACTCCACAGACCAGAAATTTCTGATTGATTCAAAATTGTCCTCTATAGAGAGTATGAAACACGCCGATGTCTGAACCTTGTCGTAAGTTCCTACGCCAAACCATACTGGAGAATTGTGAGAAGCCTTTTGATTTATAAACAATTCTCTAAATTCTTGCTTAAAAATTTCTCTTTCATTTGTATCGTTAAGATAATTGTCTTCATATCCCCATCTAATAATAGTATCAACCACCCTATCTATTACTTGATAAATAGAAGTTTCTCTTTCTGGAGTATTTAACTTTCCATAAAAGTATTTAGAAACAAAAATTCCAGCAGCCATATTAGACCAGCTAGAAGGAATCTCTACGTTATCTTGCCTAAATATTTCCTCACCTTTTGAATTATATAAAACTATATTCCTTTTATCGAAATCATTCCCCATAAAATCCTCCTTTTAAATTTTTAAAGTGGTTCTTCTGGAACCACTTTAATTTTTATATAAAATTTGGGACTTATATACTTGATTCCCTTTTTCCATCTTTTACTCGCTTCTTTCTCTTTTTTGGTCTGTATCTGAGCACCAAATCAGTGATTTTGTTTAGCGCCTCTTTGATCTCTCTAATTTTCTTCGCCACTGATAAGCTCCTTGTATGTGATCCTTGCGCCGGCAACTGCGTCCACAAAAGAACCAAGTCGGTCTAGCGTGTGTCTCTTCACGTTGCCATCATTCAGCCGGAAAGCAAATTCCTGTGCGTAGCGGTCAAGGTGTTTGGGGCTGACCTGATGATAAACGCCATGAATGCCCCGTTTCATAACTGCCCACACAGATTCAATGCCGTTCACGGTCACGGTCCCTCGCTTGTATTCACCAGATGAGTGGTTGATGCTGTCGTGGTCGAAAAAGAGATGATCGTTGAAGTCTCGATAAGCAGCGTGCTCGTCGGTGTGGAGCATAGAAAGAACCTCAATGTTGGAATAAACGGCTTTCTGAATTGTGTCAGTAGTTACACCGTCAACCGTCATCAACACGGTTCGTCCCCTACGCTCTCTCATACCCAAGACCGGCTTTTTACCTACAGCCCCACGTCCCGCCTTGATCTTCTTCGCTTCGTGCTTATTCTCTTCAAGGCCACCAAAGAAACTCTCGTCAATCTCGATAACCCCCCGTAACTTCTCAAGCTTATTGCCGCAGGCTTCTCTTAATCGCTGGAGCACGAACCAAGCTGATTTTTGTGTGATACCAATCTCTTTGGAAAGCTGAAGTGAAGAGATACCCTTGCGAGCAGTCACGAGCAGATACATCGCATAAATCCATTTGTGTAATGGGACATGCGAACGTTCAAAAATGGTGCCTGTGCGGACAGTGAAGTCCAGTAAACAGTTATTGCAGCGGTAAAATCCGCCTTTACGCTGGTGGATCTTATCGCCCGTCTTGCATCGAGGGCACGTCACGCCGACAGGCCAGAGCCGGGATTCGAGATATTCCCTCGCCGCTTCCTGATTTGGGAATATCTCGAATAATTGCAAAAGGCTGATGGTAACTTTGTCGTTCATGATTGGTCCCCATCAAGCATGTCAATTTGTTCGCCTGGTCGCCATCGTTCCGCGCAGCCAATTTTGATATATCGCTGGCTTGCCCTTCCTGAAGTCTTGGGAATGTTATAGTCTTGAAAGAGTGTGATGAGACGTTTCCCCACGATGTCATTCTTGAGAATTTTGCGTCCCTCAACCAGATAATTTCTATAACCGGCTTTTCCTCTGGGAAGAATGCGCTCAATAACACAAGGTCCAGAGGAGCCATCCTGCCGTTCGATGATGTCCCCAACCTCAAATTCACTTAATTCTTTAACGAGTTCACGCCGTAACTCGTCCATACGCCAGCTAACCTTTCTGATCTCTTGATCGCATTCACGAAGTTTTTCTTCGATTTCGTCTGCCCGTTTTTGGTTCACTGTATTTGCCCCTTTCGGTAGTCAGGTAGTTAATGCCTTATAATTTTAGTCTACCCCACTTGAATTACCTTGTCAAGAGAAATCGGGAGTCAAATATATAATTCCCTAAAATTTCCTATTTAAAACATAAAACCAAAATTCACTTTAGGCCCACAAAAGATCTCAGTCTCTACCTTTTTATACATCCCTCCTATTCCAACAAAAGCATTTCCTTTATTGTATAGACCGATAGTCCCTTCCATTGAATAGCCAGTTTGTAATCCGCTTACACTAGCATCTACCAACATTTTATTCGAAAATGCCTTTAGATATCTTATTCCTGCTTCGCCTATAAACTTTTTTTCATACCAGTTTCCAGCCAAAAATGGCCTAAATTCTCTATAAATATAAGACATTTCGGCACGTTGCCATTTTATCTCATTATCCCAAATCCAATTTCTATAACCAAGAGAGACATTCCGATCAATTAACAGAGCTGAAAATTCTAAAGCCAAATTCTTCCTTATTATTGTCTCTTCGGTATTTATGAGTTTAGTCATAAAAAAGATTGGCGAAAATGAAACGTCTACTTGTTGGGCAAAACAAGTAGACGCAAAAAAGACAATCAAGAAAACTATGATTTTTTTCATTTGTATCTCCTAACCCAAAGAGGTTAAATGTTTTAAAACTAAACGCCTATATTATTAAAGCCTTGAATTTTAAAAAATACATATTTTCTTTATATACCAAATTTTAATATTTGTCAAGAATTAATTTAAGAGACATAAAAATAATTATTCATCTTTTATAATATTCTCGCTCAACAGCACATCTATTCGTGATTGCCTTTCGTCGTCACCAATTACAGCTCCTTGGCCTCAATGACTGCTACTGACGACATTATCACTGTTCCCGGATCTACCTTGGCCAAAGTCACGACATCAACGACTTTCATCCCCAGACTGAGCAACTTACACGAGGGATCTTGAACTTTCTTGTATTGCCAAATCTCGATCTTGCCATCCTCCCCAGTTAATTCCTTCAACTCGTATTCAATACC